>Ga0116154_10001453_pt1 | contig 20045 bp, 19 predicted proteins | sample AD_UKC030_MetaG_FD_89898 | JGI IMG/M metagenome (GOLD analysis project Ga0116154, IMG submission 89898) | Active sludge microbial communities of municipal wastewater-treating anaerobic digesters from USA - AD_UKC030_MetaG | ecosystem: Engineered > Bioreactor > Anaerobic > Digestate | place: USA...
AGAACGGTCGCTCCGTCCCCTTCCCCCTGGCCACCTCGTACTGCGCCTTCGTGAGCTGCGCCCGCCACTCCTCGTCGGGACGGGACACCCGTGGCGATTCCACGGGCCCGACGAGCTGCCCGTGGCGGTCGAAGACCCGCACTTTCACGCGAGGCCGCCGCGCGGCTCGGGCAGGCGCGCGGTCGGGGCGGCGTCGCGACCCGTCGGGCCGGGGGTGGCGCGCTCAGGCGCGAGCCGCGGCTCGGCGCCGAGCCAGTAGAGGCCGTTGGCCATGATGCAGTAGCCGGTGGCGGCGAACCAGACCATGGCCCCGCCGACAAAACCAGTGAACGCGAGCCACCACGGGCTGTGCACCAGCGAAAGCGTCGAGGCCACCGAGATGTTGATCCCGACCGCCAGGTAGATCCGGCGCTCGAGATACCACTTGTCCGTCTGCATGAAGTACAGGTTCCAGCGGTTCGGGCGCGTGGCCCCGAGCATCGGGGTGAACCCCAGCTTCTTGAGCACGTTCCCCACGATGCAGAAGCCGGTGAACGCCACCGTGATCGAGGCCACGCCGGTCACGATGACGAGCAGCACCCAGCGCGGGTCCACCAGGGCCGCCAGGGCCGTGGCCGTCAGCAGGAAGGCGCCGGCAATGAGCCAGACGGTCCGCTCGATGTACCAGTGGCTGGTGGGAACGATGTAGACGCCCTTGCGCAGCGGCATGGCCAGACTCCCTCGTGGGCAGGTTCGCGGAGGCTCCGGACAAGTTCAACATTGCGGCCCGATTCCCGAAACGCAAACGGGGCGGCCATCCTGGCCGCCCCGTCGTCATGTCACCTGCTCCGCGTGCTCCGTCAAAAAGCCCCGAAACCCACAAGCGGCGCCGGCGGTGCCTCGTCCTCGCCGCCCAGCTGCTCCGGCTCCGCGGCGGGCGTCTCGTCGGTCGGGATCTGCACGGCGTCGGCGCCGAGCGTACGGAAGAGCCGCCACTGCTCCTGGCGCGCGGTGTGGGAGTAGCCGCCGTTGTACATCAGCGTGACCACCAGCACGCCCTCCGGGCGGCCGAGGTACCCCACGAGCGAACTCACGTTGCCGAGCGTGCCGGTCTTGGCCCGGACCACGCCGCGCCCCGGCATCCCGCCGAGGCGGCCGAGGGTGCCCTCGCCGTTGGCCGGCAGCAGGAGCGGGAAGTTCTTCCCCTCCGGCGTCATCGGGAAGCGGGTCAGGTAGGAGATGAACACCGAGGGGGCGATGCGGTCGTCGGTCGAGAGCCCGCTGCCGTCCACCAGGTGAATGCCCGTGGTGGCGCCGGTGACCGCCCGGACGTGGGCCATCAGCTTTTCGGCGGCGTTCGTGGCCCCGCCTGCCCAGCGGAGGAGAAGCTCCGCGCCGATGTTGAGGCTGCGGGTGTTGACCTCCGACGCGAGGGAGTCGAGCGTCGGGGATTCGACCTGGGCCAGCACCTGGGTGTTGTCGGCGAGCGAGGTGGAGGACGACAGCGCGAACGAGTTGTCCCACTGGATCCCGGCGTCCTTCAGGGCGCTCCCCCAGACGGCGCGCAGCACCGCCTCGGGGTTGTAGGCCACGGAGGAGAGCCGCCGGGCGCGGGCGCCGATGCCGATGTTCCCGGACAGGACCCACCCGCCGTTGGCGGTGGCCGAGAGGCGGAGCGAGGAGCGCCGGCCCGCGACGGTCCGGGCGCGGTTGGTGACCAGCTGGCTCACCCCGCGCGGGGATTCGCCGATGACGACCGGACGCGCGCCCGACTTGGAGCCGGGGCGGACGGTGAACTCGACGGTGTTCTCGTGCAGGGTGATGGCGCCGTAGGGCGGGGCGAAGAGCCGACCGCGATGCCGTGACGCCCAGAACGCCGGGAAGGTCGCGTCCGCCGGGCCGTCGGCGCTCCGGACGACGAGCGGGCCTTGCAGCTGCTTGATCCCCTTGGCGGAGAGCTGCCGCGCAAGGTCGGCCAGCTGCGGACCCTGACGGGTGGCACGCTCGAGCGAGAGGTCGCCGTTCAGCTCCAACGCCCACGTGCCCATCCACTGGCCGGTGAACGGGTCCACCGATCCGGTGCCGACGACGCGAGTGGCGACCCGCGCATCGCCGCCCAATTCGCTCCGTGCAAAGCCAGTGGTGAAGAGCTTGACCGTCGAGGCCGGGAGGAGCGGCTGGTCTTCCGCCACGCTCCAGAAGATCCGGCCGGTCTGGTCGGCCACGGCAATGCCCCACTGACCGGGGGCGCGGCGCTTGGCGCGCTTGTACCAGGCGTCCAGCGCGCGCTGCACCTCTGCGTCGCTCTGCGCCCCCGCCACGGCCGGAAGCACGGACAACCCGCCCACGAGGGCGAGCAGGCCGAGCACGGCGCGAAAAGCAGGGCGAGGCGCGCGAAGGAAACGCGTCACGTGGGTACCGCCTGGTTGATGAAAGGGGTCCGGCGAGGGAGCCGTCCACCACGTCCAACTTGCAAGGACCGTTCCCGGCGCCTGCCCCGGGGGAACCGTGCTCCCAGGCCGTGGGGTGGGGCGGGCCGCAAAGGGCCGTGCAATACTCCAGAATGGCAGGCCTGCGGGGTGAGCCGCAGGCCTGTCTCCCAATACTACGCCACAAACCCTTGTGCCGTCAAGAGTTGCCGGGGCCTGGCGTCTCGATCCGAAACAGGCAGCCCCCCGACCGTTCGGCCGGGGGGCTGGGTACCTGCAGGGGCAAGCCCGGCTACTTGAGCATCAGCTTGGCGATGGTCTGAAGTTGCATGTTGCTGGTTCCCTCGTAGATCGTGCCAATCTTTGCATCACGGTAGAACTTCTCCGCCGGGTACTCCTTCGAGTAGCCGTACCCGCCGAACAGCTCGAGGCACTGCGACGTGATGCGGTCGGCCACCTGCGAGCTGAACAGCTTGGCCATCGCGGCCTCCCGGAGGAAGGGCTGGCCCGCGCACTTGATGCGCGCCGCGTTGTACACCATCAGCTTGGCCGCCTCGAGCTCGGTGCCCATCTGGGCGAGCTGGAACTGCACGCCCTGGAACTCGGCGATCGGCTTCCCGAACTGCTTCCGCTCCTTCACGTACGCCGTGGCGGCATCGAGGGCGCCGGTGGCGACGCCGATCATCTGCGCGCCGATGCCGATCCGTCCCTCGTTGAGCGTCTCGATGGCGATCTTGTACCCCAGCCCGACCGGGCCGAGGACGTTTTCGTCCGGCACCACGCAGTTCTCGAGGATCAGCTCCGTGGTGCTCGAGGCCCGGATGCCGAGCTTGTCCTCCTTCTTGCCGACCTGGAAGCCGGGGAAGCCCTTCTCGACGAGGAAGCCGGTGATGCCCTTGTAGCCCTTCGAGAAATCGGTGTTGGCGAAGACGATGAAGAACTCCGCCTCGCCGCCGTTGGTGATCCAGAACTTCCGGCCTGTGAGCTCCCAGTGGTCGCCCTTTCGCTCCGCCTTCGTTTCCAGGGCGAAGGCGTCGCTGCCGCTGGCCGGCTCCGAGAGCGCAAACGCGCCGAGCATGTCGGTCGAGAGCCTTGGCAGGTACTTGCGGTGGATCTCGGGGGAGCCCCAGCGCAGCACGCAGTTGTTCACGAGCGTGTTGTGCACGTCCACGTAGATGGCTGCCGAGGCGTCCACCCGCGCCAGCTCCTCGATGGCGAGTACCGCAAGGAAGATGTTGCCGCCGGCGCCGCCGAACTGCTCGGGGATTTCGACCCCCATCAGGCCGAGCTCGAAGAACTTCGGGATGATGTCGAGGTTGAACTGCGCCGCCGCGTCCATCTCGTGGACGTGGGGCCGGATCTCGGACTCCGCAAAGTCGCGGACCGCGCTCCGGAACATCTCCTCTTCTTCCGTCAGCGTGGTGATCGGAAGGGGCGCGGTCGTCAGGTCGGTCATGGGATTCCTCCCCGCCGGGCGGGGGCTCGGGTCAGGCGGGAAGATACCCGCGGACCCCCGGGCGTTCAACGTGCGCCGAGCACGTCCAGCGCTACCGGCACGCGGCCGAGCGGGGCCGCGATCTGGGCCCCCTGCACCCGGCCGCGCACCGCCGCCAGCATCTCCCGCGCGATTTGCACCCCCTCCGCGAGCCCCGCCTCCCGGCCCTGGGCGCTCGCCACCCGCATCCGCTCGAGGACGGCGGGAGGCACCGACACGCCCGGCACCTCATTGGCCAGGAATTCGGCGTTCCGGAGCGACACGAGCGGCCAGATGCCCGCCACGATCGGGATCTTGTGCTTCGACGCGCGGTCGAGGAACCGGTCCAGCTGGTCGAGGTCGAAGACCGGCTGGGTCACCGCGTATTCGGCGCCGGCGTCCACCTTCCACGCGAGCCGCGACATCTCCCGCTCGAAGTCCGGTGCCGTGGGGTTGGCGCCCACGCCGATGACAAACCGGGTCGGCGCGCCGATGGCGTTGCCGCCGGGATCGAGGCCGTGGTTGAGGCGGGACACCAGGTTCGTCAGCCCGATGGCGTCGATGTCGAAGACGGCGGTGGCGTCGGGGTAGGGCCCCATCTTGGGCGGGTCGCCGGTGATGATGAGGAGGTTCCGGAGCCCGGCAGCCGCGGCGCCAAGCAGGTCGGAGAGCATGCCGAGGAGATTGCGGTCGCGGCAGGCGTAATGCACCACCGCTTCGAGCCCCACCTCCCGCTCGATGAGGAGCCCCGACAGGAGCGCGCCCATCCGGCTTTGCGCCCGTGGCCCGTCGGGCACGTTGACCGCGTCCACGCCCGCCTCCTTCAGCGCGCGGACCTGGGCGTACATCGGCGCGGGGTCCACGCCCTTGGGCGGCACGATCTCGACGGTCGTGACGAACTGGCCCGAGGCGAGCTTGGCGCCGAGGCGGGAGCGCTCCGCCAGCGGCACGGCCGGCACGCCCTGGGCGGCGGCGGGCGCCAACGTCACGTGCGCGTGGCGCGGTGCGGCGCTCTGCACGAAGCCCACGATCGCCTTGATGTGCTCCGGCGTGGTGCCGCAGCACCCGCCGACGATCCGTGCCCCGGCCTCGACCATCCGCCGTGCGTACGTCGCCATGTACTCCGGCGAGGCCATGTACATCTTGCGGCCCTCGACGTCCCGCGGCAGGCCGGCGTTGGGCATGGCGCTGAGCGGCAGGGTCACCACACGGGCCAGGTGCTCGATGGCCTCGAGGACGCCGTGCGGGCCGACGCTGCAGTTGACCCCGATGACGTCCACGCCCATGGCGGCGATGGCCGGCCCGAATGCCGACGGCGCCGTGCCATATTGCGTCCGCCCGTCCTCGCCGACGGTCATCTGGGCGATGATGGGCAGGTCGGAGATGCCGTGAATCGCGTCCACCGCCGCACGGAGCTCTTCCACGTCGCTGAAGGTCTCCAGCAGGAAGCCGTCCACGCCGCCGGCCAGCAGCCCCGCCGCCTGCCGCGCGAAGGCGGCGCGCGCCTCCGCCACCGACGTCTCGCCGAAGGGCTCGATGCGGATGCCGAGCGGGCCGATGGCGCCCACCACCGCGGCCCGGTCGCCGGCAGCCTCCCGGGCCAGCCGGGCGGCGGCCTCGTTGATCGCCTCGGTGTCCGCGGCCAGCCCGTGGTGCGCCAGCTTCAGCGGGTTGGCGCCGAAGGTGTTCGTCTCGATCAGCTCGGCCCCGGCGCGGACGTAGTCGCGGTGGATCTCCCGGATGATGTCCGGCTGCCGGAGGTTGAGCTCGTCGTAGCAGACGTTGAGGAAGATGCCCTTGCTGTAGAGCAGCGTTCCCATGGCGCCGTCCGACACGTGCACATGGCCGTCGGCCAGCAAGCTGCGCAGGTCAGGCATTCGGAGTCCCTCCGCGTGGCTCAGCCACGCTCGTATCCCAGGTTGGGGGCGAGCCACTCCTCCGCTTCCGCCACGCTCCATCCCTTGCGGCGCGCGTAGTCCTCGACCTGGTCGCGGCCGATGCGGCCCACGCCGAAGTAGGCGGCCCCGGGGTGCCAGAAGTACATCCCGCTCACCGAGGCGGTCGGCAGCATCGCGCAGCTCTCGGTCAGCGTGATGCCCGCGCGCCGGTCCGCCTCCAACAGCGTGAGGATGGTCCGCTTCTCGGTGTGCTCCGGACACGCCGGGTAGCCGGGCGCGGGGCGGATGCCCTGGTACTGCTCCCGGATCAGCGCCGCGTTGTCGAGCGCCTCGCCCGCCGCATACCCCCAGAGCTCCGTCCGCACCAGCTCGTGCAGGCGCTCGGCGAAGGCCTCGGCCAGCCGGTCGGCCAGCACCTTGGCCATGATGGCGCCGTAGTCGTCGTGCGCCGCCTCGCGGGCCGCGACGATCTTGTCCAGCCCGTGCCCGGTGGTCACCGCGAAGAGCCCGAGGTAGTCGGGCGCCACGTCCGCCGGCGCCACGTAGTCCGCGAGCGCGCGGTTGGCGCGTCCCTCCGCCTTGGCCACCTGCTGCCGCAAGGTGTGGATGACGGCGCGGACCTCCCGGCGGCTGTCGTCGATGTACAGCGCGATGTCGTCACCCCCCTGCCGCGCGGCGGGGAAGAACCCGACCACCGCACGCGCCTCGAGCCGCCGGTTCGCGACGATGTCCTTCAGGAGCCTTTCCGCGTCCGCCATCAACTCCCGGGCCGCCGCCCCGGTGGCGGGGTCGTCGAGGATGGCCGGGTAGAACCCCTTGAGCTCCCACGCCTGGAAGAACGGCGTCCAGTCGATGCGGGAGACGAGCTCCTCCAGCGGGTACGCGGTGAACTCCCGGATGCCGAGGTACGAGGGCCGCGGGGGCGGCGCGGGCCACTCCAGGCGGACGGCCTGCCGCCGCGCCTCGGCGAGCGGCCGGAGGGCCACGGCGTCCCTCGACTCGTGCTCCTTCCGCAGCCGCGCCTGCGCGGCGCGCGCCTCCGCCACGAACGCCGGCCGGAGCCCGTCGCTGAGGAGGCTGCTGGCGACGGCCACCGCCCGCGAGGCGTCCTGCACGTGCACCACCGGCTCGCCGTAGGCCGGCGCGATCCGCACCGCGGTGTGCGCGCGGCTGGTGGTGGCCCCGCCGATGAGGAGCGGCTGGGTGAATCCCTCGCGCGCCAGCTCCGAGGCCACGAACGCCATCTCCGACAGCGACGGCGTGATGAGCCCGCTCAGCCCGATCAGGTCGACCTGGCGCTCCCGTGCCTCCTCGAGGATTCTTGCCGCCGGCACCATCACGCCGAGATCGAAGACCTCGAAGTTGTTGCACTGCAGCACGACGCCCACGATGTTTTTCCCGATGTCGTGCACGTCGCCCTTGACGGTGGCCAGCAGGATCCTCCCCTTGGGCCGGCCGCCGTCGCGCGCCTTGGCCGCCTCGATGTACGGGATGAGGTGCGCCACCGCCCGCTTCATGACCCGCGCGCTCTTCACGACCTGCGGCAGGAACATCCGGCCGGCGCCGAAGCGGTCTCCCACCTCGTTCATCCCGTCCATCAGCGCGCCCTCGATCACGTCGAGCGGATGGGCCGCCTGCTGGCGCGCCTCCTCCGTGTCGGCCTCGATCCAGTCGGTCAGTCCCTCGACCAGCGAGTGCACCAGCCGCTCGTGCACGGAGCCCTCGCGCCAGCGGAGGTCGGGGCCGGCGGACATCGCCTGGCCCGCCACGCTCGCGGCCACTGCGAGCAGGCGCTCCGTCGCGTCGGCTCGGCGGTTCAGTACCAGGTCCTCCACCCGCTCCCGCAAGTCGGCGGGGAGGTCGTCATAGAGCGCCAGCTGGCCGGCGTTGACGATCCCCATGTCGAGCCCGGCGCGAATGGCATGAAAGAGGAAGACGGCGTGGATCGCTTCCCGTACCGGGTCGTTCCCCCGGAAGGAAAAGGACACGTTGCTGATGCCGCCGCTCACCGAGACGTGCGGCAGTTCCGCCTTGATGCGGCGGGTGGCCTCGATGAAGGCGAGCCCGTACGTGGCGTGCTCCTCGAGCCCCGTGCCGATGGCAAAGACGTTCGGATCGAGGATGATGTCCTCCGGCGGGAAGCCGGCCTTCGAGGTGAGGAGGTCGTAGGCCCGCCTGGCGATGGCCAGCTTGCGCTCCACCGTGTCGGCCTGGCCCTGCTCGTCGAAGGCCATGACCACCACCGCCGCACCGTAGCGCCGGACCAGGCGCGCCTGCCGGAGAAAGGGCTCCTCCCCTTCCTTGAGCGAGATGCTGTTGACGACGCTCTTGCCCTGCACGCACTTGAGCCCCGCCTCCAGCACCTCCCATCGGGAGGAGTCGATCATCACCGGGACCTTGGCGATGCCCGGCTCCACCGCGGCCAGGCGGAGGAAGCGGGTCATCGCCGCCACGGCGTCGAGCATCCCCTCGTCCATGTTGACGTCGATGAGCTGGGCGCCGTTGTCCACCTGCTGCCGCGCCACCTCGAGCGCCGCCTCGAACTGGCCGTCCAGGATCAGCTTGGCGAACCGGCGCGAGCCGGTCACGTTGGTGCGCTCGCCGATGTTGACGAAGTTGGTCGTGGGCCCGACAACCAGGGGCTCGAGGCCGCTCAGCCGGAGACGAGGCTCCTGTTCCGGCGGATGGCGCGGGGGCACGCCGCGCACCGCCTCCGCCACCGCGCGGATGTGGTCGGGCGTCGTCCCGCAGCAGCCGCCGACGATGTTCACCAGCCCGTGCTGCGCGAATTCACCCACCACGGCCGCGAGTTCCGCTGGCGTCTCGTCGTACCCCCCGAAGGCGTTGGGCAGACCGGCGTTCGGGTAGACGCTGATTCGCACCGGGGCCACGCGCGACAGTTCCTGCAGGTGGGCCCGGAGCGCCCGGGCGCCGAGCGCGCAGTTGAGTCCGACCGCCAGGGGGCGAGCGTGCGAGACTGCGAGCCAGAAGGCCTCGACCGTCTGGCCCGAGAGGGTGCGGCCGCTCTGGTCCACCACGGTGCCGGAAATGACCACGGGCAGCCGCGCGCCCCAGCGCTCGAAGCACTCCTCGATGGCGAAGATGGCGGCTTTGGCGTTCAGCGTATCGAAGATCGTCTCGACGAGGAGGATGTCCGCCCCGCCCTCCACCAGCCCCTCCACCGCCTCGCGGTAGGCGGTGGCAAGCGTGTCGAAATCCACGTTGCGGTGGCCGGGGTCGTTGACGTCGGGGCTGAGCGACGCGGTCCGGTTGGTCGGGCCGATGGCGCCGGCCACGTAGCGGAAGTGCCCCGGTTCGTGTGCCTCCGCACGGTCTGCCGCTGCCCGCGCCACGGCGGCGGCGGCGCGGTTGAGCTCGCGGGCGAGGGGGGAGAGTGCGTAGTCCGCCAGCGCGATGGAGGTCGCGTTGAACGAGTTGCTCTCGATGATGTCGGCGCCGGCGTCGAGGTAGGCGTCGTGGATGCCGCCGATGATGTCGGGACGGGTCAGGCAGAGCAGGTCGTTGCAGCCCCGGAGGTCGCTCGAATGCGCCGCGAAGCGCTCGCCGCGGAAGTCCGCCTCGGTGAGGTCATGTCGCTGGATCATGGTGCCCATGGCGCCGTCGAGCACGAGGATCCGCTCGGTGAGCAGGCGCTCGAGCGCGGCCAGGCGGCGGGCGCGGGCAGGGAAGGCAGGACCGGGGAAGGACGTCACGCAGGGCTCCAACAACGACGCCCGGAACCAAAACGGCTCCAGGCGAGCGTTTTAGCAGGTTGTTTAACGTGGCCGCAATATGCGCAAATCACCACGAATCAATTGTCCCGACTCTGGAAGTGTACTCGCCCGGACGCCGATGGCAAGTGGGGCGCTAGGCCGGCGCGATCCCGAGCGCCACGGCCGCCGTCGTCCGGTCCACGCCGAGGACCCGCACTGTCTTCTGGCGGCCGGAATGGCCGGCGGTGATCTCCACGGCGCGCGCCGGCACGTGCAACACCTCGGCCAGGAAGCGGACCAGCTCCTCGTTGGCCGCGCCGTCTACCGGGGGCGCGGAGAGGCGGATACGGATCGTGTCGCCATGGAGGCCGGCCACCTCGGTCCGAGAGGCGCGAGGCTGGATCCGGAGGCGAAGCCGGATGCCGCCGTCCGCGCTCTCCAGCGGATTCACCGGACCAGGCCGATCAGGAACGAGCGCAGGAGGACGAGCGCCAGCCACGCCACCAACGGACTGAAGTCAATCATCCCCATCGGCGGGAGGACACGCCGGATGGGCGCCACGAACCACTCGGTCACGAGGATGATGGGCCGGAAGCGGCGGTCGTAGGCCCCGATCCCGAACCAGGACGCCACCACCCGGACGATCAACGCCGCGATCAGGACGGTGAAGACGCCGTTGATCAGGAACGCGGCGACGCCCGCCGTCCCTCCGCTCGCCGCCGATTGCGCCCGGGAGACGAGGCCGATCAGCCAGTCGACGAAGGAGATAAGGAGGAGGCCCCCCGCCACGGCGAACCCGAAGAGCCAGAGCGGGGCGTCCTGCGGATTGCGGCCCGCGCGCACCAGTCGGCGCTCGACGGGCCGGAGGATCGGGTCGGCCGCGCGACGCACCGCGCGCGGCCAGGCGCCGAAGGGCGCCAGGTGCCCGGCGCGCACCGCCCAGTAGGTGAGCGCGATGACGGACGCGACAAGGAGCGCCGCGACGCTCACGCCGCGCGCCGCGAGGGCCATCAGTTCCACCGACACCTCATCGCCCGCTCGCCCGCTGGACCTTGTACGGAGAGCTCCGGCCGCCGGAATCGGTGCAGGTGACGGTGAACCGGCCCTCGTTGAGGGCCGACTCCTCGAGGAGGTCAGTGGTGCCGCGGCAGCTGGTCAGCAGGTGACCGAGCGGGTTCCGGAACAACGCGAACGCCATCGGCGGGGAGACGCGGGTGTCGATGCGACGGGCCAGGGTCGGCGTCAGGCTGTCGATGCCGGCCAGCCGGAGGGACGCGGGGTACTTGCGCTGGTTGGATGCGGCGTAGGCGGCCAGTTGATCCAGCAGCTTGAAGACGTCGCGGCCGAGGATCGTCGCCTCCGCCTGCGCCTCGTCTCCAGCCGGCGGCGGTGGCCTGGTGGCCCCCCCCGCCGACGCGCCCGGCTCCTCCTTGCCGCAGGCGCCAGTCAGCACGGCGCACATGACCGCCGCCGCAGCGCCGAGGCGAGCCCGCCTACTCCATGGCGAATTCACGATTGAACACCACCTCGAACGTGAAGGTCTTGGCCCGGCTGCGGGTCTCGATCAGGTCCGCGATGCGCCGGAGGCGGTCGGGTACCGCCATGATCCGTTCCTGCGCCTTCCGCCCCATTTCGTTCAGTCCCTCGAGCTTCTCGATCTTCCAGAACGCGATCTGCTCCTGGACGATCTTGAGGTAGTCCCGCGGCCCGTAGATGCCGGCGCGGCGGATGACCTCGGCGAAGTCGCGGAACCCGGGGATCGTGACGCCGGGCATGTCGATGCCCGGCAGGATGTGCGACGCCGACTCGAGCCCGTTGTTCGGGTCGCGCTTCAGCACTTCGCTGAAGACCGCGCGGTAGAAGGTGAAGTGCCGGGCCTCCTCTTGCGCCACCTTCTCGAGGACGGAGCCGAGCTGCGGGTCGTATTCGGCCACGATCCGCCCGGTCTCGGAGTGCGATCGCTGCGTGGCCCGCTCTTGCACCGACGTATACACGAACACGCGGTACGGATCCTTGTCCCAGCTGGGGTTGAACCCGGCCCGCATGTACTCGAACTGGATCTCCTCCAGCTTCCGCTGGTCGAGGATGCCGGTGTCCCGCACATAGTCGTGCAGGACCTGCCCGTGCCGGTCTTCCTCGGCGGTCCAGAGGTTCAGCCAGTCGCGCCAGTGGCTGTCCTCGCCGGCGTGGGCCGCGAACACCCGGTGGAAGTGCGGCAGTCCCTCCTCGGTCAGGAGGTTGAGCGCCACCGCGGCACGGGCCGGGACCGGGATCCCCTCGGCCCGCTTCCGCGCTTTCTTGCGGTGATCCTCGACGAGCTCGTCCGGACCGGGGCCGATGAGGTCGTGGGGAAACCAGAGGGGACGCTTCGCCTCGTGGGCGGTCATCAGCTCGCGGACCGTGCCCTCGAAATCCCGGAGGACCTCGAACTTGGCGATGATGTCGCGCGCTGCATCACGAATGGTCAGGGGGGCCTCCCGGGGCCGCGGGCCCGGAACGAGAAAGAGCCGGGGCGGCCTCGCCACCCCGACTCCCCAAACTAACGCCCTGCCCGGCATGCCGCATCACCGGCTCAGGAGGGATAAATCGTCTTTTCCATGAGATACCAGTCACGGCCGCCGATGTAGCCGGTGCGGGCGATCACCCGCCGCCAGCCGATGGCGAGCAGGAAGGACTCGGAGCGAAGATCGTCCGTCCAGAACTCCACGAGATGGGCCCCGTTCGAGGCGGCCCGCTCCTCGAAGGCGGCGAGCAGGCGGTGGGCGTGTCCCTGGCCCCGCTCCGCCGGCGCAACGGCCACCTCGACCAAGTGCGCCACTCCACCCTGCAACGTGTATCGCAGTCCGCCGACCCAGTCGCCGATTTCGCTGCTCAGCACCAGGTACCGATCCTCGACACGACTGGACGTGCCCTCGGCGGCGTCTTCCTCGCTCAGCAGCTCGGAAAACCAGGCCGAAAACTCCTCGTCCTGCTCCATTTCGCGGATCGTGATGTCACTCATGGGTCCTGGGTCTCCCAGTGCCGGAGCGAGCTGGACTGCATCTCCTGGCCGTATTCGGTTGCAACTTGGGTGCCAGCGGGCCCCCGGCTCAGCCGGGGGTGGAGGGCGAACACCCTCCGCCCATTGCTCTTACAAAGTAGACGGGCGATTCGTTCCAGCCGACATCCGTCCACTTGGGAGGACGCCCTGGCAGGGGTGACCCCCCCCTACGTCAGCCCGATCGCGACAGCGGCGGCAAGCGCCACCGCGGCCAGCGCGGCGAGCAGCAGCAGGATGGGAAGTGCGAACTTCCACCACTCCTCGAGCCGCACTCCGACGGCGGCGACCATGGCCAGCAGCGCCCCGTTCGTCGGGTTCACGAGATCCACCAACCCGACGCCGAACTGGTAGGCCAGCACCGTCACCTGGCGGGAGAGTCCGAGGAGGTCGGACAGTGGAACGAGGAGCGGCATGGTGAGCACCGCCTGTCCGCTGGTGCTCGGCACCGGCACGTGCAGGAGCCCGTGCGCCACCATCATTCCGAGGGCGGTCAGGGTGACGGGGAGCTCGGCGACGGGAGCGAAGAGCGCGCGGACGATGGAGTCCACGATGTGCCCCTGGTCCATGACGACGTAGATCGCGCGCGCGAAGCCGATGATGAGCGCGGCATACGCCATCGACCTGAACCCGTCCACGTACGCCTCGGCGGTCCCCTCGAGGCCGAGCTTCCCGATCAGGCCCGCCGCGACGCCCATGGCGAAGAAGAGTGCCGACATCTGGTCGAAGTCCCACTCCCAGCGCAGGACTCCGACGACGAACAGCGCGAAGGTGGCCAGGACGAGGAGCAGAATGGCGCGCATCCGCCAGCCGCTTGCGCCGGCGGCCGATTCCTGTCCCGTGGCGGCCACCGCCGCCGTCCGGTGGCGGGCGGCATAGCGCATGGTGTACCAGGTGTAGAGGCCCAGGGCGAGCACCAGGCAGGCGATGCGAAAGTCCGACCCGCTGAGCAGCGGGAGCCCCGCCACCTTCTGGGCGATGCCGACCATGAAGGGGTTGATCGGGCTGAAGGTGGCGCCGACCACGGCGGCGCCGATGCTCATGGCCACGGCGGTCACGCGGTTGAAGCCGAGGCGCGCCACGAGCAGGACCAGGATGGGCGCGAAGGCGATCAGCTCTTCCTGCATCTGGATCAGGACGCCGCCCGTGGCGAACACCACGCAGGAGATCGGGATCACCAGCGCGTCGTGGCCGCGCAGTTGCTCGATCAGGCCGTCGAGGAGGGTTCCGAACACGCCGGTGCGCTCGACGACGGTCCAGGCGGCGCCGACCAGGAAGACGAGGAAGATGACGGAGGCGGCGTCAGCCATCCCCTTCGGGATGTCCACGAGGGCATCGGTGAGCGACACCGGCGCCGGAGCTACGGTGCGGTAGGTGCCGGGTACGACGACTTGCCGCCCGGTGGCGGCGTCTTCCTGCCGGTCGTACTGGCCGGCCGGGACCACCCAGGTCAGGGCCGCCGCCGCCAGCACGAACCCGACCAGGAGGACGAGCGGGTGCGGCAGGCGGAGGCGGGCCATGCTCACAGGGGTTTGCAGGACTGCGCCACCGGGATCGCCTTGCCGCAGGCGATCGACTCGTTCATGCCGGAGATGATCGGGCCGCAGGCGGTCGTCTGCGCTTGCGTCAGCGCATCCGATTCCGTGGCGCCCGAGGCGGTCGCGGTGTTGCTGCGTCCGTTGTATTCGATGGTGACGGTGCACTGCACGTTCTGGCTCGTCAGCGTCGAGTAGAGAAGCATGGCGCCGAAGCCCACGGCGATGGCGATCGTGATCATGGTGCTGCGCTTCATGGGTCCCCCTGCGGGATCGGGTCTCCTTCAGGATAGCTGCCCCGGGGTTCCGGCGTAACTCCGGCGCCTTGCTCCACGCCGCGCATGGCGGCTACCCTCCTCCATGTCCTCGCGCACTCCCCGGTGGTTCACGCGGTCCCTCGTGCTCGGCCTCCTGGCCAGCGCAGGCGGCTTGCGCGCCGCTCCGGCTTTCGCCCAGCTGGGCTTCCGCGACCTCGACCCGGCGCATCCGGTGCCGGTCGAGGACGCCTCGCCGGTGGCGCGGTACGCCTTCGAGTTGCTGACGCCGTGGGACTACGTCCAGCCGGCGGGAGCGGCGGGGGAGAACCATCTCGACGTCGACCTGAACTACGGCGTCGCGATGAACTGGCACGCCGGGTTCCGGCTCCCCGTCGCGCTCGGGCCCGGCGGCGAGAGCGGCGTCGCCGGCATCGGCGCCTTCGCGCTCTACAACCCTGTCCGCGAAGGGGCGGGGGTTCCGGCGTTCTCGCTGCGGGGCGACTTCTTCTCGCCCACCGGCGCGTCGGCGCGGGCCGGCCTGACCGCGATCGCCACGCGGAGCTTCGGCGCGGCCCGGGTGCACCTCAACGCAGGCGCCGCCGCCGGCGACGGGGCCAATGAGGAACTCCCGCGGTGGCACGGCGGGTTGGCGCTGGACTACACTTTTTTCCGCCCGAGCCTGCTCGTCGTCGGGGCGCTGTCGGCGTCCCAACCGGGGGAGGGCGATCCGACCGAGTCGGAAGTGAGCGCGGGGCTGCGATGGCAGTGGACCCCGACGATGGTGGTGGAGGCGGGTGCCGGGCGGCGCCTGAGTTCCACAGGGCCGGACCTTCGGCTGACGCTCGGACTCTCGAACACCTTCGGTTTCCGGCGGATGGTTCCCGTGCGACCGCCCACCGGGCCGATCACGGTCCGGGGCCGCGCCGAACAGTTCTACTATCCGGGTGCCTTCAACTGGGGATTCCTCGAGCGCTATCCGGAGGCCGCGCGCCTCTTCAACGCCTTCGACTACGGCCATGCCATCCTCTATGAGCGGCTCACCACGACGCCGGCTGGCGACCCGGCCTGGCTCGAGGTCGGGAAGTTCGACTACCTGACGACCGATCTCCTCGTCCGCCCGCCCCGGCTGCCGATCGCCGAGGAGGCGATCTTCCCGGCGTACGCGGCGCGGTATTGGCCGGCCGCGCTCGCCTTCGACTGGGCCCACGCCTTCCACCGCCAGGTCTACGACGTGCTGAGCGACGAGCGCCTGGCGCCGGCGTCGCGCGACTCGCTCGTGGAAGTGCTCACCGACTACTACCTCTCCCGGCGCGACCTCGCCTTCGCGCCAGTCCCGAAGAGCATGGCGCTCATGCTGGACCAGCCGTACAGCGGGGCGTTCCTCCGCGCCTACCCGAAGTTCAACGGCTTGATCTGGGCGTATCACTGGCTGCAGGTGGGGCTGTACGAGCCGCTCGTCACGGAGGCGACCGCACCGGCGCGGCGGGCCGGCATCGACGCGGCAGTGGCCGCGTTCCGCGCCATGATCCCGCGCAACTTTCCCGCTTCGATGCCGATGACCCCGCAGGTGGCTCCCACCTTCACGGCCAGGCACCCGCGCGCCGCGGCCATTTTCGACAACCTGCACAGCCTGCACGACATCATCTCCGACATCCTGCTCTCGGACGTGGTGCCCCCCGACAACAAGCGGGCCGCCATCGAGGCGGCCCTGGAGGAGTTCCGGGACGGGACCCGGAACGTGATGTCGGACGAGGCGTGGCGGGCGCCAGCGGCCCACCACGCGCACTGACCTCAGCCGGCGAGGCCGGACGTCAGGAAAGTGAACAGGCCCCCCAGCACCCATACGACCCCGGCGGCGACGAGCGCCTTGCTCATCGGCACCCTGCCGACCACGCGAAGGCCCACCGCAACGAGAAAGGTGACCCAGAGCGTGAACACGTCCACGCGCATGAGCACCGCCATCAGCGCCGTCGTCGTGGTGTCGGGGTCGAGGGCGCGTGCTGCGCCGAGGGACACCGAGGCTCGTCCAGTGATCTGCTCTTCCGGGAGGAGCAGTACCTGGGCGCCGGACACCAGCAGCTCGAGCAGGCGCGGGAAATAGCTGTAGGTGGCGATCATCGTGGCCGCGCCGAGCGTCGTCTTGGCGCCCACCATCTTGCCGGCGCCCCACGTAAAGAGCCCCACGAACAACACGGCGATCGGCACGCCGACCAGGACCATGAAGGGCGCCAGCTTCTCGCCCATCGCGCGGTTGCCCGCCATCATCTCTTCAGTGAGCTGCGGGTTCTTCGCCATGACCCGGGCGATGGCGCGGGCGTTCTCGGCGTCCATCATCGGCTGGAACGCGCCCTTCAGCCCGAAGAAGAGCACCGCGAAGAGCACGGTCAGCACGACGAGCGGAACGGCGAAGCCGGAGGCCTTCCGCCGCTCGAACACATCGGCCGGCTTGATGAAGATCTCGAGGAAGTCTTCCCACAGTGCGGCGCGTTCGGGCGCCGGGGCAGCTGGTGCGGTCACGAGGACTCCCGGGTTCAGGAAGCGGTTTCGGCGCGGATCCAGTCGAGATAGTCGATGGCGCCGGCCGTGATGGCGGTGGCGATGATTTCGGGGACGCGATAGCTGTGCGTCCGAAGGATGTGTCGCTGAAGTTCCGGGAACCGGGCGCGGGTGGTCTTGAGGAGGCAGAGCCACTCCTCCGCCCGTTCCACCTTGCCCTCCCACCGATAGGTGGATGCCACCGGGCCGATCACCTGGCCGCAGGCGGCCAGCCGCTGCTCGACCGCGCTCCCCGTGATCCGCTCGGCCTCCTCAGGCGAGGCGGCCGCCACCGACACCTGGAGGCAGTCGTCGTTCACGACGCGGGGGCGGCCGCCGAGATGCCGGGCGTTTCGTTCCCGCGCCGGCCGTCGGCGATCGGATCCACCGCGGTCCGCCAGCCGCTCCGGAACTGCAGGGTGAGCCGGTGCCCCAGGCTGTCCACCGTCACATTCACGACGTCCGGCATGGTCCGGGCGTACTCGACAGCGACCGCCGCCTGCGCTCCATACGCGGCGGGGGTGTCACCCTGGTAGGCGAAACCGAATTCGCGAGCGATGGCCACCGCCTGCGCCTGTTCCTTCCCGTACCGGGCGAACTGGTCGGGCGGAACCAGCCCCTTCTGGGAGACGAGCGGAGCGTAATTGTCGTAGCTTGGGCAGCCGGCAAGGGCCAGGGCGAGCAGCGGAAGGGCAAGGAGGCGTCGCATCGATGGTGTCCCGGGGCATGGTGGACCGTCCCCCACGGTGGTCTCAGCGGGACGGGCGGGCATACAGCTACCTTAAATAATGCCGAATGCGCGTTCTCCCAAGGGGGGGCTCGTCACGCTCCTCGTCGGGGTGGCGACGGTGCTCGGTACCGCCACACCCCTGCGGGCCCAGGACACGACGGGGGCGCACCAGATCCAGTGGTATGAAGCGACGATCGCCCTGGTGGGAGTGTCGGCCTTCTTTCTGGTGGACAACCCGGTCCGGAGCTACATGCTGGACAACCAGACCGCCACCAAGAGCGACGTGGCGGAGGTCCTCCGGACGGTCGGCGAGCCGGAGGTCTGGGCACTGGTGCCGGCCGTGATGATCGGGACGGGACTCGTCATCAGGAAGCCGGGGTTGACCCACTCCGGTCTTCGAGCGGTGACGTCGGCGGCCCTCGCCGGCGGGGTGACCGCCCTCCTGAAGGAAGCGTTCGGCCGCGTCCGACCCAATGTCGAGGGATCGGAGCCGCTCGACTTCGAGCCGTTCTCGGGCAACAACTCCATGCCCTCGGGGCACACGTCGGCCGCCTTCGGTTTCGCCGCCAGCCTGGCCGACGACGTGCATCCGCTCTGGGCCAAGATCGGCCTCTACACCCTCGCCACGGGCACCGCCTGGTCCCGCGTGTACGACAACAAGCACTGGACGAGCGACGTGGTGTTTGGCGCGCTCGTCGGCATCACCTCCGCCAAGCTCGTGAACGGGTCGTGGCAGCTCTGGGGCATCGCTCCACCCGCCATCTTCACCGACGGGCACCAGGTCACGGTGAGCTGGCGCGGCACCTTCTAGGAGCATCACATATGCCTATCCGCCGAATGCTGGAGCGCGGGGTGATCGCCACGGCGCTCCTGATGGGAATTCCGCAGGGCGCACCGGCCCAGTCTCCCGCGCTCGCTGGCGAGCTCGTGATCTTCAACGCCGGCAGCCTGGCGTATCCGTTCCGCAACCTGCTCAAGGCGTTCCGCCAGGCGAACCCCGGCGTGAAGACGTCGCAGGAATCGGCCGGGAGCCTCGAGTCCGCCCGGAAGATCACCGAGCTGGGCAAGACGCCGGACGTGCTCGCGGTGGCGGACTACGCCATCATCCCCAAGATCCTGATCCCCTCGCACGCCGACTGGTACGGCACCTTCGCCTCCAATGCGCTGGTGCTGGCCTACCGGAACGAGTCGGCGGGCGGGCTCGAAATCGCGAACTACAACTGGTACCGCATCCTGCTCCAACCGGGGATCCGCACCGGGCGGTCGGACCCGGCGCTCGACCCCGCCGGCTACCGGACACTGATGGTCTGGCAGCTCGCCGAGCGGTACTACCGGCAGCCGCAACTCGCGACGCTCCTCAGGGCGGCCAGCCCGCCGCGGTTCATGCGGCCCAAGGAGGCGGACCTCACCGCGCTCCTCCAGCTCGGCGAACTCGACTACATCTGGACCTACGTGTCCATCGCACGGACCAACGGCTTCCGCTGGCTCGACCTGCCGCCGGAGGTCAACCTGAGCGACCCGGCGCAGGCGGCGACCTACGCGGAGGCCCGGGTGGTGCTGCCCGGCGCCACGCGGGCGAGCGACAGCGTGGAGTTTCGCGGCGAGCCGATCGTGTACGCGCTGACGATTCCCAGGAACGCACCGCATCCTGAGGTGGCCGAGGCGTTCGTCCGGTTCGTGTATTCGACGGCGGGCCAGCGGATCCTCGCCGACGCGGGACTGCAGCCGGTGGTGCCCCCGTCGCTCGGCGGGCCGGGACAGCCGCCGTTATCTTTGCGGGGACTTTTTCCCACGAGTGGCACGCCATGAGCGCCTACCGCACCCCCGCGCCGCGCAACGAACCGGTCCTCAACTACGCCCCCGGATCCCCGGAGCGGGCGGCGCTCAAGGCGGCGCTGGCACGGATGTCGGCCGAGACCATCGAAATCCCGGTCGTCATCGGCGGGCAGGAGTTCCGGACCGGCCGGACCATCAACGTCGTCGCCCCGCACGACCACCGGCGGGTGCTGGCCAAGGCGCACCTCGCCGACCCCGCGCTGATCGCCAAGGCGGTCGATTCCGCCACCGCGGCGCAGCACGACTGGGCCGCGATGCCGTTCGCCGACCGAGCCGCCGTCTTCCTCAAGGCGGCGGACCTGCTGGCCGGGCCGTGGCGCCAGGTGGTCAACGCCGCAACGATGCTGGGCCAGAGCAAGACGGCCTACCAGGCGGAGATCGACAGCGCCTGCGAGCTGATCGACTTCTTCCGGCTGAACGTCCACTTCGCCGAGCGCCTCTACGAGGAGCAGCCGTTCTCGTCGCCCGGGATCTGGAACCGGATGGATCACCGGCCGCTCGAGGGGTTCGTCTACGCCATCACGCCGTTCAACTTCACCGTCGTCGGGAGGTTGCCCCCGATGGCGGTGAAGTTGAACGGCGTGATGGCGTAGACGAACCCCTCGAGCGGCCGGTGGTCCAT
>Ga0116154_10001458_pt1 | contig 20026 bp, 15 predicted proteins | sample AD_UKC030_MetaG_FD_89898 | JGI IMG/M metagenome (GOLD analysis project Ga0116154, IMG submission 89898) | Active sludge microbial communities of municipal wastewater-treating anaerobic digesters from USA - AD_UKC030_MetaG | ecosystem: Engineered > Bioreactor > Anaerobic > Digestate | place: USA...
TAAATCCCGGTTCATCGGGACTTTTTGTCCCTCCCTGCTGCAGCACATTATTCCGCTGAAGCGTCACAAAGAGCTGCCCTGACACTTTACAAAAAGGCACGCCAGGAAAAACGGTCACCAAAGCTATATTTACATAGTGTCGTATTATAGGCCTGGCCACAATGTTTGTTTCATAGCAGTGCTATCCTTCAGCGCCTATAATACCGTCCCGAAGTCTCGGGATTAATATAGCTTGGGAGGATTATTTTTTGGCCATGCTTTTTGTTTGCAGGATCAGCGCGGCTCTTTGATCCCGACGAAGGAGTGGGCAATCCCGATTCTCGGGACAAGTTGTGCCGCATAGCTTGTCCCGCTTCAGCGGGATGCGAGGGGACAAAAAGCATGACAAAAAACAAGCCGGCAGCGTCGACTTAGCGGAGCAGCTCTCAAAAATGCGGGAGCTAATGGAAGATTTTTGGGAGCTGCGTGGGTCTACATTCCAAGAGCTTTCTTGTCTCTCTTGATAAACTGCTCTAATTCTTTTTCTGAGGGGAGGGCTACTTTATACCGGGACACAAAGACTTTATTATCAATGTTCCCGATTGCATATTTTACCGTTGCTTCATCTTTATCAGTGCATAGTAATATCCCTATTGGTAAATCATCACCATTATACATCTCATTCTCCTGGTAGTAATTCAGGTAAAAATTCATCTGCCCGGCATCAGTATGAAGGAACTTTCTGATCTTAAGGTCAATCAGTACATGACATTTCAGGATCCTGTGATAAAAGACAAGGTCAATGTAAAAATGCTCATTATCGACAGTTATTCTTTTCTGCCTGGCTTCAAAGCAGAACCCGTTGCCGAGCTCCATCAGGAACTCCTGCAAGTGATTTAGTAATGCCGTTTCCAGGTCGCTTTCACTCACTTCATCTTTTTGTGGCAGTCCCAGGAACTCAAAAATGTAAGGATCTCTGATTATATCTTCTTTCCCGGCAGGAACTGCCCTTTTATTTACAGTCTGTAGCAAGCCTTCTTTATCAAGGGATAAACCGGTGCGTTCAAATAATAAGCTGCCGGTCTGACGTTTCAGTTCCCTTACTGACCAGTTACCTTTTAATGTCTCAACTTCATAAAAAAGTCTTTTCAGAGGATCTTCTATCGTAAGCAACTCGATAATGTGTGTAAATGATAACCTGCTCAGGATTATTGCACCGTCAATGCCTTCCTTACTTTTATTATCATCTCCGGATTTCTCAGATAGTGACTTCCTTAAAGATTGGTCAGGCAGTGACTGACCAATTTGAGGATACTTAATATAGAACTGTCGGCATAATTTAAGATTCGTGACAGATACACCTTTTACCCCGCTATTCTGTAGCTTCCTTGACAGACTGTTTAATAGCTTATCTCCATATCTTGCCCGATCCTCTCCACTTTGCTCATATTCCACAATATAATGACCAAACAACCAGTTTCGCATTGTAAGCGACTGGTTAACTGCAGAGACTGCTTTTTCCTGCAAGTATTCATTAGCCTGTTCAAAAGCTTGTATTAACTGTTCAAAGTTCATTCTTCCCGGTTTTTATTAAATCAAATACTGACATTCCGCTCTCATGCAGGAGGTGAACAAAATACTCGATAAACTGCATATGTGCCCTTCTCGCTCTCTCACTTCTTAACAGGCCTCCAAGCATAAGGATACCTGGTTCAGTAAATATATATTCTCCTTTGCCGATTTCTGTCATAAAATCAGCTGGAAAGCGAGATATGTTCTTGCTTATTTTTGTTCTGAGATTAGTAATCTTCACATCGTATATCGCTGCAAGATCGACATCTTTTACAACAAGTTTTCCCTGGTGTAAAAACATTCTCTCCTGCATCATTTTTTCTATGGCCAAAAACAAAGTGATATCACCTTCCAGTTTAATAATATTATTTCAAAAGTAACTCTTTTAACTCTTTGTATCAAAGCACTCAGTCATTTCACCCCAGTGGGTGACACTTATTTATCGACTCCTGAAGATCCTCAAGATATCCCACCTGGTAACACTCAGTTGAGCTGATCCGCTTGTGATCGGCCATGTACTGATTGGTACTCAGATCATACTTCTTTAACCAGATCGTGATCATGCTCTGACAATTATGCCTCCAGTCATGATCATAAAAGACATGGGTATCAGTGATCGTATTAAGGAACTCCGCGCAGGTATAAAGCTGACTCAGTCTGACCTGGCTACAGAGGTGGAATTGACTTATGTTCAGATTGGAGGATATGAGACCGGTAAATCATCCCCATCAGCAGACGTGTTACAAAAACTCGCTGCAGCTCTCTATACAACTACCGATTATCTCATGAACGGGAGCACAATGAAATGATTTCTGCCCAGCTCACTGACAAGGAACTGCTATTGCAATTCCGCGAGGTAGAGAAGCTCGATCAGCAAGATAAACACCTGATCAAAACTTTTATCGATGCTTTCATTACAAAGAGAAAGATTCAGAAGCTGGCAGTATAGTATATTTCTATTGCGTAGGAAAGGGGAAAAACGGAAGGTTCCCATCCCTCATTATCAAAATGGAGTCATTAGTATCAACAACTGTCCATCTCAAATATTTATCACCTATTTTTTTATTTATTGTGTCAACACCTTCATATGATACATTAAAATATGCTTCCATTCCATTGTAAACAAAAAATGCGTGTGAATCAACAAGAAAATAAAGTAACGGTTCTGGTTTTAGTTTTTTATAATCCGCTGAACTGAAAGGAATCTGTTCAATTGTAATCACAGTCTTAAAAGGTGCTATTTTATCAAAATACAACTTATTAATACAATTCTCACAAGGATTATCATTTATAAATTGTTTCAATATTCCTTTTAATTTGTCATTTATTTCAATTTTATCAGATGTAAAATAGATACTTTGTTTTTCAGGATTTCTATTGCAGGATAATCCAAGCAGAATGAATAAGAATATAGCGATTATAAATGATCTCATTTCTTTCTAAAATCTGTGGTTTTAAGCTTATTAATTAAATCATAGTATCCATAGGTTAGACCGTATACAGTCAGTCCTTTTAGCTGAATATATTTATAATATTCGATGTTGTAATAACTGCTACTCCTTCCTATAGCTCCATTGACTTTATTATTGAATTCCATAGTTATAAAAGGTTTATCGGGTGTATCGTAAGTAAACCTATAAATATCATCGCCACTTATTTCCGGAACAATATTGATATTGTTTGTAGGATTTTGATGTGTATGAATAGTTGCTAAAAATGATTTTTCTGAGTTTGCTATTTCATCATGAAAATTCCCATTTTTAAAAGCATAACCAAAATCATCTAATGCAGGTGCTGAATTACCACTACTGTTATGATGAGAAGGTAAAACTAGAACCCCATCTTCCATGATAACACCAAGCTCTTCTCTGTTATTTTTATGGGCATTATTCCACATTCTATTATAAGCCTGTGTTTGGTTAGTAAAATATATACTACTATCCTTCCTATAATCCGTAGTTACATTACCGTTTTCATCCTTAATTGAATAAGTCGCTCCAATATATGTTTGTCCACGTCGAAGGTCATCTTGTGACTTAACATTATCTTTATATTGATAGGTACCATCTTTATCAGTATACCAGTCTAAACCAAATAAATCGATTCTCTTAACAGGATTCCCACCAACATAATTATAAGGCGTCCAATCATAATACTTTTCAGCCAGCGGATCCACGCTATGCCACCTCCCTATCTGCGGGTCGTAGAACCTAGCCCGTAATCCAGTTCAAACCGTTCATGGCAATAAACTCTTTTCCGTTGTACCTGAATGGCAATGCTAAACTGTTACTTGTACTTACCGGATAAAATCGGATACCGGTCGGATAATAATGGCTCTTCTCAATTATAGTGCCGCTGTTGTTTATTACAACCCGGTTATTTCCCAGATGATCTTTTATATAATAATAATATGTGCTTCCCTGTACATAGCCTTCGGTTGTCTGAATCTGCATTAAAGTGGAATTCCTGTATATCTTGTTTCCGATATGATCAGTCACAATCCTTATATAGTCTGACGGATTAGCCGGTATAGGATTTATTACTCCCTGAGGCACCACAATAATACTGTTTAATGTATAACTGACAGCTTTTAACCTTGAACCATCCGAACGATACGAATACCTGTTCTGATGACCCGCACTGAACTGAATTATCTCCGGTAAATTTAATAAATTATATCTGATAGTACTTATACCTCCATTAGCATCGTAAATGTTGTTCCCATTCATATCAAATAAATATTCGGTTTCCAGCTCTGCCCTATCATTAAATACTTCTGAACCATACAACAGAACAGGAGAACACTCATCATTTATTTTTTTAAGCTGATTGCCGGTATAGGAATAGGTAAGATTATTGATCAAACTTCCGTCCTCATAACGTTTTAAAGTGGTAATATTACCCATCTTATCATAGGTTGATTGTTCGTTATATTTTCCGGTTGATCCTGTAACCGTAGTTAAACCTGTTTTTGCACAGTACTTGGAATAAGTAAGACGATTTAGTGCATCATAAGTAAATGAATAAGCTCTGTCAAATGAGTTATTTTCAGAAAGGATACTCCATTTAATTCCTGAAATATTACCATTATATGCAGCTGTAAAATCAGGCAATGTAACAGGATTGGAATTATAGTAAAGGTTCTCGGTAAATTTGTCATTGACGATGTCTGTTACCCAGCCACGGACATTATAATTATAAGTAGTGGTAACAAGATTTCCTCCAAGGTTTTTTGTGACTAAACGGCCAAGTTCATTATAAGTATTTGTGGAAAGTGTTACATTATTTCCTTCATTGAGCTGATGTTTAGTGGTTAGTAAACGCTGTGCCTTATCGAAGGTGTAGGTATAAACTTCTTTGTTAGTTGAAGAGGCATTATTTATCCCGTGAGTAATATAGGTCTTTAAAGGCTTGCCGGAAAAATCAACAAGATGAAAGATAATATCATAACCTGCCAAATGATTATTTGAACGCATCTGGACTGTTCTTCCATATTTGTCATAATAGACTGAAGTCAGTTCAAACTTGGAAGAATCATCAAGATGATATGCACAGGTACCTGTCATTAATGATCTCAAATGAGAAATATCAGGCTCAGTATATCCGCTTTGGATTGTTTTTATCAGATTGTTTTTAATTGCAGAGTATGCGCTCCGGTTAAGAAAATCATAATTGTCAAAATAATTAACATTCAGTAATGTTGCTGGTACAAGGTTTGAACAGGTATAACCTCCGTTTGTGCTCACACCGGAATAACTTTCATTCACAAAGGATCCAGAATATAGAGTCTCCATTTGTGACCTTGTGTTGGAGCTGGTAAGGGAACCGCTATATAACAATCTTCCGAATTGATCATATTTGTTTGCTTCCCATTTGTTTTTGATCTTCTGGTTACCATCCTGTGATAATATTAAACGATCGGCTTTATCATAAACAAAAGAGATCCAATCTGAGCCCGGAAGTTTTTTCGCGATACAACGTTTACGACCATCATATTGATAGATAAACGCGTACTTATATAGAATACTACCTGGTGTTTCCGAGAAACCACTGGTATTGGTACTTAGATTATCAGCTGCAAGAGGCGGCAATACATAACGAAGGTTCCCCAGGTCGTCGTAAACATAATAGGTGTCATAATTACCGGCGACCCTGTTAAGCACAATACGGCCCTGCTTGTCTGTATACTCAATAGCGGTTTTGCCATCCTCATCTGTGGTTTGTACTCCGTAAAGAGTGGCTGCAGCATAATAACCATTACATTTAAGTTTATCACTTTCAACATAAAAATATTTTACATTCGCATCATTGAGGATGTAAGATTTTGTTACTTTTTTCGAGCCGGCATACCATACATTCCCGGGACCAGTTCGGCTTACTACACGGTTCAAAGGTGAAGCTTCATACTCAGTCGTGGAATATGGCTTTGAGTCATTTAAGTTGGAAATAACTGCTTGTGTTGCATAACCCTGATAATATGAGCCATTATTATTCTGAACAACAGCAGGCAGCCAGCTCTTCGACAACCGCCCCAGAGCATCGTATTCCACCGCACCAATCAAATCAGCACCTGTTGGAGATATAGCTTTATGTATAGTTTGTGAAAGCCTTCCGATGCCATCATAATATTGTATGGTACTGTTTGAATTGGTTTCTGACAGTATAGTTAGGTCATTGATTTCTTGATATGGTATCGTTGTTACTGTGTAATTCTGTGTAGTTGTCTGGGATAAAAGGCAGACAGGAATAATAATAATAATAATAGAAAATATATGCCTCATTTTGATTGAATTTAAAGGTTAAAAGTCAATGTACCTGAATCTTCACAGTTATATTCCGGCATTTCTTCTCCACAGATCATTCGCCAATAGACATAGCCATATGGCGTAATGGTAACTTCCCATGATCTTCCCATTACAGAATCAATATTAAATGTACGTGTCCCTGACGGACAGCAACCTGTACTAATAAAACCTACCAGATAGGTAACTCCAGGTTGCATGACAATCGAATTGCAGAACGTGAATGATAAGGAAACTGTTGTTCCATAATTCAAAACAATACTGGAGATGCTTGAGAAACCTTGATTTGCATTAAAGCTGCATGCTGATAAGCAACAAGGGAAATTACCGGTATATGATGTTACTTTTTTACCCAGTAAATTATCTGTTATTTCACATTGAATATAATAATTACCTGTCTGTGAACATATAAAATCAAAATTTTTTGACCCGGAGTTTATAAGGCTAGCAACAACTGCTCCGGAATTGTTTTTTAAATACCAGCTGAAGGTATAATCACCTGATCCTCCCGAAACGGTTACTACCGATGAGGATGAACTACACTGTATAACATATGGTGGTTTAGACAGGTATGCATTTAATGGACTGTAACCACCCATTCCGTTATCAGGATAATTCTTGTAACCATGTCTGTATCGAGTCAGAATATTCTTATCATCATCACGCACCAGAAATAATCTGCCTGAAACATCGTAAGTATAATAAGTTGTCACACCCTGTGGATTTGTATTGGAAGAGATCCCTGTCAGGGGCTTATAAGAATATGTCGAGATCAGGGCTGTTGAAGCAAGAGTATTAAGGCCTGACCATAAGGTTATGCTTGAATAGGTTGATGCTTTACGGTCAAGTGAGCTTATTTGTGAATAGCTCGCACCTTGTACCTGTGCCAGTGGGTAGATACCATTGGCATCCCAAAGATATGAAACAGGTGTATTATCCCTGCCTGTCATCTGTTGTAAATTTCCTGTAGGACTGTAACTGTCATATGAAATGTCAGGTGATGTCCCGTAATGACTGTCACGACTTGATCCGTTAAAATAGGTAAATGATGTCAAAGGAGAAGTAAGCTCCAGAGAATATTTTTTATCAGGAACATAAAAGATGGGACTCGTCCCATTAGCTTTAAATGTCGTCAGTGTTCCACCGGTAAATTTGTTGTTTTTAATGGTTATCTGTTCAACAGGATAATTAAGCATATTCATTATATTCATAGAAGCATATACACCTGTATTGATATCAGAGGGGTATCTGAAGATTGTTTTTAATGAATCGCCCCTGCTATCATAGGTAACGACTGCAGATTTCAGTCTTTTGCTGTTATAACGATATTTGGCTGTGGTTGTAATTGACTGGCTGCCATAATAATCTATAGTCTTCTCCTCTTCAAGATAAACGGGGAAGGTATATATACAGTAACTATGAAGAAGTGAGAAAGACAACTGTGGATTATTAAGATATTGAAGACCTAGTTCAAACGCTAGCCAGGCCATGCGTTGCTCGGCTGTGTTTGTCATGTAAATAGATGCAACAAACTGATTGTAACGTCCGGGATTTGATGAATAAGTATACAATACAGATCTTTTCAATATATTTGATGAATCATAAATTTTGATTTCTTTGATCTGCCCCCGTTCAAGAGCACATGATGAGTTTTTGCCCAATGCACCGATCAGGATATCTCTATATATGTTATCAAAAATTGCCGTATTGCTGGCCCAGCAAGAATAATAATTTGTACTCTGGTTGTTTTGTCCATCAGGTTTATTTAATGGTGAATTCATATCATAAACAGTATAACTTTTATCAGAAAGGAACTCAATTACCCTGGAATAGGTAACCGGAGGTTCTCCTTCTATTGAAAGGAAATTAAGAGCTTCAGCAGCCATACAACAGACTGCCGGAAGCTTATAAATGATTCCGCTACTTGGGATGGATGCATTATCAGGATTATTCGGATCAAATGAATTAACATATTTGTATTTACGAACCTGATTCCCAAATGTAATTTTTGCAATTCTCAGACCACCTGCTTCTTTAGGTTCTGCAGAATAACTATGATAGTATCCGCCCAGTGTTTGCACGCCCTTATAAGAATATGTATTCGCCTCATATTCAAATAACTCAGAACCACCTGTCGGATAAATAATTGATGTCAGTATTCCAAGCTTAGAATTTGTTTCGGAAGGTATTTTCTGAGGAAGTGTCAAATATTGATTCAGGTAGGGATCTCGATAGGTCGGCCCAATACTTCCTGTCATCTCAGATTGTCCGTTATAAAATCCCCAGTAATCACTGCCATAAGCCTGTGGGACATCCGGCAATGATCCTGCCGAATTATATCCGAATGAATAACGTTTATCATCTATTCTTAAGGAATCAAGGATATAATACCGATTCCATATTTTTGGAGAATGTTTCAGGATCACCTGGCTGACTTTTTGATCAGCAGAATTCCTTAACTCTATTTTGTTAATTAGAAATAATTCATCGGACATTTCGCCTGTTTTATGAGGATAGTTAACAGAATTAATGACAACTTTACCTCCGTTGAAAGAAATGTTTTCAAGGACTACAGGCGAGGCTGTTGAATATTGGGTCTCAAATTGTGATCTTTTGAAATGGATGAATTTGCTGATATTAGTTTTATAATTAAAATCAATCCTTTTCCCATTGGTGAATTCAATTGTAGTTAAATACCATGCAATACATTGATAAGGAACTGTTTCTGTCCCACCAGCAAGTTCAATTGATCCTTCAGTATAGCCAAATGTAAATTTCGTACCGTCATTTGCAGTCAATTTTAAGTAGAAAGGATTATTACTTAAATTAGGGAGATTATTATCAAACTTTTCAACCTTTACAATATCCTGGGATTGAATTTTAAAATTCTTATCATAGCCCATTACAAAATAACCCGAATAACTCAGGAAGCTGAAAGAAAAAATGTCAGGACTGTATTCATAATTTGAAATAAATCTGACACCAGATCCATTTGGTATAAGAAATGAATTAGCATTATTTCTGACAGATTCATTTGAAATATAACCTGATGGAAGGTTGAAAAAGCCCAACAATCGCCCGGTCCCGGGAGTATTAAATTCATCCGGCTCCCCGTTTACCGTTCGTGTTATCATTCCTCCTGCAGACAGTTTCCAGCCAAATCCCACATTACTGTATGGATTTATGGCACGTAGGCCTTCACCTCCAATATACTTTAATGAAATCGGTATGGTTATTTCATTCGTTTTAATTTCAAAAAGTGGTATTGAAATGTCTGCCTAACCGGTATAAAATGATACAGGCCGGAATACCTCCTGTTTGTAACTAAATACTTCCGGTGAGGTAAAATTCTGTGCTTCCGATGTTTTTATACATACAAGCATGATAATTATAAGTAAAAGGAAGCTGGAAATTATATTCACTCCTGAGTGACCTTTACCTGTTTTCATGGCGACTATATTTTTACCACCTTAATGGATTTTAACATCTCATTTACAAATACATTGATTATGTAAATGCCCGGAGGTAATTTATCCATTTCAATTGTATCTGAATATTTACCTGAATTCTTGCCGACATCTGGAATAATACATCTGACCATTCCGTTTCCGTCAATAATCCTGAAGGAGATGGTCGCATCCTGAGTGAGTTCATACTCAATTATCAGTTTGGAAGTAACGGGATTAGGTTTCAGCTGGCAGTTGGAGAAGAGCTGATCAATATCCTTTACTTCATCAATAAAATCCTGTTTTACCCAATTTGTTGTATCATCAAGCAGGTGAGCCTGATCTGCAGGAGGATAGAAGAAGGAGGCTACTTTATGTTCCATCTCTCTCCTTCCGGTTTTTTTTGTTGCTGTTTTTATGGTTTCGAAGACAGGATAGCGGTTTCCGGAAACATACCATGAATAACTCTCCATTTTCATTGTCACACTGTCAATACCTGTCTGGAAGTATTCCCTGAGGCTCTTTACTCTCAGTACATTTTTAAAAGTTAATCCCAGCGGAGTGTATAGTGTTCCTGTGGCATCTGCTGAAACAGTTGTTATTCCGGATACATTAAGCGCAGTCATATGACAGTATTCCCCTCTGCCAGAAAAATCACCACAGATAATATCACCATATCGTAAGGGAAACTTCAATCTGATCTCAGGAGGATCATATTTCATAATAGTTGTGCTGTTTTCATAACCTGTATGAATAAGGGAATCTCCGGATATCAGATAACTGTAAACAGTTCCGTGCTCGATGCCATTTATCAGGAGCGGATCGGATGATCCTGTCAGGTAATGCAGATAATAATGATCATTTACAGGATTCACAGAACGAAAATCCCATATAATATTCGTTCCGGAGATTCCAGGATCAATGTAATCAACCTGTTGCTTGATAAGTGTGTCACCAGGTCGGGGGAGATTGTTAATTTTCAATATTGTGGTTAAGGACTTTTCCTGAGCATTCAGAAAAGGAGGAAAGTCCAGAATAATCACAATGAAAAAAAACTAAGAAAGAATGATTTAAACATACGGCAGCAATATTATTCGCAATTAATTTTAATTCTACGTTAATAATGATCAAAGGTCTTTCTCAGGTAAACTGAAATAAAACATAATTAAAATAAATCTTAGAAATAGGAATATTTCTCCATGCTTTTAAACAAAATGCTTATCAAATTTAAGCATATAAATCATTTTTAAGAATTTTTTTCAAAGAATAATTGTAAATGATCAATACTCGGAGTGAGCAAAAGCTTAGAGTGCTTAAAGTCTAAAAACAAGGTGCAATAATCAGTTTTTCCGTAGAAATTAACATTACAAGTCAAGTTAAATAAAATATCCGGAAAATTTAAAATACTGAGTGCTCCTGAAAACTTTGCTATACTAAGATCTATTTAATGGCACTGTTAAAAAACAAACAAAATATTTTAATCGTCGAGTGTCAATACCGATTATAAAACAATCTTATTCAATCTATAAATTTTAACTTTAGGCACTTTAGGCACTTTAGGCACTTTAGGCACTTATTAGTAACTTTTTTCTTATCTTTGAAGATATTACCAAACACTATTATTAACTTTTAATCCTATAATATTATGGCTGTAACGATCACATTCAATGAGCTCCGGAAGATAAAAGATCAGTTACCCTCCGGAAGTATGCGGAAAATTGCTGACACGCTGGATCTGAACGAAGAAACCGTCAGAAACTACTTCGGAGGGAGAAATTTCGACAGGGGCGAAACTATCGGTGTCCATTTTGAACAGGGACCGGGAGGAGGAATTGTCTCATTCGATGACACAACCATCCTGGATATGGCTAAAAAGATGTTAGCAGACTGAAATCAAACAGCTTAACCTGTTTAAAAGCAAAAGGCAGGATCTTTTGCTTTTTTTGTTTCTTATAATGGGTATACAAATAATTGTATTTCAATAAGTCCACCCCTGGGGGATTTAGGGGTGAAAAGACAAAAACTGACTTTTCACATAATCTCTAGACGGAAGGCAATAATTTACAGCAAAATTCTACAGATGAAATATTCTGAGATTATCCGACAGGCTGAAGACTCTTTTCTCGGGTCTGTGGAAGATTTCTTTAAAAAAGCCTGGGGAGAAACTGATCTTCCGTCACATGATCTTGATCATCACCGAAGGGTATGGAATTATGTAAAAGAGATCCTCGGGTACTACAGCGAACCGGAAATAAATCAGAAAATTATAATCAACCTGTTAATTGCCAGCTACTTTCACGATATCGGAATGTCAGAAGACCAGGGGATCAGACACGGTTACCGGAGCAGGATGGCTGCTGAGAGCTATCTGACTCTGAACAGATTAAGATTATCCGATCACATGGATGCACTAACGGCAATAGAAAATCATGACAACAAGGAATACGGTAACCCGGAAAGCAGCAATATTATCCTGAAGATACTTTCTGTGGCTGATGATCTTGATGCTTTCGGAAGCGAGGGTATTACGAGATATTTAGAGATTTACCGCGCGAGGGGAATCTCTGAAGAAAGTATAGGTTATAAGATCCTCGAAAATGCTGAATCCCGTTTTGAAAATTTCAAAAAATTTACAGAACCCGGTTCTGAGTTATTCAACATTCACAGTATCCGGTATAATGAACTCCGGGAGTACTTTGAAGGAAATAACCGGACCGGCATGGGATGGAAATCCGGGGGAGAACAATCCGGATCTGATCAGCATTCGCCTTCATCGAACAAATGAAGCTGCCTGTCCTCATCATCATCCGACTCGAGGTTTGAAACGCTCACTCCCAAAAGTCGAATTTTATTACCGGGCAGATCGAGTGATTTTCTTATTTCAGTAACAGCTTTATGAAGTGTTTCAAAGTCCCTTATATAATTTCTGAGTGTCCGGCTTCGCGTTATCTGCCTGAAATCTGCAAATTTAACTTTTAATGTGACGGTCCTCCCGGTAGTTCCTGCCTGTTCAAGCCTGTGCATAAGTTCCCTTTCAACCTTATAAAGCTCAGCAATGATCCCGAATTGAGTTGTCAGATCCTTTTCATATGTAAGCTCAGTTCCGACAGATTTGCGTTCGGATTCGGTTTCAACCGGACGGTCGTCAATACCACGGGCAATATCATAATAAAATTTTCCGGCCTTACCGAAATTTCTTATCAGTGAAGGCAGATCCCATTTCTTCAGGTCGGCTCCGTTATGGATGCCCAGCTTGTGCATTTTTTCAGCCGTGACCTTCCCGATCCCAAAAAACTTTTCAACGGGCAGCTTTTCAATAAATCCTTCAGCTTCTTCAGGCGGAATTAGAAATAACCCATCAGGCTTTTTTATGTCAGATGCAATCTTTGCCAGGAATTTGTTGACAGATATTCCGGCTGAAGCTGTCAGTCCTGTCCGCTTTTTTATCTCCTGCTTTATCTCGCGGGCTATTAGGGTAGCTGATTTTATATTTTTCTTATCGACTGTAACATCAAGAAATGCCTCATCGATCGATAATGGTTCGATGATGTCTGTATACTCAGTGAAAATTCCGAAAACCTGTTCTGACAGTTCATGGTATCTTTCAAACCTGTGCCTGACAAATATCAGTTGCGGGCAAAGTTTCCGGGCAGTGACGGAAGGCATTGCCGATCTGACACCATACTTCCTTGCCTCGTAGCTTGCAGCTGCAACAACATGTCGTTCACCACTTCCGCCGACAGCAACAGGTTTCCCTCTCAGTTCAGGATTATCCAGCTGTTCAACCGATGCAAAGAATGCATCCATATCGATATGAATTATCTTTCTCAATTGATTTCAAAACTAAGAAGAAAATATTTCAATCAATAAGTTTGAATTTTCTTAAACCTCTCTTAAATTTATAATTTTTTACCCGAAATTGGATCAGACACCTGAAAACAGACAAAGAAAATTTGCCCTTATTCTGACATCGCACAGGCTCTGGGGAAAGATATTCCTTCCTTATCTTATAGCAGGTGTGCCCGGGAAAAAATATATTATCCTGTCAGAATGCCTTTCACCTTACCCGTCCGAGGAGACTTTAAAAACCCTCGACAGTGAAGAGATTGAACTTGTCAGAATCACAAATGAATATTCCGACAGGCCCATTTACAGGCTCTATTCAAAAGACAAAAGCGTTAAGGAATTCCTTGAAAATGTCTCACAGGAAAAAATTGAAAAATTCATAAGACCATATATTGAAAAAAGGTTAAGGAAATGTTATTATCTTCTGAGGGATGAAGGCATTCCATGTTTCATCAGCAGATCACATTCCAACATTGTTCACCCTGAAGACCAGCTTGATTTTCTTGCTGAACCGGCTGTTCCTCTGTTCCGGTTCGACAGGTCTGATGAATCTGTTACATATAAATTAAAAATCGAATCTGAAGGTAAAAAGATAGAATTATATCATAATCCCATCGATATTCTGTGCAACAGTCCATGCATAATTAGAAATGGAAACAAAGTATTGTTGATCAAAGATATCGATGGTCAGAAGCTTCGCCCCTTCCTTACAAAGGAGGCTGTAATAGTTCCTAAGAACACTGAAACCAGGTACTTCTCAGGATTTATCCTGAACGCTGTAAACAGTTTTAAAACAGAAGGTACAGGATTCAGAATTATTAATCCTGTTCCCGAAAAGAAAGTATCAATAAGTCTTGAGAACAGTATCAGAGGATATCCTGTGTTAATTCTGAGCTATTACTATTCAGGCATCCTGGTATCGCCTGATGATGAGTCGGAGAATTTCACAACATTTGAGAACAAGGGAGGGGAGTTTATTTTTCACAAATACGGTCGTGATCTGAAATGGGAAGAAGGTTGCAGGGATTTCCTACTGGAAGCGGGTTTTAATTCAGATGACCAGGTCAATTATTACCTGCAGGATGATGATCTGAAACCTGTTAAAGATGTACACAGGGTTATTGAAGCAATGAACAGGAATTATGAGAACTTTGTTTCTGCCGGCTTTATTGTTTTTTCCAGGCGGCTTGATAAAGAATATAATCTCAAACCTGTAAATATTGAAATCAGCAATTTAAAGGAGGGCGACTGGTTTGATCTTCAGGCCACTGTAACGATCGGAGAATATCAATTCCCGTTTATCCGGTTTAAGCATAATATCCTGAACGAGATACATGAGTTTGAGTTACCGGATGGCACCATTGCAATTCTTCCTGCTGAATGGTTTACAGAATACCGGAGCTTATTTGAGTTCGGGAAAGATCAGAACGGATCAATAAGGATACACAAGCAGCATTTCCCCTTACTTATTGAAATCCTTAAAGAGGAAGAAAACGAGTCATTTAGATATCTTGAGAAGCTCCTTATGCCTGAAGAACTGCCATTGCCTGTGAAACCATCCGGACTTAAATGCGAAATGAGGGGGTACCAGTTTGAAGGATTAGGATGGCTGATCTGGCTACAGTCATCAGGGCTTGGAGGATGTCTTGCCGATGATATGGGACTTGGAAAAACAATACAGACACTTGCTCTGCTGCAATTGAACAAAGAAACAATTCCTGCCTCAGGAAAGGTTTCAGGGAAACCACAATTAACTCTTTTCGATAAACCTTCTGTAAACCTTACCTCATTAATTATCGTTCCTCCGACAATTATCCACAACTGGGAGAACGAAATTTACAGGTTTGTCCCCGGAATGAAGGTGTACAGACATAAGGGAACGCAACGTGACCGTCATGCTATGAACTTTTCGGGATATGATATTGTACTTTCAAGCTATCATACTGTGCGACAGGATATTGATCTCTTTACATCATTCCATTTCCATTATATTATTCTGGATGAAAGCCAGTACATTAAAAATCCCTCATCACAGATATATAGAAGTGTTACCAGGCTGAAATCTGATCACAAGCTTGTTCTGACGGGAACGCCCGTAGAAAATTCAATTACAGATCTATGGGCCCAGCTCAATTTTGTAAACCCCGGGCTGCTTGGTTCCCTTTCATATTTCAGACGTGAATTTGCCAGACCTATTGAAAAAGAGCGTAATGATGAGATTGAGACAAAACTGAAAAAGCTTATCAGACCATTTATTTTAAGGCGGAAGAAAGAGATGGTAACACCGGAACTACCGCCGGTTACGGAACAGACTGTTTTTTGTGAGATGACAGAGGAACAGGCAAAGATTTATGAAGAAGAAAAATCGGCTGTCAGGAATCTCATCATGAGCGGAATGGAACATAAAGAAGCTGTAAAGACTGCGATCATTGTTTTACAGGGACTTATGAGGCTCAGGCAGATATCCAATCATCCTGTGATGGCAGATGAAGAATATGCGGGAGGCTCCGGGAAGTTTGAAACAATTCTGGACAATATTGAGAATGTTGTCAATGAAGGACATAAAATACTTGTATTCTCATCATTTGTTATGCACCTGAAACTGTTTTCAGAGGCGCTTGAAGAAAGAAACAGAAGGTTTTCGATGCTGACAGGGGCCACTACCAACAGGAAGAAAGTTATAGAAGGTTTTCAGAATGATCCTGACAACCATATCTTTCTGATATCACTGAAAGCAGGGGGAACAGGATTAAATCTGACATCGGCTGATTATGTATTTATTCTTGATCCGTGGTGGAATCCTGCTGCCGAGCTTCAGGCGCTCAGCAGGGCACACAGGATAGGCCAGGACAAGAATGTTTTCATTTACCGGTACATAACCTCAGGAACCCTCGAAGAAAAGATCCTGAGACTTCAGGAGAAAAAATCCAAACTTGCCGAGTCCTTTGTCGCAACTTCCAATCCCCTCAGGGATATAGATATAAAGGAGATCCTCGAAATAATCGGGTAAAAAAAAAGCCGGTTGAGACCGGCTTTTTTTCAATATCCTTCCCGTTCCACATAATGTGTATGGAGCAGTTCGTGAGCCAGATGGCTGTTTGGCTTCCCGAGGAATTCCTTGTAAATGGCTATTACATCCGGATTTTCGTGTGATTTCCGGAGAACCATATGTTCATCCTCCGAATAGATTGCCTTCATACGTTTTTTCCTGATGTCCATGCTTGTTGGAATAGGCTGTCCGCCACCACCTATACAACCTCCCGGGCAGGCCATTATTTCAACAAAATGGTATGGCGATTTGCCCGTTCTTACTTCTCTCATTATCTTGTTGGCATTTACTAACCCGTGGGCAATAGCTACCTTCAGTTCGGCACCCTCGAGGAATTTCCAGTCGTCGGTACATCCTTCGATCTTGATTGTTGCTTCTTTCACGCCCTCCATACCGCGGACAGGAGTAATATTCAGATTTGTGAAAGGAACTTCTTTTCCAGTAACTATCTCATAGGCAGTACGCAGTGCAGCCTCCATTACACCTCCGGTGGCACCGAAAATGACTGCAGCGCCTGTTGAATCACCCATTACAGAATCATAATGAGAAGGTTCAAGATTCCTGAAATCTATACCTGCCTGCTTGATCATTACGGCAAGTTCACGGGTTGTAAGGACAAAATCAATATCCTTATATCCGCTTGATCTCATTTCCGGCCGATCGGCTTCATATTTCTTCGCCGTACAGGGCATAACTGATACTGAGACTACCTTTGAGGGATCAAGTTTCTTCTTCTGGGCATAAAATGTCTTTGCAAGTGCTCCGAACATTTGCTGGGGCGATTTACAGGTAGAAAGGTTATGAAGAAATTCAGGGTATTTATGTTCAATGAATTTTATCCAGCCTGGAGAACAGGATGTAAACATAGGTATTGATGTTTTCTTATCGCCGTCGACAAGAACCTTCTTCAGCCGGGTAAGTAACTCCGTACCTTCTTCCATAATTGTAAGGTCAGCGCTGAAGTCTGTATCAAGTACGGAGTCAAATCCCAGTTGTCGGAGGGCAGTGACCATCTTCCCTGTAACACGTTCTCCGGGATCATATCCCAGATCTTCACCCAGGGCTACTCTCACTGCAGGTGCGGTTTGTACAACGACATGTTTTTCAGGATCGTATATAGCATCCCATACCTGGTCGATATATGTCTTTTCAACGAGTGCACCTGTAGGACAGCGGTTTACACACTGACCACAATTTGTACAAACAACGTGGCTCATAGGCCGGTCGTGGAATGAAGATATCTTCTGGTGCATTCCCTTGTTTGCCACAGCAATTGCTGAAATATGCTGTAATTCCGTACATGTTCTCACACATCTCTGGCAACGGATGCATTTGCTGTCATCCTTGATAAATGAAGGCGAGGATCTGTCAATGGTATAGGGGCGATCCTGAACCAGGTCGAGGAATATTGTATCTCCGAAGGCAAATTCATTTGCCAGTCGCTGTAGTTCGCATTTCTGATTTTTGTAACATTTTGTGCAATCCGACCTGTGTTCTGAAAGCAGGAGCTCAACAATATGTTTCCTTGCATTTCTTACTTTCAGGGTATTTGTTTGTATATCCATACCTTCTGCGGCAGGCATTGCACACGCGGCGATCAGTGTTCTTGCCCCGGTCTGTTCGACTACACAAACCCGGCAGTTACCTGCAACGCAAAGGTCGGGATGGTTACATAATGTCGGAATGTTAATATTAAGTTTCCTTGCAGCCTCCAGAACAGTAGTGCCCGGCTGAACTGAAACTCTCTGGTTATTTATACTCAGATTTATCATTATTTCGCTATGATTTAGTAATTAATAGATGATCTCTTCCCTGAAATTCTCAACAATTGTCTTGAAGGCATTGCCCACTGATTGTCCGAGTCCGCATTTTGAAGCTACTTTCATAGTATCTGCGAGCTTGACCAGTTCATTAAGATAAGTCGATTTTACTTCTCCCTTTTTGACCTTCTCTACACCTTTGAGCAACTGCTGGCAACCGACCCGGCAAGGGGTACATTGTCCGCATGATTCTTCCGCGAAGAAATCCAGGTAATTATGAAGAACGTTATACATTGATCTTGAGCTGTTGAATAACTTCATCGATCCTCCTGTGGGAACGCCTTCAAATCCTATCACTGTCTGTTCAAATCGTTTTCTGGGGACACAGAAGCCTGAAGCACCGCCAACCTGTACAGCTTTTGTATCACCATCGCCGAATTCATTGACGAATTCCTGTACCGACATGCCAAGTTCAAGTTCAAAGATCCCCGGGGTAGGAGTATCACCGGATATGGAGAATACTTTTGAACCCCTTGAGTCTTTTGTACCAAGCTGGCTGTATGATTCAGGACCGTGTTTAATGATCATCATTGATGTAACCAGGGTCTCAACATTATTTATTGAAGTCGGCTTGCCGAATACACCTGATGTTGTGGGGTACGGTGGTTTATTGCGGGGTTCACCGCGACCACCCTCTACTGATTCAAAAAGTGCACTTTCCTCACCGCAAATATATGCGCCGCTCCCCATACAGAAATTTATCCTGAAATCATAACCGATCTCCTTTACAAGCTTGTGAAATTTTTCCAGTTCCATCATCAGCTGAGGCAGAAGGAATTTATATTCACCTCGCAGGTAAACAATACCCTTCTTCGCTCCTATTGCCCTGGCTGCTATAGCCATGCCTCCATAAACCTTGTAAGCAACCCTGTCCAGAATCTCGCGATCTTTGAATGTACCTGGCTCGCCTTCATCTGCATTGCATACAACATACTTTTCAGGCTCTTTGACCGCTGCTGTATATTTCCATTTCAGACCTGTAGGGAAACCGGCACCACCACGTCCCTTCAGTCCGGAATCAAGCACCTGCTGAATTATATCTGCAGGAGACATCTTAAAAGCTATTGTAAGTACTTCTTTCGGATCTATTTTTTCAAAGATCAGATCTACTTTGTTCAGTCCTCTTTTTTCCATAATACCACAGTGTTATCTTTTTTGCATATAACCCTTAATAATCTCAACAACTTTTTCCGGTGTAAGCTCGGTATAAGGCATTTCATTTATCAGGATCGCAGGAGCCTTATGGCTCCACCCAATACAGTTAGTCTCAATCAGACTGAACTGACGATCCGACGTTGTCTCTCCCACCCTTATCTTAAGCATATCCTCCAGGGTTTGAATGATTTCACTCTTACCCTTCATTGAACAGGTTATTGTTTTACATACCCTGATAACATATTTTCCTCTCACGGTTGTATCGAGAAAGGTATAGAATGAGGCAGTTCCGTAAACTTCAGCTGCCGATATGTCCAGCTCTTTCGCAACTTCAACCATTGCCTCGTCGGTAAGGTA
>Ga0116154_10001466_pt1 | contig 19916 bp, 17 predicted proteins | sample AD_UKC030_MetaG_FD_89898 | JGI IMG/M metagenome (GOLD analysis project Ga0116154, IMG submission 89898) | Active sludge microbial communities of municipal wastewater-treating anaerobic digesters from USA - AD_UKC030_MetaG | ecosystem: Engineered > Bioreactor > Anaerobic > Digestate | place: USA...
CCGGGTTTGAGAGGGCAGTAGGTGTCGGGTACAGGCTGATCCATATTCTCTGCAAGTTCCTCATGTCCGGCAAGAAGATAATATGCATGGGTAAGTGACGGAAGTTCAGGAATAACCTCCAGATTGAATTTCCTCATGTAACTTACGAGGTCGGCAACTTCGTCCTTCTCAAGTATTCCTCCGTCGGCATTATCCTGGTGTGACGAATTCTGATATTCCATATGCAAACCGGGGGGTCTGTCGAGCCGGCTGGAATTGAGCATCCTGGCAAATTTAACAGCCCCGGTGTTCAGCTCAGGATGGCGTTCCAGACGCATATTTGCATTAAGCTCAAGAATGATTGTATTGAACTTGTAGTAAGCTGCAAAATCCCTAACAAACCTTTTAAAAAAGGAAAATATTCTCTCTGCCGGGAAGATACATTTTAATACCACGAAAAGGATACCGGGGAGAATCTTTAATCTGCACAATCGGAACACGAAGGGATCCGTCATTCATCCAAATCAGCTGGCGAAGTGATCCCAGTCCGAAAAGAGCTCCTTTCGAAGTATTTGAAGCCACAACAATATTTGTCCGGGTAACCGTAAGTATATAACCCTCTTCTCCAAGGCTTTCCAAAACTCCTGACAACCTGTTCCGGTCAATATATGATTTTACGAGTGGATTTGTAATATCTCCGATAAGGATGAATCTTTCAGCATCTCTAAGTGAGTTTTTTTTGCTGATCATGACCGGGAGTTCATATTTATCGGCAAACTCAGAAGATAAAAGTCCTGCAAGGAATCTTTCCTGCCCGGAAGCTTCCTGCGGGATAAGTATTAATGTTTTTAAATCTATGCTGAATTCTCCCTCAGATACTTTAATTTCCGACGGAAGAGGAAAGACCTGTGGCAATTTGTCCGTTGCATCCGGCAATTCCCTGAAGAGCATTTCAGCCGGTCTGCCGAAACATATGCCCCGGATAAAAGATAAGATGCAGCATAGAAAAAGGACAAAATAATGTTTTGTTTTCATGCGCTGATTAATTATTTCGACTGGCATTGCAAGTTTCCCTGTAACCCTGTTAAGACTGAATCCACGGAACAAGTTATTCTGTCATACAACGGATTATCATTATCTCTTTCAAAAATAAGAATCTCCGCTTCCAGATTAAAATACTTTTCGTCGTATTTCTGATGTTAATAAACTTAATACAATCCAATTTTGTGGATTTTTAACACATGATTGTACCAGAAGATCATCTTTTTATTTTTATTTGCATTATAATCTGGAAGATATGAAGGTAGCCAAAGTCAGGTTGCTCCAGGAACCACACAAATCATTTATTTATTACAGGGAGAATAATCCTTTTACAAAATGGCATCATCATCCCGAATATGAATTGTGCCTGATCACAAAAGGAAGAGGAAAAAGAATGATCGGGGATAATATAGATCGCTTTGAAAATAACGACCTTGTCTTCATCGGAGCATTTACCCCGCATGAAAGCCTGTGTGATCCGGAATATTTTGATGATCCTGAAGGATTTCAGGGTGAAGGGATTGTTATTCAGTTTGTTTATAATTTCCTCGGAGACAATTTTTTCAGGTTGCCCGAAAACAGCAACCTCAATCGTTTTATTACGGAATCCTCAAGGGGCTACGTATTTCTTGGCAGGACAAAGAGACAGATTTCTGCTATTATGCTGAAAATGCAGAATATGACCGATCAGGACAGGCTCTATGCGCTTTTAAATATTTTCCGGATTTTTTCCAAAACAAATGAATACAGGATCCTTTCCAGCCCGGCATTCAGCGGACCGTTCTGGCTCGATGACTACAGCTCCATGCAGAAAGCAAACAGGCATATAATGCAGAATTTCCAGAATAACATCAATATAAGAGATTTGCTGAAGATAACGAATATGTCGAATACTGCCTTTTATGAAACTTTTAAAAAGACCTACAGAATGCACTTTAAGGACTACCTGCTTAATATAAGGGTCGGGTATGCATGTAAACTCCTGACCGAAGATACTTACCATATATCTGAAATTGCATATCATTCCGGATTTGGGAATATTTCAAATTTCAACCGGCAGTTTAAGAAAATAAAGGGAATAACCCCTTCACAGTTCCAGGAGCAGATAAGAAAGATTGAAATGAAGCAATAATGAAGAATATTCTTATCACAGGAGGCACCGGACTGGTCGGACGACATCTTGCCAGGAAGCTGAAGGATAAAGGTTATAAGGTTTCTCTGCTGAGCCGGGTTCCGGGAAAATCCGAACAAAAAGTGATAATGGCTGTTTATTTATTATTTTTACATTTCTTAATCAATACTGAATGACAATCACAGCAGCAGCTCCGCTTCGTGAGATGGATGGAAGAAATCTGTATTATGCATTTATTGCAGGTTCGAAGAAGCTTATCGAACATCAGGTGGAGCTTAACAGGATCAATGTTTTCCCGGTAAAGGATGGTGATACAGGTACAAACCTTGCCGGTACCGTAAGATCGGTAATCGAATCGCTTCACCCCCACCGGTCATATAAAATAACTGCCGACAGGATTGCTGAATCCACCCTGATGAATGCCAGGGGAAATTCCGGGATAATCTTTGCACAGTTCTTCTATGGATTAAGTCATGAAACAGGTGATTTTAAATCGGTAACACTTAAACAATTCGCAGAAGCCTTTAAAAAATCTGTAAGCTATGTCTACGAAGCTGTGGCAAAACCAGTGGAGGGAACAATGCTTACAGTAATCAGGGAAATGGCCGAATTTATTTACAGCAGCTGGAACAAATTTACCGATTTCAATCACCTGATGATGAGTTCCTATGAGGTATTATTAAAATCACTTCAGAAAACCCGGACAAAACTTGCAGTTCTCGAAAAAAACAATGTTGTTGACGCAGGAGCAAAAGGATTTGTTGTTTTTATTGAAGGGATCATTGAATTCATTAATAAAAGGAACATTAAGGATATTATAATGGCAGGGACGGCCGCTACAGCCGATCTGCAGAAGATAGAAGAGACATTTCCGGAAGTTATTGACTTCAGATACTGTACAGAAGCTATCATCAGAGAGTGCCGGTACGACAAACAATTGTTGTCTGATACTTTGAATAAATTCGGTAACTCGTCTGTTATTGCCGGATCAGACAAATTAAGGAGGATCCACGTTCACACAAATGAACCTGCTGAACTTTTTAAGGATCTGAGAAAAGCCGGTACAATCACTTTCCAGAAAGCCGATGATATGATTCGTCATTATGAGACGGCAAATGACAGGAAATGGAACATTGCACTTGTAACAGATTCAACCTGCGATCTTTCACAGGAATTCCTTGATCATTACCAGATCAACATGACACCGATCAATATCAGCTTCGGTGAGAATCATTATCTCGACAAGGTAACAATCCGACCGGAACAGTTCTATTCACTCCTGGATGAATCGGAAGAATATCCAAAAAGCTCTCAGGTAAACGAAAATACATTCGTAAATCTGTATTCACACCTTGCATCACATTATGACTCGGTGATTGCAATCCATCTTAGTGAAAAGCTTAGCGGAACCTTTTTCAGCAGTAAAAAAGCGGCTGACAGGATCTCAAGGGAATTCGGAAAACAAATATCCGTAATAAATTCAAGAAATCTTTCAGGTGCACTCGGACTGATAGTCCTGAGGACAGCAAAAGCAATAGAATCCGGAAAGTCTCACGATGAGATCGTTGCCCTGACAGAGAAATGGATAAGAAATGCCAGGATACTGGTTAGCGTAAAGACACTTAAATATCTTGTCCGCGGAGGCAGGGTGTCTCATATCAAAGGATGGATAGCAAACCTGCTGAATATAAACCCTATTGTATCCGTTGATGAAACCGGGAAATCAATCGTCTTCGACAAAGCCTTCAGTCAGAAGGCCAACATGCAAAAGGTTATGGACCATATAAAGAAGACCGGTGAGGGAAAAACAATATGGAATTACATAGTTCTGCATGCCAACAATGAGGATGCAGCAAAATGGTATTCGGAAGAAATGGAGAAACTGACCTCAATAAAACCGGTTTCGGTGGTCAACATCTCTCCCGTTGTGGGATTAAATGCAGGCGTAGGAGCAGCTTCGGTCGCACTGATGTATGAATAAGAAATGACGTTTTTTCAGATTTACCTCCAGGCTCTGATGGTTATCATCAGTATGATGACTCTCCTGTGGCTTGCAAGCATTTATTTAAAAAATGTGAGCATAGTCGACCTCTTCTGGGGATTTGGATTTGTTGTCGCAACAGTTTTCTACTTCATCAATACTGATGGAAACATTATAAGAAAAGTTATTCTGTTAATTCTCGTGTCACTATGGGGCTTACGGCTTTCATTGTACCTCACATGGCGTAATTATGGGAAGGGTGAGGATTTCAGGTACAGGGAGTTCAGGAAGAAATATGGTGAGAAAAGATACTGGTGGATATCCTTTTTTCAGACTTTTCTTTTGCAGGGTGTATTGATGTGGCTTATCTCCGCTCCTCTTCTCGGGGCCCAGTTTGGTGGTGCTGAAAGGAATCCGGGATTACTTGATTTTGCCGGGGTTATCATCTGGATCATTGGTTTCACTTTCGAAGCAGGAGGAGATTTTCAGCTGTCGAGGTTTAAGTCCGACCCTTCAAATAAAGGTAAAGTCCTGGATAAAGGATTCTGGAGATATACCCGTCACCCAAACTATTTCGGCGACTCGGCAGTCTGGTGGGGATACGGACTTATCTGCATTTCAGCAGGAAGCTACCTCCCGGCGCTTGGATCAATACTTATGACTGCCCTTATAATTAAAGTCTCGGGAGTTTCCCTTCTTGAAAAAAACCTGAAGGACAGTAAACCTCAGTATAAAGAATATATTGAGAATACCAGCGCATTCATTCCATGGATCCCGAAGAAATAATGTTCCGTTCCTGTAATATCCGGTTGCAGGTCTGAAACAATAATTTTTCACTTTTAATTTATTCACTCATGATAGAGCAGGTCATAATTTAGAAGCAAAGCAGGTTTGATTTTGACTTTCATTTCAATGATGGATGCCGGAAAAATGATCCCGGTCATGCCGGAAAATGCAGGGAAAGTGATGAAAGCTGCTTCGGATGAAATGCTGGATACTGCAAAACATATCTACGTATTATAATACGTCTTTTAATACGTCTTTTAATACGTCTTTTAATACGTTTTTTCAATCAAGTTCTTTGGCTATTGACATTGCGGCTATAGTTCCGTCAGCTACTGCAGTCGTGATCTGCCTGTATTTTTTACTGATCACATCGCCTACAGCATATACTCCGGGGATGCTGGTCTTCATATCCTCATTGGTCTTAATGTAGCCCCACTGATCCAGTTCAAGCTTATCCCTGAACAAATTTATGTTGGGTTTCATTCCTATGAATATAAAAACTCCGTCACTGGTCAGTTTCTCACGTCTTTTAGTTTTTACGTTTTCAACTTCGGTAACTATCTTATCCCCCTCCCTGACAAATGCTCTTGGTTCATTATCAAAAAGTATTGAGATCTTTGGATTTCTGAACACCTTTTCCTGTGCCTGTTTATTTGCAGTGAGTTTATCAAACTGATGTACAATTGTAAGTTTCTTTGCAAACCTTGTTATGAATTCGGATTCTTCCACGGCAGAATTGCCGCCACCGACAACGATCACTTCCTTGTCGTTGAAATATTTCGCATCGCATGTGGCACAATATGAGATCCCCTTACCCTTAAGTTCCTTCTCGCCCGGTGCTCCGGTAAGGTTTGGTGTGGTTCCGGTAGCAATAATTATTCTCTTTGCCTTAATTGTTTCAAATTCATCGATTACCACCTCTTTTTTCTCAAGGTCGACACTTGTAACATCCACGGCTACCTTATAAACCGTTCCGCACATCTTTGTCTGCTCGCTCATACTGTGTGAAAGCATATAACCTGCCTGAGGTTCAATGAATCCCGGATAATTAGATACCTCATGGGTAGTGGAAACATGACCACCCGGGAGAGCAATATCTATAAGTACTGTGTTTATCTTCGACTGGCAAAGGTATAACCCTGCTGTAAGTCCGCCCGGTCCGGCTCCGAGGATTATGACCTCAAATTCCGAAACAGACGGTCTGATCCCTGACCTTATCTCCCTTGCTCTTTCCGCAGTAAGCATACTGTCGAGGTTCTTTATTATTTCACTCCTTTTAATACCTCCGGTGAGTCTGGATGCTGTTTCTGTTCCATTGTCAAAGAACAGCAATGTGGGGGATGATTTAACCCCGAGCTTTTCAGCAAGTTCCCTGTTTTGCTGGCGGAATATCTTAATGAATTTTATATCGCCGCCATACAGCTTTGAAAGATCCTCAAATTTTGATGCAAGCGCCTCACATGGAGGACATTCAGTTGAGTAAAAATCAAGAACCACCTTGCCGGCTTTTAAAACCTCTTTTTCAAATTCTGATGAATTGATCTCTTTCATTTTTCAGTAATTTTTTTACATTTCTTGTATATCCACGATATTAAATATAACGTCTAACCTGTTAACCATTGCACCGTTGTACCATCATACCGTCGTACCCTTGAACCCGTCGTACCGTTTTGCCCCTTCGCCCCTGCGCCCTTAACTAAAATACTCTGCAAATCCCAGTTCCATCAGTTCCCTGACCGGTCTGCAGTCGGGTGAGCAGATATTTCCTGTTTTATTTTTCGCGATCGATCCGCATCCTCCTCCGCAGGCAAGCTGAAGAGAACATTCTTTACAATCGTTTATTGAGGTAACATCCCGTGACTCCCACTCTTCAATAACAGAATTTTTCCTTGAAATTACCGGATAAAATGTTCCCAGGCTTTCATCGGTTTTACCGACGGTTGCAGTGCAGGAATAAATATTTCCTGTATAATCAAATGCCCATTCCGTCTTACATGCCGGGCAGGAATCGAAAAGCGGATCAGGGAGTTCACCGTTCTCCGCGAGGAATTTTGAGATCGAATATGCCGGCTTATGGAATTTTGTGATATGCGGATGTTTCTTTATCAGATCGTAAAGTCGTTCATAAAGGGAGATCCTGTCAAAAAGCTTATCGGGAGATGACTGGCAATGATGCAGTTCATAGTTCCTGCCGATCTGTGTTTTGAAAAGTTCGTTGTCTGTCCATCCCTTGTCAATTGCAAAGCGGGCCAGTTCTGACAGATTTTCAATGTTCTCCCTGTCGATCACAACACGAAGATTAATATTGATTCCCGCAGTCAGACAGGCATCTATTCCCCTGACAATTTTTTCAAATGTTGGTCCCCCGTTTTTAAGGAACCTCCGTTTATCATGAACAGATGAAGTTCCATCCAGGGTGACCTGTATCTCTCTGATCTTTGCGATTTTTAAAGCAGGAACATACTCCCCGAGGTAATATCCGTTTGTTACAAAGCAAAGAGAAAGATCAGCTTCAACGGATTTACCGATGAAATAATCGATCATTTCTTTTTGCTGCGGACTGTTCAGCAAGGGTTCTCCTCCGAAAACCGTAATGTATTTTCTTCGTGATGAAAACTCTTTTTTCACATAATCAAAGAAAGCATCAATCACATCCCTCCTGAGTTCAGGCGCAGGATTCAGGTATTGATCCTGATAACAGTAAGAACAGGCAAAATTACAGCTGTAATTCGGTACAAAAAATATCTGGATCTCATCCTTTTCCCTTGCATCAACAAAATCGAGATATTTTTCCCGGAATAATCTGGCTTCATCCGATTCATCAACGATATAGCCTTTCATTGTAAGCTCTTCGATAAAGGCTTCATCTTCATAGCTGTCCCCCTTCCTGACAGCCTCTATTTTACCGGCATCGGAGCCGGTAACAATATCGGCATTTCCGGATAACAGGTTTACAATGAAATAATTTTCAGAATCCCTGATCTTTGAATAAATATTATACTTTGAGAATTTCACTTCAAGTCAGTCATGACATCCTGCAACCGTTTTCGAGATCTTAGCACAGCACTGTGCAACTTTGGCTTTTACCTTATTCACCTTGTTCCTGATCAGACTTTTCATTTCTTAAAAATTATTTGATTAATAAAATTTCATTTATTGGATTAATGTTTGTGGCCGCTAAGTGTCCAGCTTGCAACCCTTATCTTTCCTTTATCATATGGCGAGGATTCTTCAATGATCTCAACTGAGGAAAATCCCGCTCTCCTTATTTGTTCCAGATATTCATCTCTGGTAACCGATCCTGCCCAGCATTCTGAAACAGCAACCGGGTCGGTTCTGTATTCTTCGGGAACAGGCTCTGTGGAATAGATATCACTTACAACAAATCTTCCTCCTTTTTTAAGCACCCTGAATATCTCATTCCACACTGCCTGCTTGTCGGAGGAATGATTAATTGTACAGTTTGAAATAACCAGGTCAGCAATTCCATCGGGCAGACTGATCTTCTCAAGAACACTCCTGATAAATTCAACATTTTTAACACCAAGTCTCCCGGCAGTATTTTTTGCTTTCTGCAACATTCCTTCCGAGATATCTATTCCAAAAACAAATCCCTTGTCTCCCACTGCTTCAGCAAGCCGGAGGACATCAGTTCCGCGGCCACTGCCCAGATCGATACATACTTCACCATTAACAGCCCGGGTGTGGTTAATTGCTCCTCCGCATGAAAGACAACAAGTGGATTCCGCAAGTTGAGTGTATCTTTTATCTATAGTTGCATAATTCATTTTCAGGCTGACTTATTTCCGGTTTTGTTTTTAATTTCTTTTGATCTTTTGATAAGTTTAAATTCCGGTGCAAATATACTAATAAATATTTTTAAATCGCAATAGTATCACCTAAATCTTTTTAATATCACTAATATTTTTTTAATTTTGCAGACACAAGCTAAATTAATGGGCAAAATTTTTAAAAAAGAATTATCGGAAAAACAGCTGGAAGAACTGTTTTCAAGTGATGAAAAATGTCTGGAGTTTCTTGCAGAGGTAAAATGGGAGGATGGATTTACCTGTCATAAATGCGGTCATGATAATTACTGTGTGGGCAAGACGCCATATTCAAGAAGGTGTACCAAATGTAAAACTGAAGAATCAGCTACTTCGGGAACAATTTTTCACAACTGCAAGTTTCCCTTACATAAGGCCTTTTATATAGCGTACAATGTTTGTAAGGGGAAGGAGGAGCTCTCTACCTATGAGTTTGCCCGAAGGTTATCTCTGAGACAGATGACCTGCTGGAATTTCAGAAAGAAGATCCGGAGTGCAATTGAAGAGATGGATCATTTAACTGATAATCAGAAATTATCTATCCAAAAATTACTCAACACAGATATTATATAACAGGAGGAATCCTGATTCATTCTTTCGGAATAAGCCGGTATCCTGACCATAATCATTTTTCGAATTTAAATGATACCTCATCGTTTGTACATACATTTTACTGCTTATTCATATAAATAACAATAGTATACATTATATGTCCGGTAAATTATTTTTCGAACGGACTAAAAATATGAGTGCCGGGATCATTATGATTTCAAATTATTAATATATCTTGCCCGTCTTAAAATTGTAACCGGCAAATAATTATCCTATGTTACTCCATCAGCAGTTCGTCCGCATGGCGAAATCGCATGCAGCCAAAATGGCAATTATTGACAAATCCACAGGAAAGAATATTAACTACTCAACAGCCCTTATCGGAGCTCTGATCCTGAGTTCAAAGCTTGAAAAGTATGACAAGGGGTTTATCGGGATAATGATTCCCACTTCGGCAGGGTGTGCACTTGCAACTGTCGGTGCACTGATGAGCGGCAGGATACCTGTTATGATAAATTATTCAACAGGTGCAGAGTCAAATGCGAAGTATGCCCGGAAAAAATGCAGGTTTAAAACAATAATAACCTCAAAAGCTTTACTTGAAAAAATAAACTGTCCGCTTATCGACGGGATGGTATTGATAGAGGATATAATGGCCGGCGTTACTACCGGCGACAAGCTTAAGGCTGCTCTGAAAAGCAAGCTTCCGGTCAATTCGCTCCTCAGATGTATTCATAAAGGGGATGAAGATGATATATGCGTTATGCTGTTTACAAGCGGAAGTGAAAAAGATCCTAAAGCCGTCCCCCTTTCTCACCGGAACATCTCATCAAATATAAAAAGCTTCGGCGACTATATGGGAATTACCGGATCGGACATTATCCTGGCAAACCTTGTCTTTTACCATGTATTCGGACTGACAGTTAATCTCTGGGTACCACTGTATTATGGCATGACCATGATCACATATGCGAATCCGCTTGACTTCCAGACGATAAGCAGAATAGCCCGTGATGAAAAGCCGACTATAATGGTTGCCACGCCGAGTTTCTACTGGGGTTATCTTAACAAATCAGAACCCGGCGATTTCAGCAGCCTGAGGCTTATGGTTGCCGGAGCAGATAAATGTCCTGATGCCCTGAGGGATGGTTATATGAAAAAACACGGTGTTACACTTTTTGAAGGATATGGTGCAACAGAAACTTCTCCGGTCATCGCTGTAAATAAGCCTGAATTCGACAGACCGGGAAGTACCGGGAAAGTCATTCCGGGACTGAAGGTAAAAATTGAGAATTTTGAAACAGGAGAAGAATGCAAAACAGGAGAAACCGGAAAAATAATGGTCAAAGGTGATTCTGTTATGAAAGGATATTTTGAGGATCCGGAACTTACTGCCGAAGTTCTTAATGATGGCTGGTATAATACCGGTGATATTGGTTACTTCGATGAAGATGGTTATTTATGGCATGCGGGACGCTTCAAGAGATTTGCAAAGGTAGGCGGAGAAATGATCTCTCTTGTGAAAGTGGAAAACATCCTTGAAAAATATCTTCATGAAGGAGTTTCCTGCTGCGTTGTAGAGACAGCTGATGAAAAAAAAGGATCGTATATAGTTGCAACAGTATCACAGGAAGTGAACAAGACCGAGATCCTTAGAAAGATGATGAATGACCTTCCCGGTATTGCCCTTCCCAGACAATTCGTTGTAATTAATCCCCTGCCAGTGATGAGTTCGGGGAAGATAGATTTCCGGACCGTCACAAAGATGGTGAACAAAATAATGAGCGAGCAGAAAACTGAATTTTAACCGCAAAGGTCTCAAAGGTTATTCAAAAATGAAAGTCCCGAATTTATCGTATTCGTGGAAAGATTTATTTGTTTTCTGCCAGGCATAATGAGCTGTTCCCTTGTCATAATCGATCCGGTACATATTTGCCCTCCATTTTGTTCCTGAAACGGGAGGAACCTCTGGCAGGGGAGCCAGAAGCTTATATGGAATAAAAAATTCTGCTTTCCATCCCTTCACTGTACTTCCGCTTTCTTTACTTCCTCCGCTTACGCTGGTTTCATGCTGCGTTCTTTTATCACCTTCATAATGCCAGGGAAGCCATCCAAGGAACTTTCCTTTGTAATTTGGAACCATTATAGTAAGTTCATAATTCATCGGTGAAAGTTCATATTCAAAATATACCGGAAAGCTCTCTTCAGTCCACAGGAATACTTCCACAACATCCTCAGTGTAAATATTCTGCTGGTCTCCAATAATCGTTGAGGTCAGCTTCTTATCCTCACAATCGAACAGGAAGTAGATGCCTGTCTCAGAATAAAGGACTTTAACTCGTGTTGAATATGAAGCATAATCCGGCCCTTGTTGTACAAGATCCACCCATGACGTACCCTTCCATACATCTGAGCTCCCGTAACCTGTCACCTTAAAGTCCTGGCATTTCTTAATTACAAGAGTTCCGCGTTCAGCATCTGCCTGTTTCGCTTTCCCGGTTACCTGGTTACAGGTGAGCCCTAAGGAGCTAACTATAAGCAGAATACAAACCGTTGAAATAGAAATAAATTTTTTTCTCATGATATAATTTTCACATTAATATGACTTATTCAAAACTGGTCATTACTTAATTTCTCCCTTTGTGCTCTTCGTGCTTTCCTTCGTGCCCTTTGTGGTTAAGGTACATTACTGAATATTAAACTACTTCAGGACTGCATACCATGGTTTAAATTTATAAAAATGAACCAGGTTTATTAATAAGCAAAGTAATATTAATTTTAAAACAGAACAACTTTAGTATAGAATTTTTACGATCAGCCGGCAAATGATTTATTACCTTTAGCGGTTGATAATTTGAATTTTTGTTATGGATGTCGTTTCCCTCACAAGGAAATTAATTTCATTTAATACAGTTAATCCTCCCGGAAATGAGGGAGAGATTGCACGATTCACTGGGAATCTGCTTGCAGACTATGGGTTTAAAGTTGAATATCAGGTTTACTCCGGATCAAGGCTTCATATGATCGCAGAAAAAGGGATCGTTCCAGGCAAAGCGCCGTTGATATTATCCGGTCATTTTGATACGGTGCCGCCCGGGAATATTTCATGGAATGTTGATCCCTTTGCCGGTGATGTTCATGAAGGAAAGATTTGGGGGCGTGGCTCGAGTGACATGAAAGGTGGTCTGGCAGCAATGGCAACAGCAGCAATTGAGGCTTTTAATGAAAAACCCCCTTCTTGTGGAGTAAAACTTATTTTTACAGCCGATGAAGAGCCGGGATGCCCGGGAATACTTCAGCTGGTAAGTATTTCAAAAGAGCCGCCGGAAGCCAGCGCTATTATAATCGGAGAGCCTACTTCCAATCTTCCAGCCACAGGGCACAAGGGAGCCATTTATCTGAAAGCCCGGTTCAAGGGCAAAACCGCTCATTCCTCAATGCCGGAAAAGGGAATCAATGCGATCTACAAAGCAGCCCTGGCGGTTGTTAAGATATCTGAATTTAAATTTGAAGCTGAGCGGGACCAACTGCTTGGATATCCTACCATAAATGTCGGAAAAATAGCCGGAGGTCAGAACCTGAATTCAGTTGCCGATCATGCAGAGTTTACTGTTGACATCCGTACAACCACGAAAGTCGATCATTCTGAGATACTTAAAAAACTTTCATCAAAAATCCTGATTGATGCAGTAATAGAAAAAATGACAGATTTGCAACCTGTCTTTACCAGTGAGGAAGATCCGTTTGTCAGGCTTGTATACAGTATCTGTGGAGTTGAAGAACATGATAAAAGATTTCCCCTGGCCCTGCCTTATCTGACTGAGGGTGCAGTTCTTCAGAAGTTTTTCGGAGGTATACCGATTGTCATTCTCGGGCCTGGTGAACCTGAAACTGCTCACACTGCCAATGAATTTTGTTATATTGACAGGCTGACTGAATCTGTAAGAATATACAAAGAGATTATTTTACAATGGCAACAATAAATCATGAAATTGAATACTGAAATTATCAAAGATGAAGAGCAACTGGATGAAATGATATCCAGACCCGGAGCAAAGGTTATTGAAATGTTTTCCCGGATCGATGGTGATTTGATTTTCCTCGGGGTGTCCGGGAAAACTGGTCCCTACCTGGCCAGAATGGCAAAAAGGGCATGTGATGAAGCCGGGATCAGTAAAAGGATAATCGGTGTCGCGAGGTTTGAAACTCCGGGACAGAAGGAATCAATTGAAAAACATGGTATTGAATCTATCGCGGGCAATCTGCTTGACAGAGATTTTCTGACAAGCCTTCCGACAGTTAAAAATGTGTTCTTCCTGGCGGGAATGAAATTCGGAGCAGTTGACAACCTGCCACTGACCTGGGCTGTTAACTCCTACCTCCCGGCGATGGTTGCCGGACATTACCGCGATTCGAGGATAGTCGCATTTTCCACAGGATGTGTCTATCCGCTTGTCAGAACTGATTCCGGAGGTTCAAAAGAATCTGATCCGCCGGTTGCCATAGGAGAATATGCCCAGTCTTGCCTCGGAAGAGAGAGAATGTTTGAATATGTAAGCAATAAATATAAAACACCGGTAACTCTCATTCGTCTGAACTATTCAGTTGAGATGCGTTACGGGGTCCTGGTTGACATTGCTTCAAAAGTAATGACAGGACAGCCGGTTGATCTTGCGATGGGATATTTCAACGTGATATGGCAGGGAGATATGAATGATTTCGTATTAAGATCGCTTGAGTTCGCTCAGTCGCCTGCCCGGATACTTAACATTACAGGGCCGGAAACACTATCTGTCAGGGATGTTGCAAATGAATTCGGAAGGTTGTCGGGTAATAAACCGGTTTTCATTAATAATGAAGCAGAAACGGCTTTGCTCAGCAATTCATCAGAAGCGCTCAGGCTTTTCGGCCAGCCCGGGGTACATCCTTCAACTATAATAAGATGGATATACGAATGGCTGAAATCAGGGAAAAGACTTCTCGGGAAGCCCACTCATTTTGAAGTACGGGATGGTAAATATTAGAAAAACAATAACATGGAAAAACATTTTATGCCTTCCGAAACTGAAGATCTTCTTAAAAAAGGGACTGTCATTCCTGCGCTTCCCCTGGCACTGAACAGTAAGCGCAGGCTTGATGAAAGAAGCCAGAGAGCACTGATCCGATATTACCTTGATGCCGGAGCCGGAGGAATAGCAGTCGGGGTGCATACAACACAGTTTGCAATAAGAAAGCCGGAAATCGGCATCTACAATCCTCTCCTGAAGATTGCTTCTGATGAAATGGACAATTATACAGGAAGGACAGGGAGGACTGTTATAAAAATTGCAGGTGTGATCGGTAAGACCGGACAGGCTGTTAAAGAGGTGGAACAGGCGCAGAAGAATGGTTATAATGCTGCACTTTTAAGTCTTGCTGCATTTAAAGATGATCCTAATTCTGCCATCCTTGAACATTGCAGGAGGATTGCGAAAATACTTCCCGTATTTGGCTTCTATCTTCAGCCGGCAGTGGGAGGAAGAAAGCTCGATCTGGATTTCTGGCGCGGATTTGCCGGAATAGAGAATGTAATTGCCATAAAAATCGCACCTTTCAACAGGTACCAGACACTTGATGTTGTCAGAGGTGTTGCCGAATCGGGAAGAGCTGATGATATTGCACTCTATACAGGTAATGATGACAGTATCCTTGTCGACCTGCTTACCGAATATCGTATCAAAGTTAACGGAACTGAGATCAGCAAGAGAATAGCTGGCGGCCTGCTGGGGCACTGGGCGGTATGGACTCGTTCTGCCGTAACGCTTCTCGAAGATGTTAAGAAAGGTGTATTTGATAAAGATGTAAAAAAGGCTTTGATCCTTGCGAACCAGATCACCGACTGTAATGCCGCATTCTTTGATACAGCAAATAATTTCCGGGGTTGTATTGCCGGGTTGCATGAAGTTTTACGCCGGCAGGGTCTGTTCAAAGGGATATGGACCCTCGATCCGGAAGAAAAACTGTCTCCCGGACAGAAAAAAGAGATTGACAGGGTCTATGCAGCATATCCGCATCTGAACGATGATAAATTCATATCTGAAAACCTTGATAAATGGCTCGGATAGTCAGGATTGGCATCATAGGTACCGGAAAAAGGGGATTGAAACTGCTGAACTATATTCTGTTAACAGAAGGCGTTGAAATGGTTGCTGTTTGTGATACAGATTTCACTGCAGCAGAAAAGGCAGCAGGCATATGTGCTGAATCCGGCAGGAAAATACCTGCTGTCTATGGTGGTAAGAAAGATTCCTGGAAGGAATTATTAAGAAAAGAAAATCCTGATGCTGTAATAATAACAACTACATGGGACTCACATGCGGCAATTGCAATCGAAGCGATGAAAATGGGTATTTATCCCGGTGTTGATGTACCCGCGGCACTCTCGGTTGATGATCTCTGGCAGATGGTGGGGACATCGGAAGAAACAGGTGTTCCTTTCATGATGCTTGAAAACTGGAGCTTCAGGAGAGACAATCTGGCTCTGCTGAACATGGTGAGACTGGGAATGTTCGGAAAAATAGTCCATTGTCATTGTGCACATTCACATAATTGTATCGACCACTGGTTTTTCGACAGCACAACCGGTGAACCTCAATGGCAGGCGGAATACCTTATGAAATACAACAGGGCACAATACCCGACACATGCCGTTGGCCCTGTATTAAGCTGGATGGATATAAACCGCGGCGATATCTTTACGGAAATATACACGGTGACTTCTGCTCCTTCCGGGATATATGAATATTTCTCCAAAAAGTTCGGAGAAGATCATCCGAATTTAAAGGTGAAATACAGGCAGGGAGATATAGTTACTTCAATTCTGACCACCAGGATGGGTAAAACACTTGTAATCAACAACGATCTGCAATTACCCCGGCCATATTCAAACCGGTGGTTACTTCAGGGTACAAGGGGTGTATATGACGAGGAAAAAGGTTCCATTTATCTTGCCGACCACAGCCCCGCTTACCAGAAATGGGAGCCCTGGCAGCCCTATGAAGAAAAGTTCAATCACAGGTGGTGGCAGACTGAATTTCCGTTAACCGCAGTAAGGGGAGCCGACTTTATAATGCTCGACAGATTTTTGGATGCCGTAAGAACAAAAGGTCGTGTTCCTCTTGATATTTACGACGCTGCTGTAATGTCGGCAATAGTTGAATTATCAGGTATTTCGGCGGAAAAGAAAATGCCGGTGCCATTTCCTGACTTCACAAATGGAAAATGGAAATCCAGTAAACCATATTTTGCACTTTAATAATATCTTCAATGATTACAGGACAGCGTATCAGAATAAGAACCCTGCGCAATGATGATATTCGCAATGCACTCAGCCTGTCATCTTCCGAAGGATGGAACCAGACAATGAAAGACTGGAGCCGGATGATCGGGAACCCTCTCAATACCTGCATTGCAGCCGAATATGAAAACAGGATCATCGGAACTGCAACAGCGCTTAATCACAATGGTAAAGTTGCATGGATAGGAATGGTTCTCGTTGACAAGGAATTCCGCGGACAGGGAATCGGCAAACTGCTTATGACTACCATTATTGACATGCTCGGAAAATTCGATTCAATAAAGCTGGATGCCACTCCTTCAGGACTGCCATTATACAGGAAACTTGGCTTTAATGATGAATATATGATCGACAGGATGTTCAATCTGTCTGTGGCAGGTGAGGAAATCCCACATCATGGTAAGATACCTGAATTAATAAAAATTACTGATCTCAAGGGTATTGCAGAAAAAGACGAAGAGATCTTCGGGGTTTCACGATATTCTCTTCTTGAGAAACTATATGAGGATTTTCCGGAAAAAGCTTTAAAACTTGAGATCAGGAATTCCCTTTCTGCTTATATTTTAGGAAGAGAAGGCCTGAAGTATCATTATATTGGTCCGTGTGTCGCATCATCGGAAGATTCAGCACGCATCTTAATTTCAGCTGCATTGAGTAAGCTCAAAAGTCAACCTGCAATCCTTGATATCCCGCAGGATAAGCAGGACATGATAAGGTGGCTGGAGTCAGCAGGATTTCAGAAACAAAGACATTTCACGAGGATGTACCTTAAAAGCAATTCCTTTAAGGGGATCACAAAAGACTACTATCTGATCAGTGGCCCGGAGTACGGATGATGTGATGCTCTTTTTAACCATGAAAAGAACCGATCATCAATATGTGCCCTGGCAATTATTCAGTACGGTTTCCTGTTTTGGGCAGAAATGAGACTATCAGGGCACCGGTAAGAGCAACTCCTATGAGGATAATGAAAGCAGTGGAATAAGTATCCTGAGCGTCATGCATGGCTCCGAGGAACATCGGGAAAGTCGATTCGGCAACTCCGTCCGCCACAAGAATAATTCCCATTGTCCTTCCCAGAGCCCTTACCCCGAACAGGTCACCTGCCATCAGGGGTATTATCATATAATCACCGCCAAGCCCTATCCCGAAAACAACAGCAAAAATGTATATCCTTCCCGGGAAATCAGGCACCAGCAACAACGGGATTGCAGAAGCTACTATAAGGTAGATAAGGATCATTACATATTTCCTCGGGAAGAGATCCGCAAGCCATCCCATAAGCACCCGTCCGATAAGGCTGCAGAGCAGAACCAGGGAGATTACATGCGCAGCCTGTGTTTGTGAAAATTCGATATCGCGCAGATATAGTTTCAGATGTTGATTCACCCCGCCAACCACACCTATAGCACACATACTTCCGATTGCCAGCAGGTAGAAGTTCGGATTTGTAAGTATATTTTTTATAGGTACAGCCGGTTCCTTATCGGCATGACTTCCTTCAAGAGTTGATGCACCCTTAATAAAAAAGACCATGGGAAAGGCTATCAGGATAACCAGAACACCCAGTGCAGCCAGAGAATTATGCCACCCGTAACTCTTTTCCAGACCTGCAGCTAAGAGTGGTACGACTGCTCCTCCTGCACCTATCCCAAGATAAGCAATCCCCATGGCTTTTCCCCGGTTCCTGTCAAACCACCTGGATATAAGTACCTGACAAGGCAGGGGACCACCGCAGACATATCCAAGGGCATTAAAAATATAGAACAGGTAGAAAAGCGGTAAGGTGTCCGCAAAGCTTAATCCGATAAGGGCAGTTCCCATGAACAGTACACCGGCCAGCATCAACCTCCTCGGACCATATTTGTCTATCAGCCATCCTGCAATGAACCCGAAAAGAGGACCAACAAGAAGCTTACCAAGCGCATTACCCGATGTGATTACTGTTCGCGACCATCCATACTCTTTGGCCATAAAATCAAAGAAGAACGGCAACCCGTAAAAAGCAAATCCCACAAGGGCGAAAAGGGATAAAAAGGCAGTAATAACAATATAAGTCTGAGAACTTTTGGGAGCAAATCCCAAACCTGTTTGAGAATTCTTATCTGACATGTGAAAGACCAAAATTTGTAACTTTTAAAGTTAAATATTTACCTTTATGAACTTCCAAATTTTTTCAATTTCTGGAAAAAAACCTTCATATCGTGACTCTGAATATACCATATCCCCCTGATTATGGTGGTATGATAGATTGTTTTCACAGGATCAGAATGCTCAGCAAAAAAGGAGTAAATATCCATCTGCATGCATTTGAATACGGGCGTGAACACAGTAAGGAGCTGGAATCTATATGCAAGATTGTCAATTATTACCGGAGGGATACTTCTTCAAAACGTCATTTTTCGCTCCTGCCCTACTCTGTTGTCTCAAGAAGTTCTGATGAGCTTCTCCGGAATCTTCTCAAAAATGATTATCCTGTTCTTTTCGACGGGATACAGACAACCATCTTACTGAATAATCCGGCTCTGGCAGGCAGAACAAAGGTAGTCAGGATACACAATATTGAACCTGTCTATTACCGCTCACTTGCAAGATATGAAAGGAATTTTTTAAGAAAAATGTATTATCTGATCGAAGGGGCAAAGTTAAGCAGGTATGAAAGTATTTTATCCGGAGCGGATTACCTTGCAACATTGTCAATAACAGATCACGAATATTATAACAGAAAGTTTAAAAACTCAGTCCTCATTCCGACATCGCATCAGTTTGACAATATTGTATGCAAACCGGGATCCGGGGATTTCATACTTTATCATGCCGACCTTTCGGTGAACGAAAATGAGGCTGTTGCCGGATTCCTTATTTCTAAAGTATTTTCAAGGTTATCAGTTAATTGTATAATTGCCGGCAGGAAACCTTCTTTACGCATTTCGACTCAGATATCACACCACCCTAATATTAAGCTTATATCCGATCCTGCGAATGAAACCATGGAAGAGCTCATCATGAATGCACATATTAATGTGATACCCTCAATGGCTTCCAACGGATTTAAACTGAAACTGCTTCTTTCGCTTTACTGTGGCAGACACTGCATTGTGAACAACGCTACAGTAAATGGTTCAGGATTGTATTGTCTGTGTCATATTGCGGATTACGGGGAAAAAATGGTCAGTAAGATCAATCAACTGATGGGAAAACCCTTCACTGAAGAAATGATAGAGGAACGAAGGACAATCCTGAGTAAAAATTACAATAATTTACTCAATGCCAATAGGTTAA
>Ga0116154_10001467_pt1 | contig 19908 bp, 17 predicted proteins | sample AD_UKC030_MetaG_FD_89898 | JGI IMG/M metagenome (GOLD analysis project Ga0116154, IMG submission 89898) | Active sludge microbial communities of municipal wastewater-treating anaerobic digesters from USA - AD_UKC030_MetaG | ecosystem: Engineered > Bioreactor > Anaerobic > Digestate | place: USA...
CGAGGAGGCCAAGTACGGTTTCACCAGGGACCAGCTGTTCAGGGGCTATAAAATCGCCAGGGACAAGGGCGTGAAGCGCTTCGGGCTCCACACCATGATCGCGTCGAACGAGCTCGACCCGAACTATTTCGTCGAGACCGCGGACATGCTCTTCGACCTTGTGGCCGAGATATCGGCCGAAATCGGGATACGGTTCGAGTTCGTGAACCTCGGCGGCGGATTCGGGATACCCTACAGGCCCGAACAGCAGGCCATAGACATGGAGTATGTCGGAAGCGGCATCGCCCGCTCATATGACGCACGCATACGGAGCAAGGGATTGCACCCGCTCAGCATATACATGGAAAGCGGCAGGATGATGACCGGCCCGTACGGGTATCTCGTCGCGAAGGTACTGCACCTGAAGGACACCTATCGAAAGTACGCCGGCCTGGACGCGTGCATGTCAAACCTCATGCGGCCGGCGCTGTACGGCGCGTACCATCACATCACCGTCCTCGGAAAAGAAGGCCGGGACAAGGACACCGTGTACGACGTGACCGGCTCTTTGTGCGAGAACAACGACAAGTTCGCCATCGCCCGGCCACTGCCCCGGCTCGAGGTCGGCGATATCGTCGTGATACACGACGCCGGCGCCCACGGCCACGCCATGGGTTTCAACTACAACGGCAAGCTGCGCTCGGCCGAACTTTTACTGAGGGAAGACGGGAGCGTGAAACAGATACGCAGAGCAGAAACACTGGACGATTACTTCGCCACGCTGGATTTCGGCGAACTGTGAACACCCCCCATCCCCCCTCAAAGGGGGCCTGAAAGAAAAGATTAGTGATTGTCCCGCAGGTAGGGATACCCGGCGTTAATTGAGCCATCCATCCCCCATACGCTGTCAAAGTCCCACGCGGGTTCTATGCCGGTAAACGTCGCCGGAGACTTCATCTCGGACGTGGTTCTGGGCGCGCCGTAATCCTGGTTGGCGGAGTTCATCCCCGTGGCCATCGTGTCGTAAAAGCATGACCCGTAGGTAGTCGAACCGTCGTAATCGTATCCCACCAGCCCGCCCTTGTAAGCTGTCGCTATCGAGGCCGTGACCGTTCCCGCGGCATAACAGCTCGTGAACACAGAAGCGTAGCCGTTCCATCCGACAAGGCCGCCAGTATATGCGCGGCCGCCGACCGGGCCGATCGCATAGCAGTCTGTCAAGTCAGAGGAATAGTTTCCCCCGATCAGCCCTCCCGTGCAGTTTGCGCCCCCGGCGACCACGGCAGAAGCATAACAGCGCCTGACGTCTGAATCGATGCTGAAGCCGACGAGACCGCCCGTACTGTAGTCCCCCGAGACAGATCCGGCTGCGAAGCAGTCTATGATCGATGATGAATCGGACCACCCGGCCAGGGATCCGGTATCGTCGCCTCCTGTCACGTTGACGGTTTCGAGTCCGAGATTGCAGATAAAGGCCCCCGCGGTGTAGCCGAAGAACCCCCTGTGAGACACCCCGGGCGTATTGATGTACATGTTTTTGACGACATGGTTGTTGCCGTTGAACGAACCCGTGAACGGATCTGATCCATTGCCGATCGGGCTCCATCCGTCACCGGAGTTATGCGGTCTTACATTCAGATCGATATCCGCCATGAGCAGGTAGTCGCCGCCGGGATTTTCGCGCACGGCGTCAAGCTGTGAGAGCGTATAGATGAGCGAGTAGTTTTTTTCAGCGCCGCCGGTGGTGTACACATCGAGCATGATCTGGTTCGCCGACCTGTTGCCCGAGGAATCCACCGCGGCGAGGGTTATATCGTACTCAGTTCCAGGAGAGAGCCCCGTAATACCGTACTGAGTGATGCCGTTGCCGGAATCAACCGTTTCGCCGTCGAGAGACCAGGTTATTTCGACATGATCAGAGGAGTTCTTCCAAAAAATGTCGATAGAATCATTTCTCGCGGTGATCCCGGTGACACTGATCGAATCCCACGGCGTTGAATCGCCCTGGCCGCCGCTGTCATCGCATGCGCTCAGATGCAGCGCCGCACTTACGGCAAGGATCATGCAGGTGAGTTTTACCGAATGCTTCATCGCACTTCTCATGAAAGGAAAGTTCGCATCAACAATCGGACTGAGAAATGAAATTCAAGACCGGATCAGGAAAGGATTTATATGTATGTATAATCATAGTACAGGAGATTAGTTTTGTCAACCAGGAAGCAGGTGATAAATCCCCCCCTGCCCCCTTTGACCGGGTTGGGAAACAAGAGGCGGCATGGATGTCAATAGATCATCTGCACCACGAGCGTGCGGTCGCGCGGCCGTGTATCGCAGTCGACGAGCACGATCTGCTGCCAGGTGCCCAGCGTGAGCTTGCCATTGACTACCGGAACCGTTATCGACGGGCCCATGAGCGCGGCCTGGAGGTGCGCCGCGCCATTGTCGTCGTGCCAGGTCTGGTGGTGCCGATAATCTTCCTTGTAGGGAATAAGCCGTTCGAGCAGGGCGTCGATGTCTTTCACCAGCCCCGGCTCAAACTCTATCGTTGTCAGCGCCGCGGTCGATCCGGGCACGAACACCACCACGATGCCGTCACTCACACCCTTGTCAGCAATCACCTGCTGCACCTTCGCGGTGATGTCGATGACATCACGCCTGCCCTTCGAGGAGACCTGTATGTACCCGGTAACGACCATTCCCATGCACACCTACAGGTGATTGTCGATCAGGTACGGGTACCCGCTGTTGATGGCCCCGGTATCGTCTATGGCCCAGACAGTGGTAAAGTTCCACGCGGGCGACGCACCGGTGAATGTCGCCTGGGTTTTCATCTGCACGGTCGTTGCCGGGGTGCCGAAATCTGCGTTCGCGGCGCTCATGCCCGTAGTCTCGGTGTCGTAGAAGCATGAAGTATAGGTCGAATCGTAATCGTCTCCGGTGATGCCGCCTTTATCGTCGCCGGAGAACGAGACCGTGCCCACCGCGTAGCAGCTGGTTATAATCCCGGTATGGACCCTTCCAACCAACCCCCCGGCCATGTTCATATTGCCGCTGGCCGTCACGTTCCCGGCCGCATAGCAGTTCGTCAGTGTACCGTTCAGCGTGCTGGTACCTGCAAAACCGCCGGTATAGTAGCCTCCCGCGGAGCTCACATTGCCGGTTGAAAAGCTGTTCGAGATGCCCGACCGGAAATTCCATCCCGCGAACCCTCCGGTCTCGTTACTGCCGCTGACGTTTCCGGTTGCATAGCAATTGGTGAGATTACATTCATCATTAGCGCCCAGCAATCCTCCGGTCCATCCGGTCCCGGTCACCGTTCCCGTGGCATGGCAGCCCGTGACCGTGCTGGTAACCAGATATCCCACGAGCCCGCCCGTGCAGCTGCACTGCCCGTTCACGCTCCCGGTCGCATAGCAGTCCGACATGGTCGTGTTCCTCGCATCGCCGATGAGCCCGCCGGCGGAATTGCCGTTTCCGTTTACCGTGACCGCGGCGTGGCAGCGCGTAAACACCGTATCATCGCCAAAACTGAAATTGCTTTGACCGGCAAGCCCGCCTGCGCCGCCCGTGCCCCCGGAGCCGCCGCCGAGGGTGCCGGTCACAGAACAGTCTTCGATGACCGACGCCCCCCTGACATAGCCCGCGAGCCCGCCGGTATATACCGCGCCGCCGGTCACCCTGATCGACTCGAGCCCCAGGTCATGCACGTACCCCTCGCTGATGCAGCCGAACAATCCGCGCGATGCGCCGCTCGTATCGTTGATATAGAGATTTTTGATCACGCGCCCGTTACCGTCAAGGGTCCCGGTGAACGGGGAGCCGTCGCTGCCGATCTCGGGCCAGCCCGTACCCGAATTGTACGGCGCGACATTGAGGCTGAAGTCGGCCATCACGATATAGTTGCCGTCAAGGCCCCAGTCATCATACCCTTCAACGCCGCCGCGCACCGCATTCAGGTCGGCCGCGTTGTAGATGAAATGGTAATCGGCCGTTCCAGTGTCGGTGGTGGTTATTGTGAACTCCGCCGCTGTTCCCGTTTTCGCGCCCGTCTCGTCTGAAGCGGCAAGGCTTACCGCGTACTTGGACGAAGTACTGAGGCCCGATACTGTGTACGCACCGGTCCCGCTGACGACACTTGTGATGCTGCCGATTGCGGCGGAATCAAGCGTCCACACAATCACAACATGATCGAAATCCGCGTCAGCCGGATCGGCCCATGCGATGTTTATATAATTGGTTCCCGCAGTGGCCCCGGTTAGCGTTATCACGCCCCATAAAGCCTCCTTCGGGGAGCTTCCCCCGCCATCGTCGTCGCACGCCGCAAAGGCAAACGCGGCCGTAAAAATTACAATCGTCACGAATCTCCGAATCCTCATATTTCCTCCCGGTATGCATGAAATGACGATGCCCGCTTTTGCGGGCATCGTCGTCAGAAAAAAATTACTTTTTCTTGGGCTTCTTCATCATCACGGCTACGGCGCCCATGAACCACAGCGCGAGCTCGGCGCTGCCCTCGAGCTTGAGCCTGCCGTCCCCGAGCGCCTTGACCGGGGCCTGCTTGTCGCGGCTGGTCATCACGTTGAAACCGGTCTCGGCGTCCTTCCAGATAAGGGCCACGTCGGAGGATGCGGGAATCCCCTTGCCCGACGAAACCTTCCCGTCCCTGATGGTAAAGAAGCGCGCCCTGCTCCCGTCCTGGGTCTTGATCAGCATGGTCATGTTCTTTTCCATGAGCTTGGCCTTCAGCGGCCCTTCCTTTTTTGATTTTGACTTAAGCATGTATGAAAGCGCAAAAAGAAGAAGTGAGAATTTCATAATGACTCCTTATGGTATAAAGTTGCATGCAGGGTAGCAGTACGCGTTAAAAAATCAAGCACAAATGGGCCGTCATTCGGCGTTTTCATCCGATGACATCTGCAGATAGTCCCGTATTTTCTGCTTTATCGATTCCGGTATCCTGATGCCGATCATCTTCAGGCGGGACTCGTACTTGTCGAACGAGCGCACGTGCTGGGACGTGGTGACGAATATCCTGAAATAGGAGCGGATGCTTCCCTCCATCTCCCTGCGGAACCCCGGGTCCTCGTTCAGGATGTCCTCTATGGGCGCGATGACCTTGTAGTTCACCGGGCGGCAGATCGACCGGTAGGCCACGAAGCGCTGCGTGGTCTCGCACTCGAAGTTGCGGGTGATGATGCTCCGCTCGACCTGGTTCAGGTTGATGCAGTCGATGATCTCGAACCGGTACCGGCTGCCGAGGCATTCGGCGATCGACCGCTTGACGCGCTGGTAGTATTCGCACTGCTCGTTCAGGTCCTGGCAGTTCGAATCGCAGCGCAGGTAGAGCACGATGTCGATGTCCGAGCTCTTCTGCGAGATGCCCAGGTTCACCGAGCCCACGATGTCCATTGCGACGTCCTCGAACCGGTCTTTCATCATCTCGACCGCCTTCTCCAGCTCGACCATGCGGTCCTCGGTTTCCTGGGTCTGGAAGAGCCGGTAGAACTTCTTGATCTCCTTGAACAGCTCGATCTCGGGGATGTGGGAATACTTCTTGCTTTTCATGTCGTAGTTGCGGTACAACCTGCGCGCGTCGAGCCGTTCACGGTCGATCACGTCCTCGGTCCACGACCCGGACTCCTTCCGGTACGCGGCGATGTCGTATATCCTGTCTTCGACCAGCTTGTGGAGCGTCACGGCCGCAGGCGCACCGGCATCGAAGTTCACCGCGTAGAAGAACCCCCCCTCCGCCACGTCGCCGGTTCCGGTCGTGACATCGCCGAAATTCGACGGGTTCAGGTACAGCGTGCCCTCGCTCTCGCGCAGCCCCCAGTCGGCGTGCACGTGCCCGGTGAGGCACAGTCTGACGCCGTGATTGTCGCAGTAGGTCCTGAGCGCCGGCGACCCCGAGGGCCCCTTGAACGAGAGCCGGTCCATGATGCCGTGCGCAGGCTGGTGCGCCACGATGATGTCCGGCCTCACCGCCCTGAAGAACCGGTACAGCTCGCTCGCCCCGTCTCCCGCGCCGATGCCGCTTTCGTATCTCACGATGTAGCGCTGCGGGATGCCCGCGGTCCACACGTCGGCTCCGCCGTATCCGGCGATCCTGAGCCCATCGACCGCGTGCCAGTGCAGGTGCAGGTCCCTTTCGTGCAGCGCGGTGTACTTCAGGTCCATGTCGTAGTTTCCGGGCAGCGCGTATATGGCCGCCGACGTCTTGAACGAGAGATGGTTTTCGAGCACCTTGTATTTCTGCTGCATGACGCGCCGGGCCCTGATCGTGTATTCCTGGTAGCGCGTTCCCTTCTCTATGATGTCCTCACTCACGTCGGGCTTCTCGAGCAGCGAATCCACGAAATCCTCGAGAATCTCGTCGTTTCGGTTGAGCCGGGCCCTGAGCGCCCACAGCTCGGTCTGGAGCTCGTGGTAGCGTATGGCCGCGTCAATGTCGTAGAAGGGTATGTCGATCAGGTCCCCGGCCACAATGTATATGTCGGCCACGGTCTCCGAAAGCAGGGTCGCGACCTGGCTGAACGCGCCGTGGATGTCGGTCAGGTATATCAGCTTCATGAATTGATAGTACAATACATGGCGCCGAATGATACAATTATTTTTTATGGGTCTTTCCTGAATATTGGGAGCAACCCCCTGAATCCCCCCGAGGGGGACTTAAAGCTTTTTTCCTAATAATGACGGATCGAAGATCGCTTTCAGGTCTGGACGCGACGTCAATGCCAATATGTACGTCATGGACGCAGACGGCTCGAACCCGGCCAGGCTGACCAACGATGATGCAGACGACATGCTCATCTGGTGAATACCGGCGCCGGCTCCATGATAAATCTTAAATTGATCGATAGATAATCTCAGGCGAGCCGAACATTTCCGCAGGCTTCATCAGGGCATGTTTTCTGCCCGGGGTAAAGAGGCGTTTCACCGGCGGATTTTACAATCCGGAGCTTTATCTGCGTGCGCTCATACGGCTCCCTGTTGACGCTGCCGTCAATGACCCGCATCATGACGAAAAAAATCCCGAAAAACCATAACAGCGCCGCCAGAAAGACGATCGATAGCGCTATCAGGCATATTGTGCCAGAGCCCACTGCGCGCCTCCATCAAGGACGTGATAAACCGAAAATGAAGCCGCCCGTATGGCCTCATCATGATTAGGAATGTAAAACCCGCACTTGAGAGGAATTTTTTTTGAAAAACTCGAATTTTTTGCCTGAATCCGTGTCTCAAAACACATCCCCGGCTGACCTTATACCGGAGAGCGCGCGGCGCTTTATCAACGGCGTTACAGGAGGATTCATCATGGCGCAGGCATTCCTTAATCCCGTGTTCACCGGAATCAGCGGCAAAGTCGGAGGGCTGGTGCTGTATGAATGGAACGGCAGGACCCTCATGCGGCGTTACGTGATCCCCCGCAATCCCGACACCCCGGCCCAGAGGGCCAACCGCGATCTCTTCAGGGACGCCATGAGGTCCTGGCAGGCGCTTGCGGATTCGGAGAAAGCCTCGTACAACAGGCGAGCGGCCCGTCTTCGCATGACCGGCCACAATCTTTTCATATCGCGCTACATGCGGATTCATGCTGCCGCGCTGCCCGAACTCCCGGCGTGCAGGGGAAATCCTGCAGCTGCGCCAGGGTTTTACGTGCACATATATCCGGCGCACGGCCGCACCCTCTCCGTCGCCGCCCCGTCTCCGGCCCGGTTCGCCGTATTATCCGCGCCGGCGCGGCCCGATTCCCCGCCCGGGTGAAGACGGTTACTACGTTGCCGAATGCCCGAGCCTTCCCGGCTGCGTCAGCCAGGGGAAAACCAAGGAAGAAGCCATTGAAAACATCAAGGAGGCAATTGAAGGTTATATCCTGACCTTGCAGGACGACAATATTCCCATACCGGTCGAGAGATTCGATTCCATCATGGTTGTCGTATGAGCGGACTGCCGGTAATGACCATGAAATCCGCACATGACATGATCACGGACTTTCCAGACGGCTGTATCCTTTGAAAATATTGATAAGCTCCACCCTGTTCTTAACGTCGAGCTTGTTGTAAATGTGCGCCAGGTGTGCCTGGATCGTCCTTTCGCTGATGTTCAGGGTATCGGCTATTTCGCGGCTTGAAAGCCCGGCCGCGGCGCATTGGATCACGTCCAGCTCCCTGTCCGTGATGTTGTATCCAGCGGCAAAATCCTTCATCCCTTTCATCTGCTGCGCGATCACCAGCACGCCGACCCGGTCATCGTACCGGTCATTGATGACCGTAAACCTGGCATCATAGGGCGATTGCGAACCGTCCGGATTCATCATGATCAGGGTTTCAAGCAGGCTGTCGGCTTCGCCTTGCAGCATCGACTCGGCAATCTCCGGGACCCTGCCGAACCCGGCATCGAACCCGCCCCGGCCGGGGGACGCCGCACAAGCGGCCATGGTCTTTCTGGCGCTCGAGTTGGCGAACAGTATTTCACTGTCGTGGTCGAGCACGAACACCGATTCCCCGATGTTGTCGAATATTTCGTATGAGTAGAGTCCCGGCGGCACCGAGAGGAACCTGTACCTGATGATGGATACACCTATGCCGACGGGCCAGATGCACACGTAATGCGCGAAAATGCCCAGGTCGTTCTTCGTAAAAAAGAAGATAACATAATCGATGAAAGTGAAGACAAAGAGAAGCGCAAGCGACAGCAGCAGAATCCTTGCCTGCTTTTTTTCCCGCGTCAGACCTGTTTTCAGGTGCCAGTTGATGATGAGCGAGATGCAGAGCAGGATTATCAGCCCATACACGATCATGTACAGGACAGTGACATATCCCGGGTCGGTTCTCACAAAATGCCAGTACCCGTCAACCCTGGTGAAATCCCTGTTGATGAGGTTCAGGTTGAAATTCTGATACAGGAAAAAGACATAGGCCGCGTATATCGCCGACAGAATCGGAGCCATGATCTTCCTGGACATTTTCACCATGAGCATGATGATATGCAGGGTCATCGGGATGAATACCAGTGCCGGCGTGGTCATTTTGTACAGGAGAACGAAGAGCTGCTTGTCCCCGGTGGACTGCATTCCTATATAAATGAATTCCCAGCAGGAATACAGGATCATCATCACGAAAAACAAGCGGTGCACCAGGTTCTTCGGATCGAGATGCAATATGTAAACGGCCAGCAGCAGTGTCGCGATCGCCAGAAAAGCCGATATCAATGCCAGCGGATTCATGGATAGCACTTTATTGGCAACCGACCCATCCGTCAATTTCATTTTGATAATTTATCGTGGCCCGCCCGCAGGTGATTTTCATCTACGCATTTATGCCTATACGCCGGCGATATCAAGAAAATTGAAGGCATAAGCATTTCTGCCGATGACAGGCGGGAGCCGATGCGGTACATTAACCCGATTTCAATAATAAATAATAATCAATTCAAATCAATTGAATGATCTTATATCGTTCAACTTATTTATTCCGGAGGAAAGACTCATGCAATCTAAAAAAGAACTTCTATTTGCCGCATTCCTGGTTATCTCACCGCTGGTATTTTTTGCCTGCGACGACGGCGGCGGGAAAGACAGCAAGTCCTCGCTTTTGACGTTCACTACCGCCGCCAACCCCGGCGACGCGGTTCCCGTAAAAGTCGGATCAGAGACCGTGAACATGGTCTACGCGAACAACCTGGACAGCATAACATTCCCGTATGCGTCGGACGCTGACACCGCGACCCTGACCAGGAAGTTCTTCGTCCAGCAGACCGAGGTGACCAACGTGGTTTTCGCCGCGGTGATGCAGTGGGCGTACTCAAAGGGATACATCAGCGAAACAGGCACCGGCAACCTCCTGAGCGACACGACAGTAATGTACGGCGGCCAGGAGCTGTATAATCTCGATGTCGTTGACACATATCGCAAGATCAGCTACAGCACGGCCGACCACGCCTTCACCGTGACAGGCGGCTATGAAGATCACCCGGTCATCGTCGTAAGCTGGTACGGGGCAGTCATGTTCTGCAACTGGCTCACCGAGATGATAGACGGGAACACCGACAACGTCGTATATGCCTGGACCGACAACGGCGACGGGGGCGGCACGGCGGATGATTCGATCTGGCAGAACGGCGAAACCGACGCCGACGATTCGAATACCGGGTATCGCCTGCCGTCAAGGGAGGAATGGATGTATGCCGCCCGGTATATCGGCGCCACGGCGCCCACGGCTGGAGATCTTGCCGGCGAATATCTGGCGCAGAGCCGCAACTCGGGCAGCGCCGACCTGACCGCGGGATACTGCTGGACCCCGTCGTACTATGCAAGCGGCGCCACGGCGGATTATGACAACGAGACCGCGACCAGGGCCGTGGCCTGGTATGATGGCGATTCTCTTATGCCCGCCGACGCCAATAAATTGATGCCCGTAGCGCAAAAATCCGCGAACCAGCTCGGCCTGTACGATCTGAGCGGCAATGCCGCTGAATGGATATTTACGGCATTCAATGAGACAAACCGCTACGATCTTGGGGGAAGCTGGGGCAGCCCTGCAGCGCAAATGGCGATCTGTTCCTATGGTTATATTGATCCTAATCAAACGCTGACGGGCATAGGCATCCGTGTCGTAAAGACGAGGTAGTTACGTACCCGCGCATAAGGGCTGTTCCAGAAGCCATTCGCTCTTCGAGGGCGGGGCCTGTACCTTTTTTCGCAGGTACAGGCTGAAGAATCCGTTTCTGCTTTCTGGACAGCCCCATTTCACGAGCATTCTTCGCCTGCTGTCCTGCGCGGGCGCCGGCCGATACGGGCCATCAACCCCTCTCGAAAAGATCCATGAATGCGGCCGGATTTATAATCCTGACATTGCTGAATCCGCCCAGCGACAACAGGTCATTGTCTCCGGTGATTATGAAAGCGGCATTCGATTCCATGGCGCAATCGACTACCATGTTGTCATCGTAATCCCTGCTGACGGTTTTGTAATTACTTGAAGGGAAGACAATCGTGGCAATGGACTCGATCTCGTAGAGTATCGTTTGTATGGCCAGCGGTGAAAACCCGAATTTCTTTCTCGCGAGAACATCCTTTATCTCGGACAACATATCCGGAGCAATGAATACCTCGATCTTTCCCCTTACTGCCAGATCAAGGACGTTCCGTGGTTTTCCGCCGAACAGGATGCCTGAAATATATACATTTGAATCGATTACGGCCCTGATCAAGAGGACGCCTTCCGGGATTTCCTGTATTCCGAAATCTCTTTCATGACATCTTCTTCCGTAAGGCCGTTTTCCTCGGCGACTTTCGAGCCATACTCAAAAATATTTTTCCACCTGTTTTTTCTTTCGATATACATCCGCGCGGCTTCCCTGATGAGCTCAGACCTGGTGCGGGATTCCTCCTTGGCGACCCGGTCTATCTGCCTGAGAAGGTCTTTCCTGAAAGATATATTGACGGTGTTCGTGTTCATGCTGACCTCGCAATTATGAATGGTCCAAATATATATACAATAATTGTATATGTCAAGAACAAAGACCATGCGGCCCCTGCGCCTCAACGTGACCATCCCCCAATACCCGGCATCTCTATCTCCCATCCTTTATTATCTCCGTGTTCTCGGTGACTCTGTGGCCATCCTTTCTTAATCCGCTAAGAGGACAGCGGCAAAATCATTCTTGACCTCCCTGAGTACGCCGTGATTACATCCTTCCAGTGCTGAAGTAGGGTGCAATTCCCTCGCTGACAGGCAACCGTGAAAGCCGGACCGCCAAAATCCTTCCATGAGAGAGGTGCTTCATGAAAATCTTCCATTTTATCCTTATCCCGGTCCTTGTCTCCCTTGCCGCATGCGACAGTACCGGCTCCAGAAACAGCGGCGCCGATCAGTTCGCCGTGGCCTCGCATTTCCCCGCCGCAAACCAGGCCGACGTGTTTCCCGATAGCGCGATCGAAATCCGCTTCAGCAGGGAGCTTGCCGCTTCACTGCCTGCAGTTCCTGTTGCGATAACGTCCTCTTCGGGCGCGGCCAGCTGCTCCTGCGAAACCGATGAATCCGGCACGATGATCGTGTGCACGCCCGACGCCAAACTGGCGGAGAACACATCCTACACCGTTTCACTGTCGCCCGATATCGTCTCCGCAGACGGCAGCCCCCTGGCCGATACGGACTATTCGTACGGATTCACGACCGTGAACAGGCGCACGACTGCGGTGCAGCCCGTGTTCTGCAGCTACCAGTCGGGCTACCTGCCCGTCGGTGCGACGCTCGAGTTCTCCACGCCGCTGGATTCGGCCGGCATCTACACCGGCGCGAGCCCCGACCCGGATGCGACAGCGCCCGATTCATGGACGCTTTCGAACACGCTCACCGCGGGGGGCACCGGAACGCTGAAGGTCTTCGCCCGGATCCGGGACGAAGAGGGCGTCATCGGGAGCGTGTTCTCGTTCACCTATGAAGTTGTCGACGCATTCCCCGGCGTGAACTCATCCCAGGAGATAACCGGCGCGGCGCATGTCGCGCTCGCAGACACGTCGATCGCGCCGCCGTCGTCCTGCGCGGCATTCACACGCGGCCTCGACCGCACGACCGCATCCGCCTTCGACGATCCCGGCGGCCTTCTCGCGGGCGGCTCGGGAATGCTCAATCTGGGCAACACGGGCGGCGTCACGTTCACGTTCGACCAGCCCATTGCGGACGGCGAGGGAGCCGACATCGCGATCTTCGAGAACGGCTTTCTCACCACCGGAGGCCTCATCGCCGAATACGGATACGTGGAGGTCAGCTCGAACGGGACAGACTACATACGGTTCGACTCCGCGACCACGCGCGATCCGTCAACCGTCCCCGACCCGGACACGACCATGACCGGCTGGGACACCACCCTTGACTGGGGCGTGACGGGACGCTACCCCGCCGGATACGGGGACTCGTTTGACCTCGCCTGGCTGCGCACCACGAGGAAGGTCGTTGAAGGCAGGATCGATCTGAGCTCCATCACTTATGTAAGGATCATCGACATCATCGGCATGGACGAGGCGCGGCTCATGGGGTCCGACACCGGATCCGCCATACCCAGGTCCGATCATCAGTCCCTGATCTCCTCGATCCTGGGGAATTATGACAGCCTGGACAGTTTCGGAAGCGTGATCTTCGACGAGTATCCCACGGTGGGCACGGGCGGGCTCGACATCGATGCGGTCGGGGTTATTCTATGGTAAACATGCGGTCGTAGTAGCGGAAGCTGTTCTTCAATACCGGGCTCGAGATGATCCCCCTGACGATCTCCTTTTCTTCCTGGTCGATGAAAACGTTTTCGTTCGCGAAATACTCGAACGCCTTGAGCGGGTCGGACTGCTCGGTGATCTTGTTCACCAGGAACGAGATGCGGCCCATGTCCCTGCGGGAGAACGGCACGCCCTTCTCTTTCTCGACGTCGATCTTGCTCTTGTACTTGCGGATGACGTCGCTCAGGATGCTGAACTGTTCGATGTCGGATTTGTATTTCATGAAGAAGCCCTTGCTCTTGACGTTCGTCATCCCCTCGTCGGCCATCATCAGCATGATGTACTGGAACAGCCGGTAGCTGCGCGATATGATCGACCGTAGCAGCTCTTCGGGAAGCTGGAGAAAATACTCTATGAATCCCCCCACGTCCCTGATGCGCGAGAAATAGATGTTGAGCTGGGGCGTCTCGAACTTCGACAGGATGAAGAAGAGCAGCAGCTTGTCCCTGGAAACGAACTTCGAGTTGAGCACCAGGTCGAGGAGACGCTCGTTGCTGATAAAATACAGAAGCTCGTCGAGTATGCGCTCGGTCGAGTAGTTGTACAGGGTGCAGTAGCCGTATGAAAAGAACATAAGCTTCTCGATGATCTCTATGCCGCATTTGTCCGAATTGATGTACGTCTGGAGGTGCTTCATGTCCCTGAACAGGAGCAGGTAGTAGAGGAACTGCTGGAACAGGTCATGGTCATTGTTGTCGACCATTTTCTTGACGATTTCGATGAACTCGTCCTCGGTGAGATTTTCGAATATGGGCTTGATCGTGCTGATGCGGGGAACGGCCGAATCCTCCATCAGCGCTTCCATGTAGAGCTGCTGGTACTTGTCGATTGTCTGTTGCATGTAGCACCTATATCACGCCGTTGTTTTTTTTCAACAACTTATCACAAATATGGAGCAACTATCAATAAATTCTTGACTGGTCCGGAACATGATGCTTAGTAAGGTGTATTTTTTGCGGAAAAACGACCATGGATCTTTCGGTTAAAATAGGGAATCTGCTGCTCAAGAATCCGGTGACACTGGCTTCCGGGACTTCCGGGTACGGCGAGGAGCTTTCGGCCTTCATCAGGCTTTCGGACATCGGGGCCATATTCACCAAGGGCCTTTCGCTCGAGCCCAGGCAGGGCAACAGGGGTAACCGCATCATGGAAACCCCCTCCGGAGTCCTGAACTCGATCGGCCTCGAGAACGTGGGCCTTGAATGCTTCCTCAGGGAGAAAATGCCCTTTCTCGTGAAACAGGGCGCAACCGTAATCCCCAACGTGGCCGGGCACAGCATAGAGGAGAACGTCGAGCTCTGCAAAACGCTTTCGCGCACGCCCGGCGTCGCGGCCGTCGAGCTCAACGTGTCATGCCCCAATGTCAAGGAAGGGGGCATCGCCTTCGGCACCAGCATGCCGGTCTTCACCGAACTGGTTTCGAAGGTCAGGACCGTCACCGGCATCCCCCTGATTATCAAGCTCTCGCCGAACGTGGCCGATCCCGGGGAATTCGCCCTTCGGGCCCAGGAAATCGGCGCTGATGCGGTGTCCGCGGTGAACACCTTCCTGGGAATGAAAATCGACGTCAAGAAGGGAAGGCCCCATTTCCTGAACAAGGTTGCCGGCCTTTCGGGCCCGGCCATACGGCCCATGGCGGTGCGCGTCGTGTATCAGATCTATGAAAGGATCAATATCCCCATAATAGGAATGGGCGGAATCTTCGAGCTCGAGGACATGCTCGAATTTCTTATGGCCGGCGCAGCGGCCGTATCCCTCGGCACGGTGACCATGGTGCACCCGGGACGGTCGGCCGAGCTTCTCGGCGGCCTGGCGGATTACATGAAAAAGAACTCGATGACGGACCTTTCCCGGCTCACGGGGATGGCCCATCGGCCCGAGTAAAAAAGGACGATATGAAATACTGGAACAGCAGGCTCAGGAACACCGAGGAATACCTTCCGGGCGAACAGCCCGGGAACATCGACGAGTTCATCAAGCTCAACACCAACGAGAACCCGTTTCCGCCGTCGAAGGCCGTGCTCGAGGCCCTGAGGGGCGCCTGCGACGAGTCCCTTCGCCGGTACCCGGACCCGCTCTCCCGCGAGGTCAGGGAAATTTTCGCGTCGCAGAACGACCTGTCTCCCGAAAACGTGTTCATCGGCAACGGGTCCGACGAGATATTCACCCTGATCCTCAGGGGCCTGGTCGAGCAGGACGGCCTGGCCGCGTTCCCGTATCCGTCGTACGCCCTGTACTACACGCTGGCGCAGGTGAACGGCATCGCTTACGACAGGGTCCCGCTCAGGGCGGATTTCACCTATGACATGGGAGCCTTTCTGAACAAGAAATACAACCTGGTCATCGTGGCCAACCCGAACAACCCGACCGGGACCTGGTGCGAGATCGGCGACATCGAGAGCTTTCTGAAAAAGTTCAAGGGGCTGCTCGTGGTCGACGAGGCGTATGTCGACTTCTACAACAACACTGCGATCGGGCTGGTCAAAAAATATGACAACATCATCGTGACCCGCTCGTTCTCGAAGTCCTATTCGCTCGCGGGCCTCAGGATCGGCGTCGCCGCAGCGCACCCCGACATCATCAGGGGACTCATGATCATCAAGGACTCGTACAATGTCAACAGGCTGTCGCTTGCCGGGGCCAGGGCCGCGCTCCTGGACCAGAAGAGCTTCAGGTCAAGCCTGCAGATGGTCGTCAGCAACAAGGAGTACCTCGAGGAAAGGCTCGCAGGCATGGGGTTCACCGTGGTGCCGTCGCAGGCGAATTTCGTGTTCGTCAGGCACCCGCAGGTGCAATCAGAGGAGCTGTACCGGAAGCTCAAGGAGAACAAGATTCTGGTGCGCTACTACAAGGGCCCGGTCCAGGGGGATTACGTGCGGATCAGCGTGGGCACCATGATGGAGATCAAGGCCCTGTGCAAAACGCTCGAGTCAGTCCTATAGCTGCACCCTTATGATCTTGCCGGCGGTATTGGTCACGACGCTGCGCAGGACGAGCTCCTCGAAGGTGAGTTTACGGTCTTCGTACTTCAGCAGGTCGTCCTTGTTCATCCAGATGTTCACCTGCTCCTGGGAGCCTCCGCTCGTCCATCGCCATCCGACGACCATGCCGACCACCTCGTTTTCTGAAAAAATCGAGACGCATGAGCGCACGGTCTGGATGATCTCCCTGAGGTTGTGTTTGACCAGATAGGCGACCACGCCCGAATAGCTTTCGGTCTGGCTGCCGCCCGCATCGATATCCAGGCCGAGGTAGAGGGATTCCTTCTGTTCCGATTTCTTGTCGAAATAAAACCCGATGCTTCCGGGAACGATCGCGAGGTTCCTTCCCTCGATTATCTCCCCGGCCAGCCCGATAAGGAGCTTGCGGTATTTTTCGTGATACCGGACGCCGTTGGTCGTGTATTTCGAAACGTCGACCAGGAGAGAGCCGTATTTCTCCCTGCTTTCCTCGGAATAGCGCTTCAGAATATCTCCTTCCTTCCTGGCGTCCACAGCCGCGCAGTTCTCGGTCGCAAGAGCGATGGCGATGCAGAAAAAGAGAAGGGTCTTTTTTTTAATCTTATCCATACCGGGCCTTCCAGCGATAATTAATACGACGGCATGATTCTGGGGCCATCAGGCCCCTTCTGTCAAGCAGGATTAACAATAAACGTTTTATCGGGGGTTAATAGCTGTTGCAATGCTACTCAAGATTAATCTGCCGAGAAAAAAAATGATTTACTGCCATCACAGATATTATATTCTTTCACGGGCCGGAAATTCATCCGCCCCGACCACCGCCCGACCGGAGACCCTATGATGAAATTGACGCGCCTTAGAAGCGCCGCCATACTGCCCGTGCTGCTCCTGACGTCCCTTATCCTCGACGGGTGCGCCGGAAGGGTCCAGTACTACTACCCGGAAAACATAGACAGGGTCAGGACCGGGATCGAGGTCTTTCTCGACCGGTACGCGGGCAGATACAGGGGCAAGACCGCCGCGGTGGTGACCAATCATTCAGGCACCGACTACTATCTCGAGCCGAACATCAGGCTGCTCGAAAAAAAGGGCATTGACGTGATATCGATCCTGGCCCCTGAACACGGCCTGTACGGGTTCCAGAACGAGTACGAAAAGAGCGCGTACAGCGTCGACCCCAACTTCAACGCGGTCGTATACAACCTGCACAAGCTGAACACCAACTCCCTGGGCTACATACTCGACAAGGCCGACATCGTGATCTTCGACATCCAGGACATGGGCATGAGGTGCTACACCTACATCTCGAACCTCAAGTTCGTCATGGACACGCTGAACGGCACCGACAAGGAGCTGATCGTCCTGGACAGGCCCAACCCGATCGGGTACATGGGTATCGACGGGGCGTACCTTCGCAGGGAATTCTCTTCGAAATTCGTCAGCGCGTTCCCGTCGCCGCTCATCTACAACATGACCATCGGCGAGGCCGCCCGCTACTACCGGGGTGAATTCACGAAGGACGTCGACCTCACCGTGATCGGCATGGAGAACTACCGGCGCGACATGATGTTCAACGAGACCGGCCTCCCCTGGATTCCGCCCTCGCCCAACCTGCCGACCTACACCTCGGCGATCATATACACCTTCACCGTGCTCATGGAGGGGATCAACATCTCGCTCGGCCGGGGAACGGCCAAGCCCTTCGAGTACATCGGCGCGCCGTGGATCGAGCCCGCATCCTTCTGCAAGGAACTCGAGAAGCTGGGCCTCAAAAACTTCAAGTTCAGGCCGGTCTATTTCGAGCCGACGTTCAGCAAGTACGCGGGCCAGCGCTGCGGGGGCGCCCATATACTGTATACCGGCGGCAAGTTCACGCCGAGCGAAACGGCCTTCGCCATAATGGGCCACATCATGAAAACCTACCCCAAAGCCAGATGGGAGCGCAGCGGGGACTCATTCCCGGTCGACCATCTCGCGGGAACTGACGCATTCAGGAAGGACATCCAGGAAGGCAGGACATACGGCCATTTCAGGATGAAAAACGACGCGACAGTCCAGGCGTACGCGTTCAGGCGCGGCGCCTATCTCATGTATTGAGCGGGTTCCGGCTACTTTTTAATATAATCGAAATACTTCTGTATCTCTTCGGGATAGGTCCCGTCCGCGAGCTGGTATTTCTTGAACTTCCGCTCGTTGGCCGTGATATTGCGCCCCTGAAGGTTCTTGTACCGGTTGGCGGCGTGCGTGAACGCGGGCATGCTCTCGAGCTTGGCCCTGACGTCGGCCGTAAACGGAATGTGCTTGAAGAACATCTCGCGCACCACGGTGTTGAGCTTCATTATGCCGTCCTTCTCGAAAAGGACCCACTGGAGATAATCGTCGGCGAAGCGGTCGCGGTTCGTGCGCAGCGCCTTGAAGCGGTCCCTGATCTTTTCCTTTGCCTCGGTGGAGAGCTTCGAGTTCTTTCTGAAGTTATTGACATAATCGAAATATTCGCCCGTCACTCCCCCCTCAATCGGGTCGCCCCACATGGCCCCCTTGATCGAGCGGTTCAGCTCCCATCTGAAGCATGCGACCGTGTGCGCCAGGCTCTTTTTGAGGTCGCCCATGAAGAATATGGGGATGACGATCCGGCCCCTGCTCCTTCTGTTGGTGCCGGTAATTTCCTGCCACAGGAGGGTCTTGGTCCCGGAAATCGGCAGCAGGATGAAATACGGCATGATCTCCTCTTCGATGATCTCGCGGGCGTCGCCCATCCTCAGCACGGTTTCACGGTAAAAGGCCGAGAAATCGATGTCCTTGAGCTCCTGGATGATCGATTCAACCGCTTTCTTGCTCGTGTACAGTCCCTTGAGGCTGCCCTTGAGCATGAATGAATTGAGTATCGGGAAGGCCGTCGCGGTCGAGCCCGAGCATACCGCGGCTGTGCTGGATAGCCGCTGCTCGATTTCGTACATAACCCTTTTAATGCTCTCGTCGACGACTTCGTTCGTCCGGTCCTTCTTTTTTCTCGTTTTTTCGAGCTCAAGAAGATATGAGCGGTAGTCCAGGCCCATTTCGGTTATGCTCGGCTCCTCCTGGCCTCCGTAGATGAGGTTCAGGAACTCGTTTTCAAGCAGCACCGGCACGGAGGCGTCCCGCTCCCTGATCCTGGCCAGCTCGTTAAGCTCGGCGACCTGCGATTCCTCCACCAGATCGTCGTCGCAGAAGCCGAAATTCAGCATGAGCTTCGCGGTCCGGGGCAGAGCGGATTCGGTCTTGCTCCTGATATACACCTGTTTGAACAGGTCCCAGTACATCTGGGCCAGGTGCCTCCTGATCTTCCTGCCGTCCATTTCGGTATTGAAGGGATTGCTCATGGTCTTGAACTCGTTGAGGAGCTTCAGGAACCTTCCCTTGAACTCCTTGTCGGCGAGCGAAAACTCGAAAATCTCGTTCAGGGAGCGGTTCTTTCCCCTTCCGGGAACAAACGCCGGAAATTTCTGGATCACCGGCGCGGCTTCCTCTTCCGCGGCTGGAGTCTCCTTCTTCTCCTCTTTTTTCTCCTCCCTGGATTTCAGGTAATAGGCGTGAATTTTCTTGATGCCGGGATAGTAATCTGTCAGCTTGACGCCGCTGAGCTCCTCATAGGCCGTGTTCAGCTTGAGAAGCACCGAAAGCAGGTTCTTGATGAAATCATCGTTTATCTTTTTGCCC
>Ga0116154_10001468_pt1 | contig 19883 bp, 13 predicted proteins | sample AD_UKC030_MetaG_FD_89898 | JGI IMG/M metagenome (GOLD analysis project Ga0116154, IMG submission 89898) | Active sludge microbial communities of municipal wastewater-treating anaerobic digesters from USA - AD_UKC030_MetaG | ecosystem: Engineered > Bioreactor > Anaerobic > Digestate | place: USA...
AAGCGGGACGCGTTGCGCTACACGTCGACGCGCCAGAGGACATTTCGACCCTCATCGAGCAAGAGCGCGGTTGTCATGAGAAACCATAATCCGCTCCTCGCCCAGGTCGCAGGTTGCGATGGCCTCAAGACCGGCTACATCGCTGCAGCGGGCTTCTCGATCGCCATCACCGCGCAGCGTCAAGACCGCCGCCTGGTCGCGGTGGTCCTGGGCAGCGCCGATCGGAAGCGGCGCGACGCGAAAGCGGCCGAGCTGATCGAGCGCGGTTTTGCCAATTAGCGAGGCTTCGCCTCAGACCAAGGAGGCGTGTGAACAACTCGTGACCGCTGGGTGGCAACCACAATCACCGGCCCCCAAACTTGACTCATTCGGGCTAAGGCGATTCCGGTTCGGCGTCGTCGGCCCCTGGCACACCGGCATCGGCGTCGGTCCTCAAGCCGGTCTCGATGCCGATGCGCGGGGCGGTGGCGATCCACTCCTTGATCAGGCGGTAGCCGACGGCCAGCAGGGTCGGTCCGAGAAAGACACCGATAAACCCGAAGGCGACGGCGCCGCCGAGGACGCCGAGGAAGATCAGGAGGAAGGGCAGCCTGCTGCCTTGGCTGATCAGCCAGGGTTTGACCAGGTTGTCCACACTGCTGACGCCGGTGCCCCAGATCAGCATGAAGACGCCCCAGCCCGGGTGCCCCTCGAGGAACAGCCACAGGGCAGCCGGAAACCAGACGAACGGGGCGCCGAATGGAATGATCGCAACGAAAAACATCAGCAGCGTCAGCAGCCCGGGTGCGGGCACGCCGGCGATCGCAAAACCGATTCCCGCCACCACGGCCTGCACCAGCGCCGTCCCGATGATCCCGTAGACGACGCCCCGCACGGTCTTTCCCGCCACATCCAACAAGGTGCGCCCCCGGTCGCCGGCGATCCGGCTCAAGGCGGTCTTGAGCCGCTCCGCCCCCGTCGCGCCGTCTCGGAACAGGAAAAACGAGACCAGGACGCTGACCGTCAGCTCGAACAGGCCGCGTCCGAGGGCAAGCCCGATCTTGAGGAGGCGGCCGCTGGCCGGCTCGATGAAGGTCCTGAGGGCGTCCCGCGATTTGGCGCCATCGCGCGCAAACTCCATCCAGTACGCGCTTGCCGAATCGCCGAAGAATGGGACGCGTCCGAGCCAGGCCGGCGGTTCCGGCGGACCCCCTTCGATCCAGGCGCGCGTCGCCGTGGTGAGTTCGCGGACGTTGTCGGCGAGCGTCATGCCGGCAATCACAAACGGCAGCAGCACGATGAGCGTGATCCCCAGCGTGATCAGGAACGCCGCCAGGGTCCGCCGACCGCCGACCATCTTCAACAGGGTCTCATACACCGGCCAGAGGGTGAAACAGAGGACCACCGCCCAAAGAAGCGCCGACGCGAAGGGCGTGAGCACCAGGACGCAGCCGGCCCCGAGAAACGCCAGCGCGATCAGGCCAAGATACAATTCGAACCGCTTGCCGAAGAGCTTCACCGCCGTCAGCTTCGCAGTCCGACCGCCCCGACGCCAGCGGTTTTCAGGCGCGGTTTCGCCAACGCGTCCGGTTACTGCTCCTCGCCAAGCGTGTGGAATCCGGGGCCAATTCATGAAGTGGAGCGGCGACGGCCCGTCGCCGAGAACACACCGTGTTCACTCGCAATGGCGGGGGACGAACCGTCCTCCCTCCACCCGTTTCGCCTTCATGAATTGGCCGTGTGTGGAATCACTGGGCTAAGACTTTTTCTTGTTTGTCGGTCCGTGCCGGGACTAGGCTGGCAGCCGGTTCGGGCAATCGAAGTCACCTGATGAAAGCAACGGTCTGTGCCGGGATCGAGGGTTGAAGCATGCGGACGCGCCTCTGCGAGTTCACGTTGGGTTTGGCGGTTATCGCGTCGGCGGTGGGTTTTGGTTCGTATTGTGCGCATGGCCAGCCGGCGCCCGCCGAATCCGCCCCCCAGAGCAGGTTCACTCTGGCCTGTCGCCTGGCGAACTATCAGGGATGCGAGCAGGCTGCGTGGGCGCATCTGCCATCCATTGGGATTGGGCATGTCTTCATGAGCGTGCCCGCCGCCGATCAGGTTGAGATCGTCCGGAAACGCCTTGCCGATCATGGTTTGAAGGCGGTGGTGTTTCGGGGCGATGCCGATCTGGCGCGTCCGGAGGGAGTCGACCAACTCGACGGGCAACTGGCTGTGTGCGAGCGCCTGGGGGTCAAGTACCTGTTTCTCTCGGTCAAGAGGCGCGATGTCTCCAAGGCGCTCGTTTACCAGCGATTGCGGCAGGCGGGCGACCTGGCCGCCCGGCATGGGGTGACGATCGCGATCGAGACGCACCCTGACCTCGGGACGAACGGGGACGTGCTTCTCGAGACCATGCGGCAGGTCGATCATCCCCGCGTGCGGGTTAACTTCGACACCGGCAACATCCATTTCTACAACGATGGAATGGACGCCCCGACCGAGCTGCGCAAGATCCTGGCCTACGTGGCCACCGTCGAGATCAAGGACCATGAGGGCGGAGTGGGGGAGTGGCGTTTTCCCGCGCTGGGCCGAGGGCGCGTCAACATTGCCGCCGTGCTTCGGATTCTCCGTGAACACGGCTACAGCGGTCCGATCACGATGGAGATCGAGGGAGTCAAGGACGTCTCCCGCACCCCACAGCAGATCCAAGAGGACATCGCCGAGTCCGCGGCCTATCTGCGGACGCTGGCGGCGTTCGAGTAAAGCGATCGCATCGAAACCATCCCAGACATAACCACCATGATCACCCCTGTTGCTTCCCGCACTCTCCGACTCGCCCTGTTCGCGCTGGCCCTCTGCCTCTGTGCCGGCTCGAAGACATTGGCCGGCGCCGCCGGCCAGCGCGCCTCGGGGCGTCTGATTGCGCGCATCCATGACTCCGGATTTCCCCAGGGCCACGACACCTACAACGGGATGCTGGCGGCCAGTGACGGGCGCATCTACTACGTGCTGTGCTCGGAGGCGTTCGACCTGGCAGGCCAGATGTACGTGTATGATCCCAAGAAGGACACGATTCGGCACCTGGGCGACCTGAGCGCCGCGTGCGGCGAAGGGGGGCAAAAAGTCATCGCCCAGGGCAAGTCGCACGTCAATTTCGTCGAGGCCAACGGCAAGCTCTATTTCGCGACGCATGTGGGGTATTACAGCATCATTGACGGGATGGAGAAGACGGGCATCCCGCCGGCCGGCTACAAGCCTTATCCTGGCGGCCACCTGCTCTCCTACGACATGAAGACCGGCAGGTTCGAGGATCTGGGGCTTGCGCCGAATGGGGAGGGGATCCTGACCATGAACATGGATGCGCGGCGGGGACGCCTTTTTGCGATCACCTGGCCGTGCGGCCATTTCCTCCGCAAAGATCTGGGCACCGGCGATCTCAAGGACTTCGGCCTCTTTGCGCAGCAGGGGGAGAGCGGACGCGGCGCGACGTACCGGACCTTGTGCCGGTCGATTGCGGTCGATCCCAACGACGGCTCGGCCTATTTCAGCACGGGGGACGGCGCGATCCTGCGGTGGCGTGCCGACACCGACGCTGTCGAGGCGATTGCGGGTGAGGATCTCAAGAAGGACTACCTGGGCCTCTACGATCCGACGTCTCCCGGCCACATGGCCTACAACTGGCGCCAGACGTTCTGGTATCAGCCCGAGCGTGCAATCTACATGGTGCACGGGAACTCCGGCTACCTCTACAAGTTCGAGCCAACAGCCAACCGGGTCGAGGTGCTCGACCGGATCACATCGGCTCCCTCGCAACGCAGCGGGATGTTCGATCAGTTCAGCTACGGTTACCTGGGCTTCACGCTCGGCCCGGACGGCCAGACGATTCACTACCTGACGGGCGGACCGGTGTACGTGGACGGCAAACGCGTCAGGGGCAAGGAATCGACTGCGATGGGCGAGTCCAAAGGCATCGAGAACCTGCATCTGGTCACTTACCACATTCCCACCCGCACCTACCGCGACCAGGGGCCGGTTTTCTTCGAGAACGGCGATCGGCCGGCCTACGTCAACTCGATCGCCGTGGGCAAGGATGGCAGCGTCTACACGCTGGCGCGCGTCCCGCGCAACGGCAAGACGGTGACCGACCTGATCAGCATTCGCGGGCCGTTCCGGGTCAAGTGACCAGCGCGCACAACTCGAACGATTATGAAAACGAACAACCTGAATCGCCGGCGGTTCATCGCGGTTGCATCCGTCGGTTCGGCGGCGGCAGTGGCCTCTCACACCCTTCCCCTGTACGGAGACACCACGGGGACGGCGAAGAAGCTGGCTGTTCTGGGGGGCGACCCCGTGCGCAAGAGCCGCACCTGGCCGTCCTGGCCTTACGTGGATGACAAGGTCATGGAGTCCGTCGCCAAGACCACCCGGAGCGGAATCTGGTGTCGGATCCAGTCGGCGACAGGCACGGTGCCGACCTTCGAGAAGGCGTACGCCGAGCTGATGGGGACGAAGTTCTGCGTGGCCACCGGCTCGGGCACGCAGGCCCTCCACACGTGATTCGAGGCCCTGGGCATTGGCGCCGGCGAAGAAGTCATCACCTGGCCCTACACCGATCCGGGCACCATCGCCTCGATCCTGGCCGCCCGGGCGCTGCCGGTGCTGGCCGACCTGGATCCGGAGTCCTTCCAGCTCGATCCGGACGATGTCGAGCGGCGCATCACCGAGAACACGCGCGCCCTCATGCCGGTGCACATGATGGGGCAGCCCTGCCACCTCGAACGCTTTCTCGAGATTGGCCGAAAACACAATCTGACAGTCATCGAGGATGCCTGCCAGGCGCATCTTTCTGAGTACCAGGGCAAGAAGCTGGGCTCGATCGCGCCGCTGGGCTGTTTCAGTTTCCAGACCAGCAAGACCATCGCATGCGGCGAAGGCGGGGCGGTCATCGGCGATGATGAGGCCCTGATGGACAAGGTGTATACGGTCCACAATCACGGCACATCGCGGCGCGGGAAGACCGAGGTGATCGGTCCGAAGTATCGGATGAACGAACTCGAAGCGGCGCTGTTGCTCGGCCAACTCGAAGGCGTCAAGGAACGCTTCCAGCGCCGCAACGAGAACGCGGCGTACCTGACCAGCCGCCTGAAGGGTTGCCCGGGTCTCGTCCCGCAGAAGCTCTACCCGGGGACCACGAGCGGCTCGTTCTACCTCTACGCCATGCGCTATCGCAAGGAGCACTTCAACAATGTCGACCGCGCCCGCTTCCTCAAAGCCATGGCCGCCGAAGGCGTGCCCTTGAGCCCCTACATCACCATCGGTCTGCACCGCGAGCCTTGGGTGGATCACATCGTCCAGAGCAGGGTCTATCGCAAGACATTCTCCGAACGCCGGCTCAAGGAGTTTCGTGACGCAATGAGCTGTCCCAGGTGCGATCAGGTCTGTGAGGAAATGGCGATGATCTGGGCCTCGGGACCGTTCCTGGGCACTCAGGCGGACATGGACGACATCGCCGACGCCGTCCTGAAGGTCTACGAGAACCGCGATCAGCTCGCTTCCGTCTGACCGCCGGGCGGGCGGCCTCTTCGGCTGCCGCATGCTGCGCGGCACTTGGCAAGACAACACCGAAGCGGGAGAATGACTGCCATGCAGACCACCGTGTTCTCTCCCCGCGGGGCCGTCATGTCCCTGTTGGCAGCGTCCCTGTTCAATCTCGTCGCCGGAAACGACCAGCCGCTCGAGGTCGGCTGGATGGACCCTCCTCGATCCGCTCGAGTGCGCGCCTATTGGTGGTGGCTCAATGGCAATGTGACCCGGGCTGCCATCACCCGCGACCTCGAAGAGATGAAGGCCAAGGGATGGGGCGGCGGGCTCATCTGCGACGCCGACGGCGCCAGTCAGGATGGCAACGATCCCGTCAAGCACGGGCCGACCTTCCTGACGCCCGAGTGGCGCGCGCTCTACAAACACGCCCTGAGCGAGGCCGACCGGCTCGGCCTGGAAATGAGCCTCAATATCCAAAGCGGCTGGAACCTCGGCGGGCCCATGGTCACACCCGAAGACGCCGCCAAAAAACTGGTCTGGTCCGAATCCCGGGCCAACGGTCCCGCCCTGCTCAAACAGAAGCTGCTCGAGCCGAAAAGCCGCGATGGGTTCTACCGCGATCTGTTTGTTATCGCCTATCCCCTCGACACCAACGCGCCCACGACCCCGGAGCGCCCGCTCCAGAATTGGCAGCAAAAGGCCATGCACAGGGCCCTGCATTTCTCGGCTCCCGACACCACCCCTCTGCTGACCGAACTCCCTCCCGAGCCGGGCGAGGAAGATACGCGCAAGGCGGACGTGCGCGACGTCACGTCCAGGCTCGGACCGGATGGGCTGTTCGAGTGGGAGGTGCCGGCGGGCGCGTGGCAGATCCTGCGCTTCGGCTGCACGATCGGCGATCACGCCCGCGTCTCGACATCGAGCGACGGCTGGAAGGGCTTCGCCCTCGATGTGCTCGATGCCGGCGCGTTTCGCCGCTATTGGGACGCCGTCGTCGAACCGCTCATTGCCGACGCCGGCCCCCTGGCGGGCCGGACACTCAAGTACCTGCACACCGACAGTTGGGAGGTCGAGGCCGTCAACTGGACACCGACCCTGCGCGAGGAATTCCAACGACGCCGCGGTTACGACCTGATGCCCTTCCTGCCGGTCCTGGCGGGGCGCATCGTGGAGGACAGGTCCGTCAGCCATCGTTTCCTCCACGACTTCCGCCGCACCCTTGGCGACCTGGCCATCGACAACCATTACCGGCTCTTCCGCGAAGGCGCGCATCGCCACGGACTCCAGATCCACCCGGAATCGGGCGGCCCCCACGCGGTGCCGGTCGACGCCCAGCAATGCCTCGGCTTCAACGACGTGCCGATGAGTGAGTTCTGGGCCTGGTCGTGGCGACACCGCGTCGGCGAGTCCAACCGTTTCTTCATCAAACAGCCCGCCTCCGCCGCGCACACCTACGGGCGGCGGTTGGTCGCGGCGGAGGGCTTCACCACCATCGGTCCGCACTGGCAGGAGACGATCTGGGACAACCTGAAGCCGTCGTTTGACCGGGCGGCCTGCGAGGGGTTGAACCTGCTGGTGTGGCACGAGTTCGTCTGCTCCCCTGAAGAAGAGGGGCTCCCCGGCATCCAGTACTTTGCGGGCACCCACATCAACCCGAATTGCACCTGGTGGCCGCAGTCCGGCCCGTTCATCGCGTACCTCAACCGCTGTCAGTGGCTGCTCCAACAAGGCCTCTTCGTCGCCGACGCCTGCTACTATTATGGCGATCATGTGCCCAACTTCGCCCAGCTCAAACGCAGCGACCCCGCCCGCGTGCTCCCGGGTTACGACTACGACGTTGTCACCGAGGAGGTGCTCCTCACCCGCGCCACTGTGCGCGACGGCCGGATCGTCTTGCCGGATGGCATGAGCTATCGCGTGCTCGTCTTGCGCGACGCCGCCGCCATCTCGCTGCCGGTCTTGCGCAAGATTCGTGAGCTGGTTGCTGCAGGGGCAACCGTGGTCGGCCCCAAGCCGGTCGAAGCCACTGGCCTCGTCGGTTACCCTGAGGCCGACATCGAGGTTCAACGCATCGCCAGCGCCCTTTGGGACGGCCCCGGACAAGCGTCGCAAGGTCGGGTCGTCTCCGATCGGTCCGCACGGGAGGTCCTTCTCGCCGGCGGTGTCAGACCCGACTTCGAGTTCCAGGGAGCGGATGCACTGACAACCCTTGACTCCATCCACCGTTGCGCCGGCGACGCCGATATCTACTTCGTCGCCAATCGCTCGAACCGCTGGGAGAACGTGCGCTGTCGCTTCCGGGTCTCGGGCAAGACGCCCGAACTGTGGCTGCCTGACAGCGGGACAATCCGCACGGCGGCTGCGTGGGAGGAGGACAACGGACAGATCACCCTGCCCCTCGAACTCGAGCCCTTTGGTTCTCTGTTCGTCGTCTTCCGGGCGCCAGCCGGCGGCCAGCGGGTCGTCTCTGTTACCCGCGACGGACAACCCCTTGTTGCCATCGCGTCCGCCCCCGCCATCGAGAAGGCCTCCGCTGCCATCCTCGCGCCCGGCGCCGCCCATGTCCGGACCGCACCAATCCGCCGTGGCGACGCGGTGGAACTGTGGCGTGAAGGCGATGCCCTGCGCCTCTCCGCGTCTGGTCCCGCCGGCACGTACGCACTCGAGCATGCGGACGGTCTCGTCGAAACGCTGAACATCCCCGCGACGCCGGCGCCGCGCGCACTCGATGCCGGATGGGTGCTCCATGCTCTGCCCCGCGAACTCTTGAGCTCCGCCACCCGACCTCTCCAACTCGATGCCCTGCGGTCATGGACGAGCTTCGAAGATCCCCTGGTCAAGTACCACGCCGGGACTCTCGAATACACCGTGCAGTTCGAGGTGGGTGAGGAATGGCTGGACGCTCGGGCGCGTGTCTTCCTCGAACTGGGCCAGGTGCGGGAATTGGCTGAGATCGTGCTCAACGGACGGAACCTCGGGGTTGTTTGGAAGCCGCCCTTCGGAGTCGATGTGACCGGCGCTTTGCGGAAAGAACGAAACGTCCTCTTCGTGCGCGTGACGAACTTCTGGCCCAATCGCATCATTGGAGAACAGTCGATGCCGCCGGACCAACGCTGGACACGGACCAACATCCGCAAGCTCACCAAGGACACTCCCTTGATGGAGTCAGGACTTCTTGGCCCGGTGCGTTTGAGCGCCGCCAGGCAGGCTGCGATTGTCCGGTCCTCACCGGAGAATTGAGGCGCATCGCGGCGGCCAGCGCCTCGATCCCGATTCAACACGCGTCGTCGTCCAGATTTCGCACAAGCCCATCCCATCGGCCGGCTGCCGGGCCGATCCGACGCCTTTCACTGCTCGTGTGTCGGCTGCGCCAGCCATTTCCCGATCATCGCGCCGGCCGCTGCGTCGCACCCCCTCGATGCGTCTGAACCGCCCATGTTTGTCCCGATCACAACCGAAAACCTGATCTCAGGCGCAAGCCACATGACCACGTACCATGCCGTGTTCGAGCCGTCGTGCGTCAAGGCCTGTCCCCGCGCCCAATCGCGTCGGACACTCCGCCAGCCGCAGGCATAGTCGAACCCGGAAGGCGGGCTATGCAGTCGACGGAACGTCTCCGGCCGCAACAGTCCGCCGCGCCGCTCACCATCGAGATGCATGATGGTGAAACGCGCCAGGTCCTCGAGCGTGCAATGCACGCGTCCGCCGGGCCCGATGGCCGGCGGGTTGTCGATTTGATCCGGCCTGGCCTCGGCGAGGCGCGCTTCAGACCGATCCCGATCTCCAGTCTCATCGGCCGTCGCGATGCCTTCCCGGCTTTTGCGTCCCGCGCGGCTCGGCTGAGATCGATCAAATCCCCGCTCGACAGACTCGTTGCGCTTGTGGCCCCAGGGCTGATCCACTTTGCCCAGGGTTCCGGGCGGACCGAATCCGGCCGAACTCATGCCAAGCGGCTTGAACAGCCTTCGGGTTATGAGATCTTCCCACGATTCGCCCGCCACCTGTTCGAGCATGGCGCCGATGACGGAATAGCCCTGGTTCGAGTAGATCATCTTCGTCCCCGGCGCCGCTGCGGGCGGCCGTGCGAGAACGGCGCCGATGAACTCGCGGCGCTGTTCCGCGGGCGTCCCCTTTTGTTTCCAGGCCCGTCTCCAGGCGTCCGACGGTGGCTGATTGGGACACCCGCCGCGATGGGTCAACAACTGCTCGACGGTTACGGTTTCGTACTGCCTGTCTATTCTCCCATTCAGATCGGGAAAGGCCTCGGCAATCGTGGTGTCCCAGCGCAGATTGCCTTCCTCGATCAACAGCGCGGCGAGCGTGGCGGTCATGGCCTTCGTGCACGACCCGATGTGGAACAGGTCGTTGGTCGTCACCGGGATGCGATCTCCCACCTTGCGCACTCCCAAAGCGGCGCGGTCGCAAATCCGCCCGTCCTTCACCACGACCACCGCCAGCGCCGGCAGGGCATACTGCCTGCGAATCGTTTCCAGCACGTGCGGCGTGTCGGCGGACGGTGCGGCGCGCGTGGCATTCGAAGGACTCGATGCAGCCGCTTTGCCCCCATCCTCCCGATGGCTTTCCTCCTGCTCGGCCGCCGCCAGAACGGGCTGACCCAGTCCGGATCCGCTCGCGAGCAGTAGCACGAGCGAAGCCATGACCCCGGCCGCCAGAATCTTTGAAACCCCGAACATGGGGTCATCAAGCCAGGCTTGAAGGGCGGAGAAATGCAACACACCGTTCCTCTGGAAGAACGCTTTCACGACCGACAGAATGCTCCTGGTTCCGTGTCGACACAACAAGGACCCGCAGAGGCGAAACACGGCACACGGCTTGTTTTTGTCTGGTCGTCGGTCACCCCAACTGTTAGGTTCGGGAGCGTCAGCCCAGCAGATGTCCTCACCGACCGACAAGGACGAAGTCGATTCGGGGCAAGGTGCAGGGACGTTCCCCGCCACCGAATGGAACCTTGTTCTTTCAGCGAGCCGCGAGGGTTCGGCTGAAGGGGGAACCGCTCTCGAGGCACTGTGCCGCCAGTACTGGTATCCCGTCTATGCCCACGTGCGACACGTGGGGTACGGGGTCGAGGAGGCCAAGGACCTCACCCAGGAGTTTTTTGCGCGACTGCTCGCGCATCACAGCCTGGCCGCGGCGGACCCGGCTCGAGGCCGGTTTCGCAGCTTCATCCGGGCTTCCCTGAGGAACTTCCTGGCGAACGAGTGGGACAAGTCCCACACGACAAAGCGTGGCGGAGGGAGGCCCTGCCTCTCGATGGACGACTTGGACGCCGAGGAGCGGTACGCGATCGAACTGAGCCACGAGGCCTCGCCTGAGGTCGCATACGATCGGGCTTGGGCCTGCATGATCATCGAATTGGTGCTGCGACGGATGCGGGAAGACTATGTTCGGGGGGGCAAAGGGGAACAGTTCCAGATCCTCGAGCGGTACTTGGATGGGGGCGAGGAGGACCTTTCCTGCGTCGCTCTGGCACAGCGGCTTGGCCTCACGGAAAGCGCCGCCAAGTCGGCGGCCTATCGGTTCCGACAGCGCTTTGCGATGATGCTGCGCGGCGAGATTGCCCGCACCGTGCCGCGCCGCGAGGACATCGACGAGGAGATCCGGCAATTGGCCGCGGCACTCGCCGGCGGGTGAGGCTTCACGCGCCGTGATGTGGAATCGCGGTTGGTTTGCGATCAGTGCGGCAGGAAGCGCCAATCTGTGAGGGCAATCACTTTTTTCGCAACCTTCAACCCGTTTCCCTTTAGTCAAAGATGGAGACGAAGAAGGGCACGGAGTCTGGCCGGGAACCGGCGGCCCTGCAATCCCGCGAGAAACACCAACGGCTTGTCGGAAGGGGGGGGGTGTCAGGTCCGCGTGTCGCGGATGCGAGGTCCGCGTTGCGTGCTCGATCAGGGGGCTACACTCGGGCAAGGGGTGGTGCGGTCCTGGCAAAGCCAAGGATATCGCCATGAAGCCAACCCGTCTTGTGGTGCTTCGGTCCGGGAAGGACTTGAACGTGGGGCTGCCCCTGTTGGAAGGGCTGTGCACCCAAGACCACGAAAGGCTCGAATGCATCGACCTGGGCGCAGTCGATTTGAGTTCCGAGGGTGACCTTTCACGAGTCGGACGGGTCCTGTCAACCGCCGCGGGAGAGGTTCTTTTGTTGTGGCTCGGGTCTCAAGAGTTAGTGCAATTGGCGGAGGGGTTCTTCGCCGCCGCCCGCCGGCATCACTGGGATGTGCCTGTCCTGGTTGCCGTCGAGTCGGCGAAGGCCGAGAGCCTGGCCCACGTGTTGAGTCTCGGCGCCTCGGATTTTGTGACGCTCCCCCTGCGGCGGGAGGACTTGTTGGCCCGCCTCAGCGCGCTGCGGCGTGAACCAACTGAAGTGGAGAGCACGCTCTGTCGGCTGCGGACCAAACACGGCCTCGCGCCGATTGTCGGCGACAACCCGGCCTTTGTCGAATTGGTGCGCCAACTCCCCGTGCTGGCGCGTTGTGACGCCTGCCTGCTGCTCACCGGCGAAACGGGGAGCGGCAAGGACCTCTTTGCACGGGCGGTCCACTACCTGGGGCCGCGGGCGGGCAAGCCCTTCGTCACGGTCAACTGCGGCGCCATCCCATCCGACCTGGTGGAGAATGAACTTTTCGGACATGAACCCGGTGCTTACACCAGCGCCACCGCCTCCAGACGAGGCGTAATCCCCGAAGCTGACCATGGCACGCTGTTTCTGGACGAGATCGACTGTCTGACGCCGTTGGCCCAAGTCAAGCTGCTGCGCTTCTTGCAGGACGGCCAGTTCCGGCCTCTCGGTTCCGAGCGATCCTGCCATGCGGACGTCCGGATCATCGCCGCGACGAACACCGACCTCGGCGCTGCCCTTGCCGCCGGTCGATTTCGCCACGACTTTTACTATCGGCTCAACGTTCTAACGCTGAACCTGCCACCACTGCGCCAGCGGCCCGATGACATCCCGCGATTGGCACGCAGTTTCCTGACCAAGTACGCCCAGAAGTTCGGCGCACCGGCTCGCGAGTTGTCACCGGCCGCAGTCAGCAGACTGCTCGCCTACGACTGGCCCGGCAATGTGCGTGAACTCGAGAACGTCGTGGAACGGGCCGTCGCGTTGAGCGTCTGCGCCCTGATCCAACCCGCCGATCTGCGCCTCCCTCAGAGTGACGATGCGTCGCCGTCGGACTTGGGCTTTCGCGAACTGAAAGCGCGCGCGATCTCCGAATTCGAACGTAACTACCTCCGCCAGCTCTTGGTGGCCCATGGCGGCAACATTACGCACGCGGCCCGCGCTGCGCACAAGGATCGCCGCGCCTTGTGGGAGCTGCTGCGCAAGCATCACATCGTCGGATCCCCTGCCTCAGCCGCTCCTGGATGACGTGCGCGCCCAGGCGCGGAACGTGAGCATCTGTTCTGCAATCGTTCAAGCTGCTCGCAAGCCGCGAGTGAATTCTGCGGGTGAGTTCTTGTTCTCCTCACACCATTTCCTGCGCGTCAGCGCCATCGCAGCGCGGCGACCGGCGTGACCGTCGGAGCCAGACGTGTACGTGGATTCGATCGCTTCGGTTGGGGCTTGGCCGCGCTGCGGAGGCCGTTCCTCTCTGCGCTGCTTCGATGGGGTCGGGAGACGCAACCGCTCTCCCGGAATCGGGCAAACAGGTGTCTGGGTATGACGGATTCGTCCTGGCTTCACAGTCGTTCGAATGATGGGGGGAATCGCCCCGCACATGCGACGCAACTGGTCCGGATCAGGTTCAGGGCGGAGACTGCGATTGATCCGGGTTAGCCCGCATTTCTCACTAACTCTTGATGTCATCTGACCCGGTCACCGTCACATTTCGCCTGAAATGCGGGCTCATCAGAAACCTGCGCCCCAAACAGATGGACCCAATCTCGACCACACTGTGTCCGCGTGCCCGGCCCACTGGTGAGATTTCCGGGCTAGGGCTTTTCCGCCCAGGCAGGCGGTTCGTCCATCGCTCGATCAACGAGTTACGCCTGGCACTCGGGATGCTCTCTCCGCCTCGTGACAGATCCGGCACATGAAACACTCCAACCAAGTGACGCGCGCGAGGGTAGATGACGAGGTATTCGAGTATCTCGTGCAGCATCCGGACGCACAGGACACACTCGAAGGCGTATGCGACTGGTGGCTGCTCGAACGGCGCGTTCGGCGGTCGGTGGCCGAGGTCGAGGCGGCATTGGGTAAGTTGGTTGCCAGGGGTTTTGTCGCCGCGCGGCGCGGGAAAGACGGAAACACGCACTACCGGTTGAATCGGCGGGAGGAACAGCGCCTGCGCGAGCCGGTCCTCGGGTGCCGAGGGACGAGCCGGTCAGAGAAAGGCGCCAGCAGGTGAACGGAGAGATTGCTATGGATTTGTGGCGGGACACGAACTGGTTTGCCCTCCAGGCAAAGCCTCTCGCCGAAGAAGTCGCGCGTGAGAGCGTGGCGACGCTCGATCTGGCCACCTTCCTGCCCCGAGCAAGCCGCGAGCGGTGCGTCGGACTGGCCTGCCGCCGCGCCATTGGCCCGCTTTTCCCGGGCTACCTCTTCGCCCGGTTCGCGCCCGCGACCCATCTGCACTTGGTCCGCTACTGCCGCGGGGTCTGTCGGGTCATCGGCGCAGGCAGCATTCCGGTTCCGGTTGAAGAAGATCTTATCGAAGACATCCGAGCGCGGGAGGGGGACGACGGCTATGTCCGTCTCGATGGACCATGCTGGCGACGGGGCGAGCGAGTCGACATCCAGCAAGGACCGCTGCGGGGGTGGTCCGGGGTCTTTGAGAAAGAACTGGACGATCATCGTCGGGTCTCGATTTTGCTGAACACCATCCTGGGAGCGCGGGTGGTGGTAGAGAAACGAAGCCTCCAGGCGATCTAGCCGGCGCCCCTCACCGCACTGGCGAGCGGGGTCGCGAGTCGGTGTGCGTATGGAGGCAGAGGGATGTGGATCCACGTGGCACCGTGCGCCAAAGCGGGGCGCTGGTCTCGAACAATGGCATCGAGCCGTCCGTGCGGCAGCGTGTACGTCTGCCGCGCATTGGCCGATGACTGACTCCCCGTCGCAGTGCGCCTTCTGGCTTGGAGACCTGCCGCGCGTTGCAGTAGCTCGATGAACCGGCCGGTACCTGCTGGGGCAGGGAGAGTGTCCGGGCCGGTGGCCGCATAAGAATCGTCGGCTCATGGTGACTGTTCTCGGTCGGGCGAAAGCGGAATGATCAAACGACGCTGACAGCCGGTCGGCACCCACATCACAGCCTGATGAAACACCGAGCCCTTCATTGCATTGTCCGTTCCTCGGGGACCCGGCCCGCCTGCGCCGACAGCGGCCGCCCGCGGCAACACGCGGCAGGTTCAGCAATACTCTCGTCCGACGCATGGGCACGGATCGCTTCAAGCCTTGGACTCTCGACACGGGAAGTCCAGATTGTCAAAGCGCTCTTCGACGACGAAAAGGAGTCCGCCATTGCGGCTACGCTTGGCATCTCGTCGCACACGGTCCATAGCCACGTCGAGCGGCTGCATCACAAGCTCAACGTGCACGACCGCCTCCAGATCGTTCTCAGGGTCGTACGGGAGTTTCTCAGCCTGCAGTCGACGAAGCTGTACTCTTTGACCTCGTTCAGTCCGGGCTGCAGTGCGGTTCGTTGCAGGCCAGAGGCTGCGGTGACTGACCGAGATTGCGGTCTCCCGCTGGGCAGTCGGTCATCGACCGGGTCGCCTCCGGCCGATGCGTCGACGCGTTGGCCAGATCCAGCACGCTCGCCCGCGCACAATCATCTCGGCGCTGGCCGCCGGAGTGAACTTTGATGTCATGTTGATGTTCCCGTCATCTCGGAACCTCAACACGGGCGCTTGATGCACCCCCAAGGCGCGTATGTCGCGGACGAAACCCTCATCCAGGCCGGACGGAAAGCCGAGACGGTCAATGGTGGCTCTATTGGTGGCCCAAACAGCGGTATTCTGTGTCCTGGCAGGGCTGTTTGGACTGCTTGCGTACCGGCACTACTCGGCCCAGGAGCGCCGCGTGATCCAGCATGGTTACCGGATTCTCGCGGAAACCTCCGAATGCATTGCCTCTCGTGCTACGGCATTGCAGGAGGCCTTGCTGCGTGCCCTTGAGGACGCCAGCTTCCAGTGGACGAATAGGCTGTGGGATACAAATCAGGACGCCCATCGGGATCCGAGTATCGCGTTTTGGAGCACAATCGAGCAGTCGATCAGCTTGCACGAGGAAAAGATGGTGCTCCGGCCGCATCCAGATGCCGCGTCCAGTGCCGAAAGCGGAGCCAACGAACTGGAGGTCATCCCGAATGTGTGCGGCGCCACGCTCCAGTTTGACCTGCGTGTCCCGGACCTGAAGACAAACGCGCACCGCGTCGCGACGGTTTCGCTCCGAGGATTCGCCACTCCTTTGCTGAGCAAGGGGGGCTTCGATGACGTCGGGGTCATCGGCACGAACGCTCAGGTGCTCGTTCACATGCCCTCGGGCCCCTTGACTCGAGCCGAGCTGCCGGATGTGCCGCCAGATTGGCCAATGCGCACGGCGGGTGCTACGAATGCTCCAGGGCTACGACGTGTCGTGGATTGGACAGTGCGGCTATCAGGCTCAGAGTATTATGTTCTTGCAACGCCTCTGCGGCTGTTTCCCGCTTCCACCAACGGTTGGAACGCTTGGCTCTGCGGCCTCCTGCGCGCCGACGCCGTGGCGAGGCAAACGCATGCGCTTCCGACGCCACTGGTCCTCTGTGCCGCCTTTGTCCTGACTTTGCTCGTCTTCTCGCGCCCCCTTGTCAGCATCTGCTCCTCGGTCGAGCACAGCCCGCTGACGCCGGGCCGCGTGTTCTTGTTTCTCCTGGCCACCGTGGCGTCCATTGCCACCTGTACGACGATCGCCGTTCACGGCGCATCTTTCCGCCATGCGGCTCTGTGGGCGGATGAACGACTGGACGCCATTGGGGCAACGATCCACTCGAACCTCATGGAGGAACTGGGGCTATTGTATGCAACGGTGTCGGCATGCAACTCGAACGCTTGTCTCATTGCCAAGAAACCGGAGAGCACGAACTGGTGGAGTTTGCGCGGAACGAATCTGCTCACGAACACCAACATCGATGTGGTTCTTGATGCCGCCCAACCCCAGGGCGGCACGCCTCCGTACTTGCTCGCGAGCGCCAGCCAGCCAACAAATTCTTTGCATCCCTACTTTCGTTACCTTTGGTGGGCGGACGCCAAGTCAAACATCCTCTTCAAGTGGACCACCGCTGCCTTGTTGACGCCGAATGGGCGAATCGGTGGGACCGCCGCGTATTGGCGCATCCTCAAGGACCTGGCGTGGGGGGGGACCAACTCCCCGATGAATGTCTTTTACCTGGAACCTCTGTTTTCCGGAACACGCGGTGAGATGGTGGGGCTCTTCTCCCAACCGGTCGGCAGTGGCGACTTTCCAGACAAACCCCGCACGGGGTCTTCCACCAGCACGAGTCACACCAGACCGGCTGTGATCGCGATGGAGGTCCAGTTGCAGAGCCTGATGAATCCGACGCTGCCCGCCGGCTATGGCTTTGCCGTTGTTACGCGGGAAGGCCGCGTGCTGTTCCATTCCGACTCGTCCCTGAATCTCCGCGAGAAGAACTTCTTTGCTGAATGCGACGACCATCCCCATTTGCGCGCCCTGGTCTCATGCGACGAGATTTCTGCCGTGAAGATGAACAAGCTCTCCGGAGTCTATCACGGCCAGCGGGTGCGGTTTGCCGTGCGTTCCCTGCCGCCACTTCCATGGCGGGTCGTGCTGTTTCGCGACAAGGCGGTTCTGGACGGTTTTCATCAGGCATCCCTTGCGATGATGACCGTGCTTCTCGCCGTTTCGTGGGCGATTCCAGGCATGTTCATCATTCTGGGCATGGTCGTCTGGATGTTTGTCCATGCCTCGAAGCCAGCCGCCCTCCAGTACGTCCTCTGGTTGGCGAGCCCTCGGTTCTTCGCATCTCGCGCTGGTGTCGTCTGTGGCTTCCTCCTGGCGGCGCTTCTCGCGGGCCTTGCAGCCATCTGCTCCTCAACACCGTGGGCGGTCCTCTGGATGATCGGTCTGCTGTCTCCGACATTGGCCCTGGTGGCCTGGGGCTTACTTCAAGTGTGCTGCAGAGAGGCCGAACCGAACTCTGAAAGACCGGCAACGTATGCTGCTGTAACGGTTGCCGGCCTACTGCTCTGCGTCGGCGCTGTGCCGGTTCTGGCCTTCGCCACGATCTGTCATCGCGAGGAGATGATATGCTATGCACGCGGAACGGCTCAGATCGCCGAGCAAGATCTCCAGCAGCGCAAGGAACGCTTGCTTAAGGAGTGGGAAAACAAGGCGCCAGGCCTGGATCAGCGCCGCGTGCAACTCGAGTGGGACCGATACCTCATCGGTTTTCCCACGAATTCCACGGATTTTGCCGACGCTCGGGACGGCTCGCTGGGCGCGTTGGACCGCCTGTACCGTCGGGCCAGGGTCAGGCTGCTCGCACTCGGGACGCCAGGGGACATTCGACTGCTGGCCCCTTTCTTCTCCACCCAAGGTCCGGCGAAGCGAGGCGAGGCCAGCCTGGGCTATGACCTGCACAGGCTCGTGAATAAGCCCTGGAATCTCTCTGACACATGGGGGGCACTCGATTGGCTTTGGCCTGCAGCGGTGGGCTTGCTGGTGACGGCGGCTTTGGCTATGCGGCTGGCGTACTTCATCGTGCGCGACGTATTCCTGTACGATGTGCGGCACGGACGATCACACTCGTCGACGCCCAAGGGAAACGTGACGCATGCACGGCTCATCGACAGTGTGCTTTCTGCCATGGTGGTGCATGCGCGCGGCGGCACGGCAGAGGTCCGCGCCGCACTGAAACACTCACCTGACGACCGACCAGAAGGGGTCATCCAGGATTTGCCAGCACGGGTCAGGCACCACTGCACGGTGTATCAAAACTGGTGGGCCGAGTGCTCCCATGCCGAAAAGACCTGCCTCTTCCATGTCGCGTGCCGGCGTTTTGTCGGGGAAAGTTGCGCCATACGATCGCTTCGCAGTCGGGGATGGATCGTCTTCCAGCCTGAGCTTCGCATCGAGAATGCAGGGTTTCAAGAGTACGTTCTGCTTGCATTCCCCCTGGAGCAGCAGTCCCAGTCTGGCCCGCGGGAGAGCGACCCAAGCATGCATCTCGCCAGCGGGCTACTCAAGCCTGCCATGCTCTTTGTGTTGCTGCTGCTGCTCGGTGTGGCCGTCTTCAAGCCTAACGCGCTGAAGGACGTCACTGCGCTTGCGGCCGCCGTCGGGGCGGCCATGGGCGGGCTTTTGACGTTGGGGCGATTTATCAGTCCAGACAAACAACAGGCATAGCAGCCATCGACCCAGAGGCAGCGCAATCTCATGTGGACGTCGAACACCGTGGCCAAGGTCAGTCGCGCGGCATCGCGATCCTGAACGTGGGCTGCAAGCATCAGGATCCGCAACGGGAGCCCCCGTGTGTCCACCACGATGTGTCGCGTCCGCTCGTTGAGCCTCTTGCCCGCATGTCGGCCGCGCAGCCGACGGCTCAGAGGCCGGCTTGCTCGGCTCGGCCCTTTGCCTTATGCATCGCACATTCACTGCGTGCAGTCCGATGAGACCCAACGTTACGGTCCGGCGCGGAGGCCCCTCGACGCTCAGCAACTGCACGTGCCAGAGGTGCGAGTGGGATGGTCTGCCGCGGCTTAGAACCAGGTCATGATAATCGGCGTGTTCCGGGTGCTCGGTTGTGACTACACATGGGGAGTTATGCTGGCCGGCACGGGGGGCGGGCGGATGTAAGCCTTGTGCATTACGTAGCGGGTTGCCACGGTAGTCGCGGGGGGGCAGGCACGGCGTCGATGTGTGAGCGCCGCGTGTTGGCTGGCTATCGTTTGACAAGTGTTGGGTCGTGGCGTACGTGATAGCATCTACCGCGGAGGAGGCGCCGACTTCGAACGACCACATCGTCGAGTGAAAAGACAATTCGTTCTGGCTGCACTCGGAGCGGCGACGGGTCAGAGGGAGAAATGGCGCGGTCGAGCGGGCCATGCGCTGCCTCGCGCGGCAGATTGAGGGAAGGGTGCATTGCGCAAAACAGCTCAGATTCTGTTCCGGTTGGACACCACGGGCCAGGCGGGTGCCGAGGAGGCTCTGGCGGCCATGCAATGTGCGGGCGTGCGCATTCTCGCCGCGTGTTTGCCGCACGTGGTGATTGGCGAGTCCAGCCGGGAGGCAGCCCAAGCTTTAGTGGGGCGCCACGGGGTGCTCGCCGCCTATGCCGAAGCGGTGCCGCCTGAGGTGATCGGGCAGGCTGAAGAGGATTTCCGGACGGTTGCCGTCGCGTGGAACC
>Ga0116154_10001470_pt1 | contig 19854 bp, 17 predicted proteins | sample AD_UKC030_MetaG_FD_89898 | JGI IMG/M metagenome (GOLD analysis project Ga0116154, IMG submission 89898) | Active sludge microbial communities of municipal wastewater-treating anaerobic digesters from USA - AD_UKC030_MetaG | ecosystem: Engineered > Bioreactor > Anaerobic > Digestate | place: USA...
CCGCCACCGCCACCGCCAAAACCGCCGCCGCCACCAATGCCGCCTCCACTGGTCCCCGTGCCGCCCCCACCGCTCAGCGTCGGAACCGCTGACATGCCATAAACGCTCTCCAAGCCTTCCATGAAAGTATTGGGATCAACCTTAAACACCCGGGTGTGGAGCTCTTCGGTCTCCTTGACCTTGCGAGAAAAGACGACCGCATATTCTTCGAGGGAATACTTCAGGAGAATCGGTTCAGCCACCTTGCAGATGGCATCCAAGGCATGCAACAACGAGACATCGCGAATACCCGGTGAGATTCGAATCGTTACGTCGCCCACCGGAATTTCCGGTTCAGGAGGCGGCCCGGCTGTCGGGGCGCCCGTGACGGGATCGATGAGACCCTGCTGCAGCACCGGCGGGATCTTGTCCACGGCGCTGTTGATGATGAAATTGATGCCTTTGCCCTCGGGATCGCGCGATCGGGCCTCGGTATCCAAGTACTTGACCACCTCACTGAGAGGCAGGCCGTCGAGTTTCAAATCGTCGAGTTTGATCTTCTCGAGTTTGGCCTGAATTTTCTGACGCCCAGGCCCGGTGTAGATGATATTGGTCTTGGCGAAGGGATTAGCCGGCCCCAATTTGCTGACAGTAGGCGCCCAGGCTTCCTCGACCTTGAGCAAGGCCTTCTTCCCCGCCAAGCCCCGGATGCGGACTTCCTGGGTATAACGCGCTTCCTGGATCAAGTTTAAGTAGTGAAGCGCGGCGGGATTGCTGGGATCGTTTTTAAAAGCCTGCGTCAGCTTGGCCTCGGCCTCATCGAGCTTGCCCATTTCAAAATAGCGTTTTCCATCCTGCACCAGAATCTGATTGTTCACCTGATCAGTCCGGACTTCCTTCGTCTCGGCCATGACTTCCTTGCTGGGGGTCCGGCCGGCATTGTCGGCCATAAATTTGTCAAGATTTTTACGATAGTTCAGGGCCATCTCGCTTGCGGGATTTACCTTCAAGGCGCGCTTGATATCGGAGTCCGCGTCATAAAGGTTCCCCTGTTTTTTGGCGATGTCGGCGCGCTTGACCAAAGACAGAACCAAGCCATCCATGGTCTGCTGCCGCTCCTTGTCGATGCCCGCGGGGCCGATGCTCTGCACCAGCCCCCAGGCTTCTTCGTAGAGTTTTATGGACTGGTTAAGATCGTTTTTCTGGAGGGCTTCATCCGCCTTGGGAAGCACCAAACGCAACTGGATGGTGGCCTCTTGACGGCGAACGGCCTCTTCTTCGGCTTTTTGCGCGGCAGTCGGCTGGGCTTGGACGGCGAGGATCGCCGCCAGGAGCAGAGCGAACGAGATAAGAACTGCTTTGGTCATGGTCGGTATGGATTTGGCAACAGCTATCATAAAATCGAATTAAAGTCCGGCTTTGTTGACAATATTGGTCACCGTCGTGCGTTCACCGGTCGAATGGGCGGACAATACAACCTTGTCCTCAAAAATGGCAACGATATTGTTCGTTTCCCCCGCCAAGATCAGGGTGTCTCCCTTGCGGCGGTCGGTATAGACTTTGTCTTCCGGAGGATAACGAAGGTCAACCGCGTGGCCATCCACACGCCTGAACGGAGATTCCTTGCTCACATTGACCGAAACACCGTTGGTCAACTCCAGTCGTAATTCGGTCGGACTCTCGGGGGCTCCTTTGAGATCCTTTAATGTGAAATAGTCTGTTTTCTCTCCCACCACGGCATAGGCGGCAATCTTGCGTCTGAGACTGGCATTGGTTTCCGCCTCGCGCGTGATTCCGAACTGATACCGTAAATTTGCCGCGCTGCCTACCACACTGTCAAAGCTGAGAATGAAGTGCAGCGGCGTGATACGAAGGATCTGAAGCGCGTGAGGACCTTCTTGGGTTCGCGAGAGGATCTTCTCGATCATCCCATTCGGGCGGCGTTTCCATTTGACCGGATTGAAGACGTTGTGAGGTCCGTCCCAAACCAGGGGAGTTGGATTTTCCAACCGGGCAATTGCCGTCTTGTTGGTCCCGACGTCGGGCATTTCGAAGGACTTTTTGGCGGGAGGCTCCGTTGGGACACTCTCGATGGTCTTGGCTTTTGAGGGAAGCAACGCGGTCACCACTGCCAATGCCAGAAGGACAACGCTCAGCAGGACCTTCTCGTAGTGATTCTTTAGAAACTCCATGGAATGGGTGGGTCTAATTGGCCGGCTGTTCCTCGGCGGGAACCGCCGCCGCCGCGTTGGGATCTGCTGCCGCTGGATCCGCTGTAGGATCCGCCGGAGCGGCAGGCGCCCGAGCCCCTTCCGGCAACGGGCGCAGGGTTTCCATCATGAGGGTGATCTTCAAAGGCTGCTTGTCAACCACCGTACCGGTGGTGGGCTTGGGAGGCGGCGGCGCAACCGCGGCGGGAGGCATCATGCGACCGTAGCGCCCATACCGCGCAGCGAGACCGTAGCGATCAGTCGGAGTCGCGCCACCCGATTCGTCTGTGGCTTCGGTCGCTGCGTTAAAGAGTTCAACCTTGACATTGCGAACCACAAATCCGCGGGATGAATAGGCCAGCCCCTCGAGGATCTTCCGGAGTTCGTCGGTGAGCCCTTTAATAGTCACCTCGTAGGGATAGCGAACGCACCAGTCGTTGGTTTGGAGAGGCCGGTTGCCCAGGTAATCCTTCGGATTGGTGGCGAGCGATTCCTGATCGTCCTTGGTCACCGGCGCGCGCCGCAACATCAATAATTCCGGAATTTGAGCCTTGAATACAATCTCGCTCAGCTCCTTGACGTCGAGCAACTGGCTTTGGAGAACATCCAATCCATTGGTGGCCAACTGCATGAGTTGAGATTGTCGGGTGAAGGAAAAGTTGAAGTTGGTCGGCAAAACGATGCTCGATTTGCGGGCCAAATCATTCAGGTGAGCGACGACATCGATGAGGTTATACTTAAATCGCGCGTTTGTAATCGCGTTGGTCGGGTCCGGGTTATCCTCCAGCGGATAGAAGTGTCCCACTTGTTTGAGCAAGGCTTTGAGGTTCTCCTGGGCTTTTAGCGCCGCCTGGGTGTTCTCTTCCTGAGGGTAGGGATTCTGCCCATAAAGGGTTTCCAGGCGAGCCTTCTGGTCAGCGATAGAAGCGTCCTTGGCCTTTTCGGCCTGCAACCGGCTAAAAACGTAGTAGCTGGCAGCCGCAATTAAAATCAAGGCCACGGCGCCCGACACTACCAGCATCATGTTACGCTTTATCCAGTCCATAACTACAGCTTGACCGACTGGGCCAATTTCAATTTCATCTTAAATGTAAAGGTCGGCTCCGAAGCCTCTTCCGATTTCTTGATCTCGCCCACAAACTGGGTCTCATCGGGGACAAACCAATTCGTCCGCGCCCTTATCTCTGTAAGCAAGGTATGGGCCAACTGGAAGTTGCTGTCCGGAGTTTTTTTCGTCGTCAACGCCCGGCAGGTCATCTCAATCGTGGAAATCTCGTTGGTCGAAGGCCCCTTGGCGGCCCCGGTCGCGCCCTCTTCAGCGGCCGGAGTCATGGACCGATTCAAACCATAGCGGGCGGCTAGCGCGGGATCCGACAGGTAGAATCGACGCGCCCGAGCGGCCGCCGCCCCTTCGCTTTCCTCGCCGGACTCGTTGCTGCTAAGACTGACGGCTTCGCCAAAATTGGGGGCCTCGGGAGCGAATGTCTCGATCCACACCCCGGTGCGAACACCCGGTTCTTCCGTCTTGGCTTCCGCAGCGAGCAAAGCATCCCGAATCTCGGTGAGCAGATGAAGCCAGTAGAAGCGTTCCTCCATGTTCTGGGTGTACTTATCCAGCTGTTGCTTAATGGTCTCGGTCTTCTGAATGGCCGCTTGAAGCTTGGTGTTCTCGGCCTCCAACGGCTGGAGGGCTTGGGACAGCTGATCCTCGACTTGGCCTTTGGCCGCCACCACTTTGCTGTCGTAGAACCAACCCACGGCAAACAAGCCCAGGGCGAGGCTGGCGGCGGTGGCCAGAAAATACGGTCTTTTCTGGTTGATCTGCTGTTTTTTCTGGATGCTTTTCGGCATCAGATTCAGCTCGACGGGACACTGAGCCATGTTGCGCAATCCCAGTCCAACCACCTCTCCAAAACAGTGCGCAACCTTGGCCAACTCCTCCAGGTTCACGGAAGGATCAATCTGCACGTTCTTCAATGGATTGAAGTATTCCACTTCAATGTTGAGTTTCTCAGCGAAGAACTGCGCCGTATAGGGCATGATGGACGCCCCGCCGGCGAGGTAAAGCCGGGTCGGCGCCGCCCCTCCTTGCTGGGACCGATAAAAATTCAGCGTCTGATTGATCTGCAGATGCAGGCGCGTCATCACTTGTCGGGCGACCTTCGAAATCTGAGCCTGACGCGGATTTTCCGGCTCTTCATAGGCGCCGCCAAGACTGACGAAACCTTCCGCAATCTTGAATTTCTCCGCGCTGGCGAAGGGCAGCCGGGCCTCAGCCGAAAAATCCTGGGTGATGGAATTGGCTCCGATATTGATGCTGCGGGTCGAGTATTTGCCCTTTTCGAAAAACAACACGTTGCTGGTCTTGGCTCCGATATCCAACAACATGGTGCACCCGTCCATGTCGCCGTAATTGAAGCGAAAAGCGTTACACAAGGCGGCAGGCGAAACATCGACCAACTGCATCCGCAAACCGGCCGCATCCGCCGAGCTGAACAGATTCTCTACAATGTCCGACTTGATGGCGACCAGCAATACCTCGATCTCTCCCGAGGGGGTGTTGCCGACCACTTGATAATCCCAGACCACTTCTTCCAACGGAAAAGGCACGTTCTGCTGGGCCTCATACTGGATAATCTGCGTGATCTTGGTGTTGTCCACCGGCGGGAGCTTGACGTATTTCGAGAAAACCTGGTAACCCGCGGCGCAGAGATTGACGGTCTTGGCGGAAAATCCACGCTCCGCCATCAACTCTTGAAGGCCCCTTTGCACAACCGCTTGCCGAGTCGAGTCTTGCGAACCCTCCAGCCCCAAAGGCTTCAGGCCAAATTTCTTCAGGCAGAGAGTCCCCGCCTCGGTCAGCGAGAATTCAGCCGCCTTCAAGGTGCCCGCACCCACATCCAAGGCCAAAAATGACTTCGAGCTCAGCATGAACTTCTCTTTCCATTAGCGCCGCCAGAAACCACCACACCACCGACCTCATTAGCGGAGCTGAAACGGGGTGTGGTTACAGAAATTCGGCGACAGGGTCAAACACAAAAAAACTTTTTCTTATATTTTTTCACCGCGCGTCCCTATCCCCCGATGGCAGGCGTGCGCGAAAGTCGTCCGCCGTCATTTCCAAACCTGCCCGCAAGGAGACGACCGGTTGCCACCGCAGCTGTTTCCGGGCTCGCGTAATGTCGGGCCGGCGCTGGCGGGGATCATCCTGGGGCAATGGTTTAAACATGATTCGGCTCTGAGAACGCGTGACTTCGATTATCTCGTTGGCGAAATCCAAAACTTTCATTTCCATCGGATTCCCCACGTTTACGGGATCGGTGATGGGGCTCATCATGAGCCGATACACGCCCTCAATCAAGTCTGAACAATAACAAAAACTTCGCGTCTGTTGTCCGTCCCCGTAAACCGTTAACGGGCGATTCCGCAGGGCCTGGCAAATGAAATTGGGCACGATTCGCCCATCGTTCATGCGCATCCGAGGTCCATAGGTGTTGAAGATCCGAACGATGCGCGTTTCCATGTCGTGTTGCTGATGATACGCCACGACCAGGGCTTCCGCGAATCGTTTTGCCTCATCATAACACCCGCGAGGTCCGACCGGGTTCACATTGCCCCAATAGGTTTCAGGCTGGGGATGCACCAGAGGATCTCCATAGACTTCGGAGGTCGAGGCCAGGAGAAAACGAGCTCCTTTGTGCTTGGCCAATCCCAGAGCCTTGTGTGTTCCCAGGGATCCGACCTTCAAGGTCTGGATAGGCAGCTCCAGATAATCCACGGGACTCGCCGGCGAGGCAAAGTGCCAGACATAATGGACAGGCCCCTCCAGAAACAAAAACTCGGTGACATCCTGCTGAATGAAGCGAAACCGGGGATTGCCCGCGTTCTGGGCCACGTTCTCCACCGTCCCCGTCACGAGGTTGTCCAGCGCAATGACCCGGTGCCCTTTGAGCAGGAGGGAGTCCACCAGATGAGATCCCAGGAATCCCGCCCCCCCCGTGACCACAGAAACCGGACAGGATTTGGTTTTTAAGCGGGGAGACATAGCATGACCCATCCAAAAAGCCTATTTGGCGCCCGTCCCCGAAAACACAGCGGGGATGGTGCGGGCCAGGATCCTGAGGTCCAGCCAGAGTGACCAGTTGTCGATATACTCCAAATCCAGCCGTACCCAGTCCTTGAAGTCGGTCACGTTATTGCGGCCGCTGACTTGCCAAAGACAGGTGATCCCGGGCTTGACGCTCAGGCGGCGCCGATGCGACAGATCATCGAATCGCTGAACTTCATCCACCGGCAACGGCCGTGGACCCACCAAGCTCATCTCGCCCTTGACCACATTGATGAGCTGAGGCAGTTCGTCAATGCTATAGCGGCGCAGCCAGCGGCCAATGGGCGTGATCCGGGGATCGTTGGAGAGTTTGAACACCGGACCGCTCATTTCATTGAGGGACTCGAACTCGTGTTTGCGTTGCTCCGCGTTGTTGACCATCGAACGAAACTTGAGCATAGTGAACGGCCGGCCATTCAGACCGCTACGCTCCTGCCGGAAAAGGACCGGGCCGGGGGAGGTCAGTCGGATCACGATGGTCACGGCCAGGAGCAAAGGACTGGTGACGGCCAGCAGGACCAGCGCCCCAAGAAAATCCAACACCAGTTTGGCCAGCCCTTGCCACGATTCCTCCGGCGTGGATCGAAACACCAGGATGGGGCGGTCGTTGAAATCATCCAGCGATGTTCGGAAAACCTGGGTTTTGAAGAAATCGGCCAAAAGCCAGACTTCCACTCCCTCCAGTTCGCACATTTCGATGGCCCGTTCGATTTGACCGAACAAAGTGTTCTTGGCGTTGAGCACCACCGCATTGGCGGAATGCTCGTGCAGCAAATCCGCCAAACGCTCCACCGGATGCACGTTGAGATCGAGCTCGGATGAAATCACGAATCCCCCGGCAGACCGGCTCTGAAGCTCATGCCGAAAGCGCTGGTTATCCAAGGGTGTTCCCACCAGAATCAAGCGGCGTGAAGCGCGCGCCAAGCCGAGCCGGCGATTGACCCACACCCACAAAAGCTGTTCCTTCGCGAAGACCAGCAGGAAGCTGAAACAACCAAAGAGTATGATCACGGACCGAGCCAACTGCACCCGCAACAGAAACATCACCATGATCACCGCCACAACCGACATCACGCATGTCATCAGAAGCTGCCAGGCTGTCTTACGACGGGAGGCCAGCATCGGACGATTGTAAAAACCTTGCCAGCCCAACAGAAGCGGAGTCATCGGGAAGATGATGAGCAGCACCCAAAAATACGCGTCAAAGGTAAAAATCTCAGGCGTTCCGCCGAAAACCTCCAGCGGCCAGTGCGATCGCACCCAGTGAGCCATCCAGAAGGCAAGGCAGAACAGCGCTGCATCCACAAGCTTCTGCAAGCGAACACGAATTTCTCTCTGCCGACGCAACATATACAACCCACCCCTTCCGACCGTGTCTCAACCAAAGGGCTGTTTCATCCTATCGGGAAAAGGCTGGCTGGCAATTACTAAATTGAACCTTGAGCGATGGAAAACCTGAAGTCATTTTTGAACCCTAACCGCCAAACATGCGGGCCGAACCGGATACCTTTTGAAAATCCGGCACAATCTGGCGCATCAGAAGTTGAACCCGATCGAAGGCTTCTTTCTCCTCACCCGGCAAACAGACCGTAAACAGACTCACATAAGCCCACCGCTGCAGTGTGCCGGTCCACAAAAGCTCCCGGGCCATCCACCACATTCGTTGCCAGTGATCCGCGGTCAGCGCATCATCAGCCACAAACCAGTAGACATAAAGGCCTTTCAACTCGACTGGAGCCCCGTTGGTTTGGCCCATCATCCGTGTCGCCGTCAGCTTCATGACCGGAAGATCGTAGGGCTGCGGACGGGGAATGGGGACCCCCAGGCGGTCCGTCTTCTGAATTTGCCACCCCTGCCCCGTCAGGCAAAACTGAGGCTTGTGGATACTGGTCCGATCGGATCCCATTAACACCACGTTGACCATTACGTGGTTCGTGCGTTCCCCGTCGATGGTCCAGTAGAGCCTCCGGCCAAAAGTGGTATCTTTGGGCAGCGCTTGGATCTCCTCGGTCGTAACCTCCAAGGGCGAAGACTGAAACGGGACCGCGTGAACAGGAAGATCCAGCCGCAATCCGGGTTCCCCGAGTTTCTGCTTGGCTTTAATTCTCCCTGTGAGGAAAGCCCCCGCAAGGATGATCCCCGCGGCGCAGATGAAATGGATCCAGGGGCGACCATTCATGCGACGGAGTCCTCCTTCGGGCCGACAGCCGGTTTCTCCCGCAGCCAAACCCCCAACGCCGCGACACACCCAATCGCAAGCAAGAAGGTAATAAATCCAGCCCCGTCGTGAACCTTGGCTCCGATCTCCTGACCAAAGGCCTCGGCCGCAATGATGACGCTCGTAATGCGCGCCACGTTACCGGCAACCGCCAGAGGCAGGGCGATCGCCACCATCAGCAGCCGCTTCCAAGGAGTTCGAAACACAACAAAACCGTAAATTGTGGTTAGGGCAAGCAACGAAATCAGGCTGCGTATGCCGCTGCATGCCGGCGCCACATCATAGACAAATCGCTGATCGGGGGACATCAGGCGCGAGCCCTCCCGAATGACATCAATGCCCAAACCGTGTTGGCTAATGCCCACTGAGATCGTCGTGACCAGCATTCGCAACGGAAATGTGAGGCTCTCGGCCAGCGATCCGATCGGAATGCAAAACAAGAAAAGCACAAACGGAAAAAACGTCGCTCGCAGCCAAGCCTTGCCCCAGCACAATCCCATCAATCCGTAGATTCCGAGAAAAAACGCCAGGATGGAAATCCTCGGCTGCTGAATCAAATAACCCACCAAATGACAGGCCGTCGCCAACCCCAAAAGCCCGAGAGCGGGTCCCCACACGCCCTTGGGGACCGACATCAACTCGTGACGCTTCCACCCCATGAGAACCAGAACCACGATCGGAATCAGGTTGCCGTGACCGTCATCACTGCCAGGTGCATTGTAGGCGTTATACATCCACCCGAACAATGAAGGCGTGTCCACATAACCAAAGGTGGAATTGCCTAACATTTGGAAGAACAGGCCCCATGCGGCCAGTAAAAGGACAAAAATCCACCGGTAGGGCATGCCCCGCCAGCAAGCCTGCAATTCCTGCATTAAACTGGATTTCACCGTTTGTTGCCTGTCCATCACCGCCGCGCAATATGCAGCATGTGGCCAATCCATGGCAAAAAGAAACCGCAAAAAACCGCCTCATCGACCGAAGGGATCGATCCGATCGCTATGAACCTGGCAGACCCCAATCTTTGAGGCACTCTTTTACACGCCCCAGGACTTCCTCGACAGAAACGTCCCTCAGGCAATGGGGAATCGGATATCGGCAATAATCAAAACAAGGCTTATGAGGACAAGAGCGGCCATCAATCCATTGGGCCCGGGGATGGATCGGTAGAAAGGATTCGGCCAGTTGCGGTCCAAAGAGGGTAAACGTCGGCACGCCCATCAGGGCAGCCAGGTGACCCGGCCCGGAATCGTGTCCGATAAAGAGAACGGCAGACTCCAGAATATCGATCAGTTCGGCGATACTGGAGGGAGTTCTCACGTGCCTCTCTCCCCAGGCCAGCCAAGTGTCCCGCTGAATCGGATCACTGAGAATCGTGATTTCAGCGCCGCGCTCGCGGAGACGGATGATCAGATCGCGCCAGCGCTCAAGGGGCCACACTCGGACCGGAGCGCCTGCGCCTGTATGGACCACGATTCGGCCCCCGGATCGGAGAGCGGGCATCGGCATCTCCTGACGAGAGGGCAGTTCAAGCCCCAGCTCCGCCCCCACCCTTTTCCACAAGTCATAGCGATGCACGTGCGGAGGCGGGCGCGAGAGCCTGCGACTCAGAAAAAAGCCGCTGCCAACACGGGGAAAGCCGATGCGCTCTTGGGCACCGGACAGCCAAAGCACGAAATGATCGCGTGGATCCCAGCGAGCGGAAACGGAGCAATCGAACTCCTGCCGGCGCAAGTTCCTCATCAAACACCCCAACTCCGCCCATGGCCACTTGTGCAACCGGTATTTGCCGAGAAAGACGGTCCAGGGAGCCTCGAAGGGAATCACGCGGACCTCAGGCCAAAAACGACGCTGGAATTCGCAGGCCATCGGTTGGGCGACCAGCGTGACCTCATACCGTCGGGTCGCCTGTCGAAGAAAGGGGGAGGCCATCGCCAAATCCCCCACTCGCCACAGTTCCAACACCAACAACTTGGGTTTGCTCATGGGGCGATTGCTGCGGCTCCAACAGCTTCCTCCAACACTAAGGCTTCGGAATCACCAGGATTTGCCCGACCCGCAATTGCCGGGGCTGGACTCTGGGGTTGGCCGACTGCAATGCCGCCAGGCTGATTTGGTAACGCCGGGCGATCTGGGCCATGGTTTCGTTCCGCCGGACGACATGCGTTCGGGTGGATGGGGCTGAAGCCTGTCGCGCCGAACTCTGGGACGGGCTCGGCGAACGAATCGTCTGTGCGTTGGTCATCATAACGCCTGCGGGGGACGCCGGCTGAACATTCGTGTAGGTCGCCGGCGCCAACGGCTGTGCAGCCGCTGAAACGGCCGCAAACTGCAACGCATTGGTGGCCTCCGCCAGACGGCGATTGACAAAATCCAACTGCTGCTGCAAACGCAGGTTTTCCTCCTTCAACCGGTCCAGGCTGCGTTGCATGGCCGGTGTCACAGGTCCCAAGGGCACCTTCCGCGCCAGCTCCTGGGTGCAAGCGGTAATGTGCCCGCGAATAATGTCGGCTTTCTCGCTGTTCGGACGCAAAACCAGATAACGTTCAAAATGATAGATCGCCGCGGCGAAGTTGGTGACCCGCTGGGCGTAAAGAAAGCCCAACTCAAAGTGCGCCGACGCCGATCTCGGGTTCGTTTCCAAGGCCTTCTCAAAAGCCTCAACCGCCCCCGGGTAGTCCAGGCTGATTACCCGGTTTTTTCCCGTTAAATAATGTGGATCCCGCTCTTCTTCCAGCGGATTGTTCGATACCAAACCACAGCCTGACCCGCCCCAGACCAGGGCAAGCAGCACCAGTATGTGCATCGCGGCTGAAACCTGTCGCATGAACCCACCCTAAACAAACTCATCGCCGAGTGCAATCCAGTGTTTTGCCTCAAGGACAGTCTCCTGCGAGATAACAATTTGACTTGGTTTTTTGTCAACCGTACACTGACCGCAGCATGTGGACCGCTGAAAGCCGAACGTTGCCGCCCACCCAGCCAAACGCCTCACCCCGGGGAGATCTGGCTGCCTGGGGTACTATTGTCCAAACGGTGCAACCGTTCCTGAACGACGTGGCTCTCCAGGTGACCGATCAGGTTCAGGCTTTCGATCCTGAAATTGCCGTCTACGCCCAATACGCCCTGACCAACCAAGGCAAACAGCTTCGACCTGCCTTGGTCGCCCTCTCGGCCGGTTCGGTGGGCAACGTCAATCCAGACCATGTCAACGCCGCCGCTATTGTCGAAATGGTCCACCTGGCCACCTTGGTCCACGACGACATCATGGACGCGGCCGAGATTCGCCGCGGCCGTCCCACGGTCGCCGCCAACTGGGGCAACGAAATCTCCGTCCTGCTTGGGGACTGCCTGTTCGCCCAGTCTCTCCTCCTCGCGGCCAGCTTCCCAACAACCGAGGTCTGTCGAATGGTCGCCAGTTCGACCAAAGAGGTTTGCACCGGCGAGATCCTGCAAACCAAGAACTGCTACCGATTCGATCTCGCGCGTGCGGAATACCTCCGCATCTTGAAGATGAAAACCGGCGTCCTCTTCGCCCTCGCCTGCGACCTGGGCGGATTGCTCGCAAGCGGAACCCCCATGCAACGGGCCAGTCTGCGCGAATATGGCTTGGCTTTGGGCACGGCATACCAGATCTACGACGACTGCCTTGACCTCTACGCCACCGAAAAGGCCACTGGCAAATCACTCGGCACCGATTTGGCCAACGGTAAATTGACGCTTCCCCTCATCGTCTTGCTCGAACGCGCCTCGGAAACCGATCGGGAACGGTTCCGATCGCTCTTCCAATCCTTTGAACGCAATGCGCTTCCTGAGGTCTTAACTCTGTTGGAAAAATACAGTGCCTTGGCGGAATCCCAACGTGTGGTTAACAACCATTGCGAGGAGGCGCGGCGCCTCTTGGTGTCTCTGCCTGCCAACGACAGTCGCGAGGCGTTGAAGAAGCTGACTGTTTTTCTAGCGCAACAAACCAGAAGTCTGGGGGTTGTTCATTAATGTGTGAACGCCATGACATTGGATGCGGTGACGTCTGAGTTGCCCGACACGTTAATCCCACCTGCCGGTGAGGTGCAGGAGTTGGACTTGGTTCAAAAAGCCAAAGAAGGTGATCTTCTCGCTTTCGACCAACTCGTGCGCCGTTATCAGGAACGGGTGTACTCCACCATCTACCACATGACCTCCAATCATGAGGACGCCAATGATTTGGTCCAGGAGACCTTTATCAAGGCTTTCCAAGCCATACGCAGTTTCAAGGGAGATTCAAGCTTCTTCACCTGGATCTATCGGATTGCCGTCAATAAAACCATCAATTTTCTTAAAAAAAGAAAGAACCGTAATCACCTTAGCCTAAATGATTTGGATGCAAGCACAGAGAATGATCCCGATCTGGTCGCGCTCATTTCTCACAAGACCCCCCGACGCGAAGTCAACTTGGCCGAACTTCAGGAGAGATTGAACACGGCCATGCAGAAGCTGTCGGAAGTTCATAGGTTGGTGGTGACCTTGCACGACATTCAAGGTTTGCCCCACGAGGAAATCGGCCGGATCATGGACTGCAACGTTGGCACAGTTCGTTCCCGGCTGTTTTACGCTCGTCAGCAGCTGCAGGCTTACTTAACCGACTATCTCAAGTAGTACACCATGAATCCGGAACAGGATCAATTTGAGAAGCTTCAGAAGCTTCTGACACTAAAACGAGGCGAACAGCCGCCTCCGGGTTATTTTGACGATCTGCCCAACCGCATTTTGCTGCGCGTTTTCCCTATTCAACGCCGGGAGCTGCTTCCGTGGTGGCAACGCCTGATGGGCGTCTTCGATCCCCGACCGGTAGTCTTGGGTGCTTTTGGAACTGCGGTGTGCGGTTTAATGATGATTGGTTTTAGCCTTAACGAATGGCGTCTGAGCCAGGCTCCCGCCGAATGGGCCTCAGATTCCTACCTGTTGTACAATTGCGTCAATCCCACGGTTCCCCTTCAGGCGGGAATCGGCATTTCTCCCCGCCTTCGAGGCATTGCCATTGCCAATTCCAGCACCACTCCTTTGGTCACGGAATACCCAAACAATCCATGGCTCGAAGGCCAGGCATTCCGTGCCCAGCGCGTCAGCTTCGTCATTCCATTCCACTGACGGTCCCGGCATCGCAGCGTCGCACCACACCGGAATTCCCGTCAATAAGCAGCCATTCACCATCACAAACCTGACGGGTAATTCCTGGGATGGCGGCCACCGCCGGCAAATGATACTCGCGGGCCACGACAGCGCCGTGTGAAAGCTGTCCCCCAACCTCCAGGACCAGTCCCCCTAAACGGCCGAAAACCGGAGTCCAAGCAGGATCAGCCCCCCGGGTCACCAGGATGTCCTCCGGCTGCAATCGCTCGAACTGGCCGGGATTCAGAATCACCCGTGCCATGCCTTTGGCGCGGCCCGGACTGATCGGCTGTCCGCGCCAATCGTCCCTGGCAGATTCGCCCTCCTCGAGCCAAGGCGTGTTGCCCTGAAGAAACAATGGGTAATGATCCGTCTCATCCCAGGCCTGCTCTTTTTGGAGCCGATGGAACTCCTCCCGCCGTTGGTCTACAAGACCGCAGTCGGGCCGGATATTTTCTCCTGAACCCATAAGTTCGCTCCAGGTCAGAAAAAAGACATCCTGATCTGTCCCCAGCCAACCGCGCCCAGATAATTCCATTCCCGCTTCGATCGCCAAACGCCGCTGAAAAGCCAGGGTTTGCTGCCAATAAAACCTTTGATCCTCCCGAAGCGGCAAGTAGTGACGCGTCTGCTGAGCCAGCCACGCAACCATCCTTCGCCGCCACCCACCCCCGGGCACGCCTGAGAAAACCCGCGTCAATTCAGCCTCGGCGTCTTCAGAATCTTCCCCAAACGACCGCCCCCGCCGATTGCTGAAACCGTGTTGCTGGATGGCCTTTGCCAAAGATGGACTCTCGGCAAAAGTCGGATCATAGATGTCCAAACAAAAGGACCGATGCCCGTAATGCCTCAAAAAAACCTCCCAATCGGCCGCTGTATCGCAACGGGCCAAAGCCTGGTTGAGTTCCAGCGACTTGTTCGACAGCCCCGTCACGAGCCGAGCAGCCAATAAAGTCCCTCTTTCGCCTCCCATCCACCGGTTCAAAAGCCGTCGCAATAGACTATACCAGAGATCAGCATGCATCAGACTCCAACGGTGGATCCGAAGCAGTCCGGCATTCAGTTCCTGTGCTTCCCTCATCAAGGCGATGCATTTCTTCAACCGATCGGCGCCGGATTGAAATGCCCAGCGCCGTTCCAACAAAGCCATTATCCTTTCGTGCTCAGACAGATAACTCCGCCACGCCCGATGGTTATGGAACGGCGACCATTGCTCAGGCTCCCATAAAAAGTGCTTCAATAAATGAAAAAGCCAACGCAGATCAGCCCAACCCGTTGGATACGGCGCCAACCGTCGCCGTTGTGTGTCTCCTCCAGGAAAATACCTCCGGGCATCCTCCGGCAACAGCGCGTCTGGAAAAGGTTTGTACAGGATCTCGAATACACGGGCATCGACAAAAGGATGCCCCCGATAAAGCTTGGTCACAGGCCACGAACCCGGCCATTGATATCCCAGGAATTTTAACGGCTCCCGAAACGCCAGAGGTTCGAGCAGCGCCTGAATCAAGGTCCAACCTAACGGCGACAACGGATGCGGGAATCGTTCATTTAAGAATCCGCTGGCCCACAAGCCGTTATCTCCCGGAATGACTTCGGTAAAAAAACTTGACACTCGGCCTGTTACGGGCCGGCTTTGCAGCGCGTGCAGCCTCCCCTCAGCCAAGCACCACTCGACATCCTGGGGTCCCTGAAACAACTCCTCCAGCCCCATAAGAAGACGGCCAATTTCCAGCACCTTGGATTTCTCCAGGAGCCAACGGTCCGAGGGGCCAGACACCTGTTGCGTCCGGCGATCCACCACAAATCGCTGCACAGGCATTATCCCGCCCACAACGGCCTCACCCAAACCCGTCGCTGCCTCGATGACCAGATTATCGGCGCCCGTGACAGGGTCTACCGTAAAACCTACGCCCGCCAGATCAGCTTCGATCATCCTTTGAACAACAACTCCCATGGCCAGTTCCGCTTCTGCCTGCCGGCAGTTGCGACGGTAGCTCAAGGCCGCCTCCGACCAAAGGGACGCCCAGCAAGCCACAATCGCTCCCAGCAACTCCTCCTCTCCCGCCACCCGAAGCCGCGTTAATTGCTGCCCGGCAAAGGATGTTGTCCCACCATCTTCTCCCACCGCCGATGACCGCACCGCCACTCGACCGGCTCCAGCCTGATGATAGGCCTCCACGATTGCCTGGCGCAAATCGTGGGGATGCACTCCTTCCAACAGACGCCGGCGCGCCTCATCAGGCTCCTGCTGGGCGGAAATCCCATTGACCGCGATAAAATGCCGGTAGGCCTCGGCCGTCACACAAAAACCTGGTGGCACCGGAAAACCGGCGTGCTCCAGGATCGCCAACCGGCGTGCTTTGCCGCCCAAAAAGCCCTCATCCCAGGCAATGCCAACCTCTCCCAATCCAACGATCCACGGCCGCGCGGTATTCATGATGTCAATCCTTTGAGGGTCAAAATCCCTAAACAGTTCAAAAGGATCTTGACTGACATGGTTTTAAATTCACTCTAGACAGAGTGATTTCCTGGCTGAATCAGTGGGACGTCCGCGCCCTCGCCGGATTGGATGTATGGGAATTTTCGGCGCGCAGCCTTCTGCATCCTTACGGGCGGTTCTTTCTTCGGCGGATGGTGCTTCAACATCCCTGGCGCGCCTGGAAAGGTTTCCGAGTCTATGCCCAGACGGTCCGACCGGCGCGCCAGCCTGCTCTGGCGCCGGTCCTCGTCAAGAACGAGGATGACTTCTGCGAACGCGCTGCGACAGGCCCCTGGCTTCTGGCGCTCGGTTTCTGCGAAAAGCCAACCGATCCCCCCTGCCCCGCCGGACGTTTTAACCATGACTGTCTCTGGTTGCGGCAGGATTTCCAGGCAGCGCACTCGACCCCCTTGCCCTGCCAACACTGTCGATTCCGTGAACTCGCCCAACACGCGCTCTCGGCGGGCGCTTCCTTGCATCTGATGACATCCGCGCATGATATTGCCCGGGATATCCTCCTGCCCGGGCTGCGCCATCCCCCCTGGAAATGCCTGCTGTTGTGCGTCTGCCCGTTCTCAGTCCCTCCCATTTCTCTGGCCATGACCCTCTGCCAATTGCCCGGCCTGGTGTTGGACTACAACGCCGGAGATTGTCAGAATTATCATGCCTGGCTTCAAGCCGATAACGGAGTCAAACCCGAACGCACCTTTCTCACCCCCGCCGCCCACCAGCGCATGATCGCATGGATGAACTCCATCGCGGCTATTCGGAAAGCCCGCGGCATACCCCAATCTGTATGCTATCACCTTCATGACCACTTCTTCCATCCCACTCCCTCGGGGAATTCACCCCCAAGTTCTCCATCATGAATGCGCATAATGATCTCTTGGTATTGGGGCTCCCAACGAGGTGGGGTTCGCTCACCGTCGATTGTCGATTCTGATCCGCCAAATCGGCTGACTCTTCAAGCCAACACACCCGTTCAAAATCGACTGCATTCTGCTATTTAAAAAAAACCCCGGCCTTTCGACCGGGGAATGGATAAAATTACCTTGTTTCGAGTTTCTATTTCTTAATGCTTCCGGGTGCGGACCAATCCCAGGCCACCCAACACACTCGATAGCAGGAGCAGAGTCGATCCGCCATCAGGCGTGTTGACGACGTCCCTTGCGCCAAAAGTCAGATTGTCGATTTCAAATCCGGCTGGTTCACTTCCAGTGATATAAAAGGAAATCCCAGAAATGATATTGGCTCCGGCAGAATCCGCCAAACCATAGAACTCAAAGCCTGTCATCGTGTTAATAATGGAACCGAGACTGTTTCCATTGCTATCAAAGGCCTCGATCGTTGTTCCACCGATTGCGTCGAAATACCCCGCTTTCAAACCGACAGCGGCAACGGGTTCCGAAAACAAAACAGCAATCGGTCCGTTGAACGTAGGTTCACCGCTAAGCACGGGGCTTGTAGCACCGGGAGCACCGTCATTCACCGTCACGGCATTGCCTCCGTTCAAAGCCAGCGGACCATCAGGAGTTGTGTCACCTAAGGTTTTTACGCTGCCACCCGTGATCGTTTGCCCGACAAATGACCCCGCGAAACTGACTGTCACATCACCCAACATTCCTGCGCTTAATGTTATGGATGGATTGACGGTTCCGAGAGCCCACTCGTCAAACTCAATGGTCGTTGCCGCAGGCGTAAACGAGCCGGGGCCCAGATCGACAAGTGTGGCATTCGCATTAAACGCCGCCACTCCCCCCAGGGCGATCGCAGCAACATAACAGGTAATTAATTTTGGTTTCATAGGTTGGTTAAGGGTTATTCCTTTCCGTAACACCAAACTCCTTAGCATTTTGCATACCACAGCTTTAGAAAGAGAATTGTGACTTCAAGAGAAACTATCATTATTAACTCAAGGATAAATATTTACCAATTATAAAATCCAACCTCTGTTCATATTCCCCGACAAATACGACGTGTAAGCCTTTCCTGACACTTTTCTCAGCTCGGTCGAACACTATTTTCGTAAGATATTCATAAATAAGGTCTTGTTATTAATGAAATTGGCTGTCGCCAAACTTTACACTTTAAATGGGTGTCGATTCAAACCCCCGAAGGATTTGGTTCTTCCATCATGCCGTTGGGAGTATGGACATTTCTGGCAACGGTCTTATACTATTGCGCAGAGCAGGTTTTATTCGTCATCAGACAACCGTGTGATCCGAGCTCTATGCCTGAAGAACGGCATCAATCTCAACCTCCTGAGGGATAATGAAGACTCTACTCTCGCATCGATGGCCGTGCCGATCGCTTGTCGGGGCATTGATCGCTGCTTTTCCCCTGCTGATCTCGGCCGCCACCCTTACGAATCGCTACAGTTTTTTGACGGACGCGCGAGATAGCATCGGAGGAAAAAATGGCCAATTAGTCAATGGCCCGATCATCAGCGACGGCCAACTCCTGCTCGACGGGATGAGCGGGCAGTATGTCAATTTGCCTAACAACCTGATCGCCGGCATGACGGCCATCACGATCGAGGCCTGGATAACGCCAAGCTACAATGCCAATTGGACCCGGATCTGGGATTTTGGCAACAGCAACGCTGGCGAGGACAAAAGCGATTACGGGACAAAGCACTTTATGTGCTATATCCTTCCCAACCTCGAGGCCACCATCTACGCAGGGGGAAGCGACAGCTGGATTCGGAGTTCGCCGGCCTTCACCTTGCCCGATGACCAGGAAGCGCACATCGTCTGGACCTCCGATGCCGCCACGCGCAAAGCCCGGCTTTATGTGAACGGCAACCTGGTGGGGAAAAACGATGCCGCGCAGAATTCTCCCGCCGCCCTGGGCTCCACCTTCAACAACTGGCTTGGCCGCTCCCAGTTCAGCGCCGATCCTTACTTCACTGGCGCCTTCAACGAGTTCAGGATTTGGAACGGCGCCCTGAATCCGCTCGAGGTCAACGCCAGCACCGTCGCGGGCCCCGACAATGTCACCACCGATCCGGGAGCCATCACCCGTATCGTTCTTCAAGTCGCCTTCCAAATGGTCAAGGGAAATTCCCAGCAAGCGGTGGTCTTGGCCTCGGCCGCCAACCTCCCCAGGCCCGTCAACATCGCCGATATCAACGGCATCGTTTACCAATCGGGTGATACCAACATCCTGACGATCAACGCCACAGGCCAAATCCGAGCCGTTTCGGCGGGCTCCACCTTCCTCACCGCAGGATTCCAGGGCCAGTCCGACACCCAAACCGTCACCGTCATCGAACAACCCGCCCGTCTGACGCATCGCTACAGTTTCACGGCCAACGCAAATGATTCGGTGGGTCAGGCCCATGGGGAACTGCTCGGGGGTGCCATCATTGAGAACGGCCGTGTCCTGCTCGATTCCTCTCTCGAAAGCCATGTCCAGCTGCCTGCTGGAATCCTCACCAGCTACCAGGCCCTGACGATCGAATGCTGGGCCACATTCGGAACTTTGGACACCTGGAGCCGACTTTGGTGCTTTGGGGATCAGAACGATGCCGGCCAAGGCCGTTATTATGTGGAACTCTGTCCTCATGGGGGTTCCGCGGATACTTACATCTGACATTTTGGCGATAAATTTGGCGATGAAAAGTCATACATAGCCTAACTCTTCTGCTCTGAGTTGAACCTCTATTTGTTGCGGGGTGATTTGCAGGGCCTGGTTTAGAAATCCCTCGATA
>Ga0116154_10001472_pt1 | contig 19848 bp, 21 predicted proteins | sample AD_UKC030_MetaG_FD_89898 | JGI IMG/M metagenome (GOLD analysis project Ga0116154, IMG submission 89898) | Active sludge microbial communities of municipal wastewater-treating anaerobic digesters from USA - AD_UKC030_MetaG | ecosystem: Engineered > Bioreactor > Anaerobic > Digestate | place: USA...
CCGCTCGACCATCCGCGTGCCGAGGCCGAGGATCCGCGTCTCGGGGACGATCCGACGGATCGTGACGAGCGAGACGCCGTAGTCGGCCGCGAAGTCGACCTCCCCCGCCTTCTTTCCGAGGAGCTCCTCCGGGATCGCGACCTCCCCGACGGCGTAGTCCGACGAGAGGGCGAAGGAGTCGTAGAGCCCCTCCACCATCAGGCTCCCGGCGAGGCGCGTGACCGTCTCGTTGACCGGCAGGACGACCTCGTCGACGCCGAGCGCCTCCAGGATCCGCTCGTGCCGGACCGTCGTGGCCCGGACGATGATCCTCTTCACACCGATCTGCTTGAGGACCGAGACCGTGAGGAGCGCCGCCTCGAAGTCGCTCCCGAAGCTGACGACGACGGCATCCATCTCGGCGACTCGCTGCTCGGCGAGCGCCTGGTCGTCGGTCGCGTCGAGGACGACGGTGTGCGTGACGTGGTCCCGCAGGTCGTCGACGGCCTCCTCGCGCTCGTCGATCGCGAGGACCTCGGCCCCCCGTCGGGTGAGCTCGGCGGCGAGCTGGGAGCCGAAGTTCCCGAGCCCGATGACGGCGAACTGTCTCGGCATGGTCGTTACGTTATCAGGACGTCTTCCCGGGCGTACTCGTGTCGTGCGTCGCGCCGGAGCGGCGTGGCGGCGAGGACGCAGCCGAGAAGGCCGACGCGCCCCGCCAGCATGAGGGCCGAAAGGAGGAGCTTCGCCGGAACGCCGAGGGACGCCGTGATCCCCGTCGAAAGCCCCACGGTCGAGAGGGCGGATACGGCCTCGAAGGCCAGGTCGAGCGGGGGCTGCTTCTCGAGGGCGAGCAGGGCGAGGACCGACAGCGAGAGGAGCAGCACGGAGACGACGACGGTCGCGAACGCGCGCTGGATCGACGCGTCGCCCAGTCGCCGACGGAACAGCTCGACGCGCTCCTTGCCCCCAGCGATCGACAGGACCGTGAGCAGGGCTACCGCCGCCGTCGTCGTCTTGATCCCTCCGGCGGTCGAGGCCGGCGATCCGCCGACCCACATCAGGATCATCAGGACGAAGAGCGTGGCCGGCCCCAGCTGGGCCATCTCGATGGTGTTGAACCCCGCCGTCCGGGCGGAGACGGAATGGAAGAACGCCGCGAGGAGGCGGTCGCCGCCCGAGGCTCCGAGCGCTCCGCCGCCGGGCTCGAGCAGGTAGAGGCCCGCGGTACCGGCCAGGAGTAGGAGCCCCGAGACGGCGAGGACGAGCTGGACGTGGAGGCCGAGGCGGCGGCGACGCCGCAGCGCGGCCGCCCCCAGCGCCGCGAGGACCGGGAAGCCGAGGCCTCCCGCGACGACGAGGACGATGACGGTCGCCTGGACGACGACGTTCTCCGCGAGCCCGGGCGCCGCGAGGTTCCGCCCGTGGAGGGCGAACCCCGCGTTGCAGAACGCCGAGACGCTGTGGAAGACGGCGGCGAAGAGCCGACCGGCCTCGGGAACCGCGCTCTCGGGGAGGTACCTGTAGAGGACCGCGGCCCCGGCGGCCTCGAACCCGAGCGTCACGAGGGCGATCTGGGCGAGCGTCGAACGGATGTTGCCGAGGCTCTGCTCGCCGAGAAGCGACTGGAGGCTCGCGTACTGCCGGAGGGTCCCGCCGGAGAAGGCGAAAGCGAAGAAGGTCGTGAGCGTCATGATGCCGAGGCCCCCGGCCTGGATCAGCGCGAGGAGGAACGCCTGGCCGAGGGGCGTGAACCTCGTCGCCGTGTCGACGACGGTCAGCCCCGTCACCGACGCCGCGCTCGCCGCGGTGAAGAGCGCGTCGACGAAGCCGATGCCGGGCGCGTGCGTCGCGCGCGGCAGGAGGAGGAACCCTGTGCCGACGGCGATGAGGAGGACGAAGCTCCCGAGGATGACGAGCTGGGGCTGGACGCGGCGGCCCACGAGGCGACGGCTGTCGCGCAGCGCCCCGAGGAGGATCGAGACGACGATCAGCCCCTGCGTCGCGACGAGCCACGCCCCGGCGAACCCGTCCGGGTCGAGGCCGAAGAAGACAGAGGGCAGCGAGACGCCCCATCGCCGGCCCGCGAACCCGAGCAGGACGACGCCCCAGACGACGGCGTCGAGGCGATGCTCGCGCAGGAACGCGCGCCGGTCGTCCCGAGTGGCGAGCCGGATCAGGCCGAGGCCGGCAAACGTCAGGAGGACGACCTCGAGGAGCCGGTGGACGGCGGGCTTCGTCTCCGGCGAGAGGTCGAAGCCGTGCTCGAGGAGGAGGGCCGCGACGGCGAGGAGCGCGAGGAGACGCAGGACGACCGCGACGGCCCGGTCGAACTGCGTCCGGAGGCTTCGCCCGGAGACCGGACGCCCGAGGTCCCTCACGTGGAGCTTCGAGAGCGATCGGAAGAGCCGCCCCTCGGGCATCGGTCTCGAGTCTACGTTCCGCACCGCGCGGAACGTATAGTCGGCCGTCGTGCCGCGCCCGTTCGGACCCGACCGGATCGAGCTCGCCTCGTCCGGACACCTGCGCCTCACCTCTCCCCGTTCGAAGGAGTGGGTCGCGCGCCGGCCCGCCGGGCCCGGAAACGTCCTGCACCCGGGGACGGCCATCCGCTGGGAGGAGGAGCTCTGGGAGGTCGTCGACGCCGGCGACGCGCTCGGGGGCGGCGCCTGGTACGAGCTCGCCCGCTGGGACGACCGGCACGCGATCCGCCTCGTCCTCCCGTACGACGAGACGAGCGAGGCCGACGGCGCGGAGGCCCGTCGCGACGTCGCCCGGCGGGGTGGGGCGCGGCTCGTGGCGCTCCTCCTCTCCCCCGTCGTCGGGCTCCTGCCGGGGCACGTGCAGGGCCGGCTGGAGGTCGAGCTGGGGGTCCGCGGCACGACCCTCACCCTCGCCTCGATTCCCGCGCCGCTCGCCGTCGGCGTCGGCGCCCTCCTCGCGATGCTGGCGTCGCTCGTCGGCGCCGCCCAGGTCGCGGCCCGCACCGGCACCGTACCCGCCGAGGCTCCGGTCGGGCCGATCCTCGTCTTCCTCATCTACCTCCTCCCGGAGTCGCTCGCGAGGTTCGCCATCGCGATGGGGCAGGGCCGGCCGATGGGGTCGGTCCTCGGGCTGCCGCTCTACGCCGCCGCCCGGCTGGCCGGGCTGGCCCCGGCTCCCGCCGCGGTCGCGACGCCGGAGGCGCCAGCCCCGGACGAGGAGCGACTCCTCGCCGACCGGTTCCTGATGCTCGAGCCGCTCCTCTCCTTCCTCCCGCCGGCCGACCAGCGCCGGCTCGCCGGGGAGAGAGGTTTCGCGGCGTTGACCTGGGGAAAGCGGACGGCCTGGTTCCTCCTCGTCTATCCCGGCCTCACCGCTCCGGCCCACGCCGCGCGCCTCCTGATCGGGACCGGCGGCCTCGGGTCGTTCCTCCTCCTCGCCCTCGCGCTCGGCCTCGGCGTCGAGCAGGTCCTCCGGCTCCGGACGCTCGCCCGGGGCGAGCCCGCGCCGAGCGTCCTCGGCCGGCTCGTCGCCCCGTTCGCAGCCCCGCTCCTCCGCTGAAGTTCCTGCCGCAATAGACTCGGCGGACCATGAACGGAGACTTCTCCCCCGACACCCTCCGCGCCTGGGGCGGCGCCGCTGTGGAGCGGCTCGCCCGCTACTTCGAGACGATCGAGAGCAGGCCGGTCCTCGCCCGGACGACGCCGGGCGAGCTCGTCGCGCAGTTCCCGCCGTACGCCCCGGAAGACCCCGAGCCGTGGGAGGCGATCGAGCGCGACCTCGACCGCCTCGTCGAGCCGAACCTGACGCACTGGCAGCACCCCGGCTTCATGGCCTACTTCGCGACGAACGGCTCCGTGCCGGGGATCGTCGGCGAGACGCTCGCCGCGGGCTACAACCAGGTCGGAATCCTCTGGCGCACCTCGCCCGCCTCGAACGAGATGGAGCAGGCGATGGTCCGCTGGCTCGCGAATTTCGTCGGGCTGCCCGCCGATTTCGACGGGCAGCTCGCCGACACCGCCTCGGCCGCCTCGCTCATCGCCCTCGCGGCCGCGCGCGAGCAGGCCTTCCCCGACGTGCGGAAGACGGGGCTCTCGGGCCAGCCCCCTGCCGTCGTCTACGCCTCGGAGATGGCCCACTCCTCGATCGACAAAGCGTGCGTCGTCCTCGGCCTCGGGATCTCCGGCCTCCGGAAGATCCCGACGGACGCGGAGCACCGGATGCAGGTCGATGCGCTCGAGGCGGCGATCGCCGCCGACCGGGCGGCGGGACGGAAGCCGATCGCCGTCGTGGCAACGGCCGGGACGACCGCCGTCGCGTCGATCGACCCCCTGCCGGAGATCGCCGCCCTCTGCCGCAAGGAGGGGCTCTGGCTCCACGTCGACGCCGCCTACGCGGGCGCCGCGGCGAGCCTTCCCGAGAAGAGCCCCCTCTTCGCCGGGTGGGAGGAGGCCGACTCGATCGTCTGGAACCCGCACAAGTGGCTCTTCCTCCCGCTCGAGTGCACCGGCCTCTTCTTCCGGAGGATGGAGCGGGTGCGGCGCGCGTTCTCGGTCGTCCCGACCTACCTCGAGACGCCGGAGGGGAGCGCCGGCGTCCGCGAGTACATGGACTACGGCATCCAGCTCGGCCGGCGATTCCGAGCGCTGAAAGCCTGGATCCTGATGCGGACGTTCGGGGCGAAGGGGCTCCGCGAGCGGCTCCGGAGCCACATCGACCTCGCCCTGCAGCTCGAGGAGCGGCTCCGCCGCGAGCCCGACGTGGAGATCCTCGCCCCGGTCCTCTTCTCGGTCGTCGTCTTCCGCTTCGCCCCGGCCGGCCTCTCCGAGCCGGAGCGCGACGCGCTGAACCAGCGGGTCCTCGAGGCGGTGAACCGCGACGGGCGCTCGTTCCTCTCCCACGGCGTCGTGAAGGGAAAGTACGCGCTCCACGCCGCGATCGGGAGCCTTCGGACGGAGGAGCGGCACCTGGATGCCTTCCTCGACTCCCTGCGTTCGGGCCGGGCCCTGGCTGAAACCGTGAAGAGCTCGACCCCGTAGATTACGCGAAGAGCCGGAGGGTGAAGCCCCGAAGTGTCGCCCCGCGCGGCCGGCCCGCGTGTGCAAGTCCCTCCGGGAGAGCGAGATGAGCCTCATTGAACCGAGCAACCGCACCGCGGACCTCTCCGCCCTGAAGATCCGGCGCGACGAGCGCCCCGACCGGGGCCGCCGGGTCCTTCCCGCCGTCGCGACGGCGATCGTCGTCGCGATCGCTGCTTTCCTCATCCTCGGCGGCCGCGGCGTGACCCTCCGCGCCCCCGAGGTCTCCGTCACCCGCGTCGCCCTCGTCACCCCGACGCAGGCGTCGACCGTCCTCACCGCGTCGGGCTACATCGTCGCCCGGAGCAAGGCCGAGATCTCCCCGAAGTCGGTCGGGCGCGTCGCCTGGCTGAACCTCGAGGAGGGGCAGAAGGTGAGGAAGGGCGAGCTCGTCGCCCGCCTCGAGTCACAGGAGCTCGAGGCGCAGCGGAAGCAGTACGCCGCCGCCCGCGAGCAGGCTCTCGCCGAGCTCGTGAACGCCCGCACCGAGCGGCAGCGTGCCGCGCAGCTCCTGAAAGAGGCGGTCGGGAGCCAGCAGGCGTTCGACGGGGCCGACGCCCGCGTGAAGGCGCTCGAGGCGCAGGTCTCCTCCATCGAGGCGCAGGTCCGCTACGTCGAGGAGCTGATCCGCAACGCGGAGATCTACGCCCCGATCGACGGCGTCGTCACCGTGAAGAAGGCGTTCGTCGGCGAGACGGTCTCCCCGCAGGGCTTCGGCGGCTCCGGCTCGGCCGGGGCGACGTTCGCCGTCATCGTCGACCTCGGCTCGCTCGAGATGGAGGCCGACATCAACGAGCAGAACCTCGGGCGGCTTTCCATCGGGCAGCCGGCGGAGGTCGCGCTCGACGCGTATCCCGACAAGCCCTACAAGGCGCGCCTCCGCCAGATCGTCCCGACGGCCGACCGGCAGAAGGGATCGGTCAAGGTCAAGATCGAGATCCTCGACAGGGACGCGCGGATCCTCCCCGAGATGTCGTGCCGCGTCGTCTTCCTGAACCCCGAGGCGAAGGTCGACGCGGAGGCGAAGCCGAAGGTGATGGTCCCGGCGGCCTCGGTCGTCGAGGTGGGCGGGAAGAAGGGGGTCCTCCTCGTGAAGGAGTCGCAGGCCCTCTTCCGCCCGCTCGAGCTCGGCGCGGCGGCGGGGAGCCAGATGGAGGTCGTCTCGGGCGTCTCCGGCGGCGAGGAGATCGTCGCCGAGGCGGCCGGAACGGAGATGAAGTGGCGGGCGGAGCAGAAGGTCCGCGTGAAGAAGGACTGACGAGGAAGCGATGGCCGAACCCCTCATCAAGATCGAGAGCGTCGTCAAGCAGTACACGCGCGACACGCAGGTCCTCACCGTCCTCGACGGCCTCTCCCTCGAGGTCGAGAAGGGGGATTTCGTCGCCCTGATGGGCCCTTCGGGCTCGGGGAAGACGACCCTCCTCAACCTGATCGCCGGCATCGACCGGCCGACCCGCGGGAGGATCGTCGTCGGAGACGCCGAGGTCTCCGCGATGGGCGAAGGCGCCCTCGCGAAGTGGCGGAGCGAGAACGTCGGGTTCATCTTCCAGCTCTACAATCTCGTCCCCGTCCTGACGGCGTTCGAGAACGTCGAGCTGCCGCTCCTCCTGACGCGCCTGACGAAGAAGGAGCGGAGGAAGCAGACCGAGACGGCCCTCGGCGTCGTCGGCCTCTCCGACCGGATGGACCACTATCCCCGCCAGCTCTCCGGCGGCCAGGAGCAGCGTGTCGCGATCGCCCGGGCCATCGCGACGGACCCGGCGCTCCTCGTCGCCGACGAGCCGACGGGAGACCTCGACGCGAAGTCGGGAGAGGAGATCCTCGTCCTCCTCGAGCGGCTCCACGCCGAGTTCGGCAAGACGATCGTCATGGTGACGCACGACCCGAAGGCCGCCGCGCGCGCCCACCGGCTCGTCCACCTCGACAAGGGGGTCCTCAAGGAGGACGTCCGGGCGAAGGGCGAGAAGGGAGAGATCGGGATCGCCGCGGCCGCGGCGATCGCCGCCGGCAGGTAGTCCGATGAAGATCCTCCCGCTCATCCTGAAGAACCTCCTGAGGAAGAAGACGCGCTCGGCGCTGACGATCGCCTCGATCGTCCTGCCGCTCTTCGTCATCTGCCTCCTCGGGACGCTCCTTCGGGCCCTCGAGGCCGACCCCTCGGGCGGGAAGGGGATGTACCGGCTCATCGTCCGGCACAAGGTCTCGATCACGAACTGGCTCCCGGGCGCCTACGACCCGAAGATCCGGACGCTTCCCGGCGTGACCGAGGCCGTCCGGATGCAGTGGTTCGGAGGGGCGTACATCGACCAGTCGGCGAAGAACCAGTTCGCGCGGTTCTCCGTGACGGACGTCGACCGCTTCCTCCGCGTCTATGACGAGGTCTCCGTCGTCGAGGGGAGCGAGGCCGACTGGGTCGGCGACCGCTCCGGCCTCCTCGTCGGCCGGCAGCTGATGAAGCGGTACGGCTGGCGGCTCGGTCAGAAGGTCTCCTTCAAGGGGGACATCTACCCCATCACCCTCGAGCTGACGGTCCGGGCCGTCTTCGCGGGCCCCGACGAGAGCGGCGTCTACTTCCACCACGCCGCGATCGAGGAGGCGCTCCCGCGGGTGAAGGGGTACGTCGGCTGGTACTGGCTGAAGACGGCCTCCGTCGCCGACACGGAGCGGATCCCGAGGCAGATCGACGCGATGTTCGAGAACTCCTCGGCCCCGACGCGGACCGAGACGGAGAAGGAGTTCCAGAGCATGTGGGTCTCGATGCTCGGGAACGTGAAGCTCCTCGTCGGCTCGATCACGACGATCATCGGCGTCGTCATCCTCCTCATCGCGGCGAACACGATGGCGATGGCGGCGCGCGAGCGGGTCACCGAGATCGCCGTCCTCCGCGTCCTCGGGTTCACGAAGGAGAAGGTCCTCGGCCTCGTCCTCGGCGAGAGCTTTGCCCTCTCGATGATCGGGGGCGGCCTCGGCCTCGGCCTCTTCGTCCTCCTCCTGCCCGGCTTCCGCGAGGGGCTCGTCAACTCCCCGATGGGGGCCTTCGCCGCCGGGATCCGCCTCTTCCCCGAGGTGCTCGCCCTCGGCTTCGGCGTGACCTTCGCCGTCGGCCTTCTCGCGGGGCTCGTCCCGGCGGTCCGCTCGGCGCAGCGCCCGATCACCGAAGGGCTCCGGCAGGTCGCATGAAGTTCGTCCCGTACGTCCTGAAGAGCCTCTTCCGCAAGAAGACGCGCTCGGTCCTGACGATCCTCTCGATCGTCCTTCCCTTCTTCGTCATCTGCGTCCTCGGGACGCTCCTCGCGACGCTCGATGCCGACCCTTCGGGCGGGAAGGGGATGTTCCGCCTCGTCGTGAGGCACAAGGTCTCCCTCGCGAACTTCATCCCCGAGGCCTACCGGGAGCGGATCGCGCAGCTCCCCGGCGTCGAGGAGGTGACGATCCTCAACTGGTTCGGGGGGACCTACAAGGACAACCGCCCCGAGAACATGTTCGCCCGCTTCGGCTGCGAGCCGGAGAAGCTCGTGAGGATCTTCGACGAGGTGACGATCGTCGAGGGGACGGCGGCCGGGTGGGCCTCCGACCGGAAGGGGGCCCTCGTCGGCGAGCGCCTCATGAAGCGCTACGGCTGGAAGATCGGCGACACGTTCGTCCTGAAGGGCGACATCTTCCCGATGAACCTCGAGCTGACGGTCCGCGCCGTCTTCCGCGGCTCCGACGAGACGGGCGTCTACTTCGACCGGAAGGCCGTCGAGGAGGCCCTCCCCTTCGCGAAGGGGCAGGTCGGGACGTTCTGGATCAAGGCCGCCTCCGCCGAGGCGGTCCAGAGCCTCCCCCGGCAGATCGACGCCCTCTTCGAGAACTCCTCCTTCCCGACGAAGACGGAGACGGAGAAGGAGTTCCAGAACGGCTTCGTCTCGATGCTCGGGAACGTGAAGGCGGTCGTGACCGGCATCTCGACCGCGATCGCCCTCGTCATCCTCCTCATCTCGGCGAACACGATGGCGATGGCCGCGCGCGAACGGGTCGTCGAGATCGCCGTCCTCCGCACCCTCGGCTTCGGAAAGCCGCTCATCCTGACGCTGGTCCTCGCCGAGAGCCTCCTTCTCTCGGCCACGGGGGCCTTCGTCGGCCTCGGCCTCTTCCGGCTCTCCTTCCCCGCGCTGAAGGAAGGGCTCCTCAGCTCGCCGATGGCCGGCTTCGCCGCGGGGATGCAGCTCTTCCCGGAGGTCCTCGCCACGGGGATCGCGGTAACGCTCCTCGTCGGCCTCGTCGCCGGGATCGTCCCGGCCATCCGCTCCGCCCGGCGCTCCATCCCCGACGGCCTCCGGCAGGTCGGGTAGAGAGGAATCGAACGTGCTGTCGATACCGCTGAAGTACAACGTCCGGAACCTCTTCGTCCGCAAGGTGACGACGTCGCTGACCGTCCTCGGCATCGCGCTCGTCGTCGCCGTCTTCCTCTGCGTCATGGCGCTCGGCGAGGGCCTCGCGACCGTATTCACCGCCTCGGGGTCGGAGAAGAACGTCCTCGTCCTCCGCCAGAACTCGCAGTCGGAGCTCCAGTCGGGGATCTCGCGCGACCAGGCGCCGCTCGTGAAGGCGCTCCCCGGCATCGAGAAGGACGCCGACGGCAAGCCGCTCGTCTCGGCCGAGCTCGTCGTCGTCCTGAACCTCGACAAGCGGGACGGCGGCTCCTCGAACGTCACGCTCCGCGGCGTCGAGGAGAAGGGGATGGCGCTCCGCCCCGGGATGCGGATCACCGAGGGGCGGGCGTTCGTGCCGGGAACGTCGGAGGTCGTCGTCGCCGAGAGCGTCGCCCGCAGGTTCAAGGGGGCCGAGGTGGGCCAGGAGATCCGGTTCGGCGCCTACCGCTGGAAGGTCGTCGGGCACTTCGACGCCGGCGGGACGGCCCCCGACAGCGAGATCTGGACCGACACCGAGGGGATGCTGAACACGTTCCAGCGCGGCGGCTACTCCTCGATCCTCGCGCGCACGACGGACCGCGCCGCGCGCGACCAGCTCGTCGCGGCGCTCGCCGGCGACGCGCGCCTCGCCCTCGACGGGAAGGTCGAGAGGGCGTACTACGACGAGCAGACGGCGACCGCCGCGCCGATAAGGTTCCTCGGCGTCTTCGTCGGCGTCGTCATGGCGATCGGGGCCTGCTTCGGCGCGATGAACACGATGTACGCGGCCGTCTCGGCCCGGACCCGCGAGATCGCGACGCTGCGCGCGCTCGGCTTCTCGCGCCTCTCCATCCTCGTCTCCTTCGTTCTGGAGTCGGTCGCGCTCGCCCTCCTCGGAGGCGTCGCCGGCTGCGCGCTCGCGTTCCTCCTCGTGAAGCTCGCGCTCTCGGGCGTGACCGGGACGACGAACTTCGCCACGTTCGCCGAGGTCGTCTTCGCCTTCCGGCTGACGCCGGCGCTCCTCCTGACGGGAATCGTCTTCTCTCTCGTGATGGGCTTCTTCGGCGGGCTCTTCCCGGCGGGCCGGGCGGCCTTCACGAAGATCACCGCCGCGCTCCGGCAGGTGGGCTGAGGGCGCCGCCCGGGCGCTCCCGGAGAGTCACGCGATGGGCGGGCGGCGCTTCGGCGCCGCCCGCGGCGTCTCAGCCCTTCCCTTCCGGACGCTCCGGGGCGAGGAGCCACGCGGCGCCCGCGAGGCCCGCGACGCCGAGCAGGTACCAGAGCGAGCCGCTTCCGTCCCGCGTCTCGGCGTAGCCGGCCGCCGAGAGGAGGAGCCCGACCGCCGAGCCGACGGCGAGTAGGAGGAGCGCTCCGCCCGCGACCTTGAGCAGGCCGGGGAGAGCGGCCGTCCGCGTGCCGAGCGCCGCCAGGATGAGGCCTCCGAACGCGCAGGCCGGGAAGAGGATCCAGGCGGAGAGTCCCGGCGACTTCGGCGTCAGCCCGAAGGAGCCCGCGAGAAGGAAGACGCCGGCGCCGAGGCCGACGAGGGCGAAGACGACTCCCACGATTCTCAGCACGCTCCGATGCCTCCTGCTCCCGGAATTATCCGCCGCGTTCCGACGCCGCGGGACCCGCTCCCGCGCCTCGGACCGTCAGCGCCCCGCCTGCCAGGCGTAGACGAGATCCGAGGCCCGGTCGAACGCGACGAAGGTCCCCAGCGGGACCGCCGCGCCCCGGCCGGAGTGGACGTCCGCGGCGATCACGGTCGTCTCCCTGGCCGGAACCACCTGGACGAGGCCGCGGAACCACCAGTCGGCGCCTTTCGGCGCCCGGAAGGTGAGAGTCGCGACCTGGGTGTCGGGGATGCGCACGAGCTCCGGCTCGAGCGCCGTCCTTCCCCCCTTCGGGAGACGGAAACGCAGCCAGAAGGCTCCGCTCCCCTCCTCCGTCGCCAGCCGGAGCTCGGTCGCGCCGGCCGGAACCCATTCTGCGACGGCCGCGCCGGCCTCGGCCCTCGTGGCGAAATTCCTCGTCGCCGTCGCGCCGCCGCAGCCCGCCGCCGCGAGGAGGACGAGGACGAGTGGGAGGCGAACGAGGCGGCTCACGTCGCCCCGTTCGCTACTGGCAGGCGCCGATGTTCTCGCGGACGTACTCGATCAGCGTGCCGTCCTTGGCCCGGGACCGGAGCTTGTCCAGGATCGGCCAGCGCCAGCGCGGCTTCGCCTTAAGGATGCTCGCGTAGAGACGGAGCGTGCTCTCGATCCCCGCGGCGTACATCGCCTCGCGATCCGAGGCCTTGTCGGGGTTCTGGATCGCGAAGGCCGCGTTGCCGAAGTAGAGCTGCCCGATGATCTCCGGGGCGCCGTTCTTGCCCTGGCCGTTCAGCGCGCCGAGGAGCTCGGGGCAGGTGGAAACGAAGAGGTCCGGCGCGTTGACGATGAAGTTCGTCAACCACTGACGGCTGTTGTCCGCGCCCGAGGCGAGCGGGTCCGCTTCGAGCTGCTGGACGAAGGCGAGAGCCTGCGCCTTGTCTTCCGCGGAGGAGACGGTTGCTTCCTGCGCGTACGACGGCGTGGCGACGACGAATGCGGTCAGGAGGGCCGGCAGCGCGAGCGGCGAAAGGAGAGACCTCTTCATGGGGTCGTTACTATGCCCTAAAAATGTCTTCAGATCATCCCCGGTCCGGAATCTGCCTTTCGCCAGCCGCCTCGTCAGCCTCCGACGCGGGCCCGGAGGGCGAGGAGGAGCCCGGCGAGCAGCGCGGAGCCGGCCAGGCACGTCCCGAAGAGCCAGAGGTCGATCCTTCCGTAGCCCGCGAGAGCAGGCGCTCCGCGCGCGATCCACAGGCCGCGGGCCGACAGGCCGATGCAGAGGGCCGCGGGGAGGGCGACGGCGCCCCACGGCAGGCCCCCGGACGAGGCGACGATCACCAGGAAGCCGGCGACGAGCCCCGAGGCCACGACGCCGGCGGCCGGCAGGAACAGGCGGCTCGACTCGAAGCGCCCCTGGACGAACACGGCGGCGAGGGCCACCGAAGCCACCCCGAACGCGACGACGCCGCACGAGAACGCGAGGACGAACGAGGGGAAGGACGGGTCCACGGCCCTTCCTCAGGACGCCCGGATTCCCGGCCGGTACGTCCGCGTCACGCTCGAGCCGCCCCGGCCGGAAGCTTCCCCAGGAGGCGCCAGAGGAGACGGTGGAACCCGTGGATGCCGCCGGCCTGCGGCAGGAACATCAGGAGGCAGTGGCCCCGCACCAGCGCAACGCCCCGTTCGGCCGCGATTCGGACGGCCTCGTCCGATTCGGCCCCCTGCTGGAGCCAGACGCGACCGATCCCGGCGTCGGCGGCCTCCCGGACGAGCTTCACGGCCTCGGAAGGGGGCGTGACGACGACGAGCCCGTCGACCCGGCCCTTCAGCTCCGCGAGGCCCTTTGCGCACGGAAGTCCCTGGAGGTCCGGGGCCTCGGGATGGACCGGAACGACCTCGTAGCCGCGGGCCTTCAGCTCCCGGAGGAGCAGGTTCCCGAACTTCCGGCCCGACCGCGAAACTCCCGCGATCGCGAGCCGCCGCCGCGAGGCGAAGTCCTGGACCAGCTCGGAGCTCACGACCGGTTCACCCATCATGGAAACCTCCGCGTCCGCCCTCGGGGCGGACGACGCTCGTCGCGCGCTACTCCACGAGGAGGAGCTGCGCCGCCACGGCGAGGGCGGCGAGGCGCCCTCCTCCAGGCCCTCCCTCCGACTTCCGCTCCACGTAGAGGAGGACTCCGAAGTCGGGGAAGTCGGGCTCCGCGAAGGCGTCGTCCGGGTCTCCGGAATCCTCGTCGAAGTCCGGGTCGAGGTTCGGGCGGAGCGTCAGCTCCGACTCCGGCTCGTCGAGCTCGGCGAAGTAGTACGGCCCGATCGACTCGCTCTCGTGCAGACGGAACGACACGCCGAGGAGCCGCTCGGCCTGCTCGCGGGCCGCCTCGACGTCGTCGGAGACGAACCCCCAGAGCTCGACGGTCTCGCTCATGGCCGATCCGCCCGCCCGCCCCTCAGCCGCGCCCCGCCACGGCGTGGCGCTCCCAGAAGGCGATGTCGGGCGCCTCCGCGAACGAGGCCGGGGCCGCCTCGATGAAGGCCTTCAGGTGCGGTGTCTGGAAATGCGGTCCGAGATACGCCTCCCGCGAGGTCCAGGTCTCGTACAGGAGGATCCGCCCCCGGTCGGATTCGTACGTGAGGAGCTCGATGCTGAGGCAGTCCGGCTCCTCCCTCACGACGGTCGCGATCAGCTCCGAGAGGAGCGCGAGGGCTTCGTCCTCTTTCCCGGGGAGGGCCTGGTAGCGGATCAGGACGGTGATCGGGTCTGCGGCCATCGGCTCTCCTCCTAGCCCTTCCGCCCCGCGACGAGGAGGAGGGCGCCCGCGACGACCGCACCCGCGCCCGCCCAGACCGGGACCTCGAACGTCCCCTTCTCCTTCACGGCGAGCTCGAGGCCGAGGACCTTCGCCTCGTGCGTCTTCTTCGTGTAGGTGAACGACCGGTACGCGAGGGCCACGACGCCGAGCGCGACGAGGAGAAGCCCCACGATCACTTTCGCCTTCATCCCGATCTCCTTCGGCGCCGTCGAGCCGTCCGTCCCCGCGAAGTCGGATCCGTCTCTCGTCCGGCGGCCCTCGCTTCGCGCGGAGGATAGACCGGGACGCGAGGATGCGGCACCCCGGGCCGGACGTCGCCGGTCAGAAGGCGCCCTCGGCCTTCATCCGCGCCAGCCCCGATTCCGTGAGCGCGGCGAGCTCGGCGAAGAGCGCCGCGTCGGGCGCGCGGAAGTTGAAGCACGACTTCCCCTGCATCCGCGCCTTCAGCTCCGGAGTCGCCCCTTCGAGGAGGTCCGGGTACATGTAGACCGGGAAGAGGTGGAACGAGACGTAGTTCTTCGTCACCTGGACCGCGCCGAAGAAAAGCTCCTTCTTCCACCGAGCGGAGTAGGGGGTGTTCAGCGAGTAGCCTTTGGGAGAGTCCGCGGTGACCTTCAGCTCCTCCGCGTGGACCGAGAGGATCGCCCGGAGCGCCGCGAAGACCTCGGCGGACTGCTCGGCGGTGGCGCGGACGGGGGGCGTGCCGTGGACTCTCGCGGACATGACGACCTCCTTCGGCTCTCGGCGCACGGAGAGGCTAACAGCGTCCGGCGGGCTTCGGTCGCCGGGAGGCGCGGATCGGTCCGGAAGGACGGGACGGCGCCCCGGCGCAGAGCGTCGCGGAGCGCGAAGGCGGGGCTCAGGCCTGCTTCGACCTGCCCCGGACGAGGGTGTAGACGACCAGGAGGACGATCGCGCCGACGACGGCCATCAGGAATCCCGCCGCCTCGCCCTCCTTGTAGAAGCCGACGAGCCGTCCGAGGAACGTGGCGACGAGGGAGCCCGCGATGCCGAGGGCCGTCGTCAGGATGAGGCCCAGGTTCTCCTTGCCGGGGTGGAGGAACTTCGCGATGACGCCGATGACGAAGCCGATGAGGATGGTCCACAGGATGCTCAGCATGAGGGGATTGTCCGCTCCCGGCCGGCGCGCCGCAATTCGGCGCGGTCAGGCGCGGCCCGACCAGCCCCAGATCGCGACGAAGTGACAGGCGCTCCCCGCGAGGACGAAGAGGTGCCAGATCGTGTGCGCCCAGCGGACCCTCTTCGCGGCGTAGAACGCGATGCCTCCCGTGTAGAGGAGCCCGCCCGCCGCGAGCCAGGCCAGGCCCGGCCACGGGACGGAGGCGAGGAGCGGCCGGGCCGCGACGACCACGAGCCACCCCATGACGACGTAGAGCGCGACGGCGACCTTGTGGACCTTCTTGCCGAGAGCGAACTCGAGCGCGATCCCGGTCCCGGCGATCGCCCAGACGAGGGAGAAGAGGGTCCACCCCCACGGCCCCCGCAGGACCCCGAGGGTGAGCGGCGTGTACGAGCCGGCGATCAGGAGGTAGATCGCCGTGTGGTCGAGCTTCTGGAGGACCTGCTTGGCACGGGAGGGCCGTAGGGCGTGGTACAGGGTCGAGAAGAGGTAGAGGGCGACGAGGGTCGCCGCGAAGACGGAGGCGCCGACGACCTCGGGCGCTCCCCATCGGCGGGCCGCCGCCACGACGAGGAACGGGAACGCGACGACGCTCGCCAGGAGACCGATGCCGTGTGTCACGCTGTTGGCGATCTCCTCGCCCCTGGTCAGGGGACGGGGAGGGGCGGCGAGGACGTTCATCGGGACGGGAGGATACCCCGTGCCGCCCGGCGGGACCGCATCGGCTCAGCGGGCGACGCGTCGCAGGTCGCCGCCGAGGTACCGGCGAAAGGCGCCGCCCGGGGGCGCGACCTCGAACGTCACCGTCATCTCGTCCGGCGCCGGGCATGCGTAGGTCAGGCGGAACCGGGGCCCGGGGGCCGCCGCGTCGCTCACGAGGGTGAGGACGGCTCCGTCGGCCGACCAGGACGCGTCGTACCGGATGACGTGGCCCTCGTTGTCGAAGTAGACGGCCGACCCGGTCGAAGGAGTCGCACCCGGGGAGACGACGAGGAGGTCCTCGTGGTGCGCGGCCGGCCGGCCTTCGGCCGCCGGGACGTCCGCCACGTTGCGCCGGACGAGGACGTGCCCGTCGAGCTCGAGCCGGAAGGAGGACCCGCCGCCGCCGGCCCCGGGGGCGCCGCTCCCGCCGCCTTTCCATTCGCCCAGGAGCTTCCTCCACTCGGGGCCGAACGCCGGGGCCCCTGTCTCTCGGGGAGGCGCGGACGAAGGGGTCGCGGAGGCCGACGGCGGCCCGGCGAGGGCGAGGAGGACGAGCGCGAGGATCATGGCCGCGAGGATCTCACGGCGGGGCGGGCGCGGGCCGGCGGCGGAGGCCTCGAAGAGACCGGGGGCGGCCCTGTCGGGCCGCCCCCGGTCGGGACGACGGAATCGGGGAGGGACTACTTCTCGAGGCCCTCCGTCCCCTCGTCCTCGCGCTTGCTCTGCCAGACCGCCCAGCCGATGGCGGCGAGGGCGACGAGGACGACGACGACGCCCGTGACGCGGGAGCCGCCGGCCGGAGAGAGGAGGTTGTGCTGCAGGACGAGCCCGAGCGTCAGGAGGCTCACCATGTTCATGACCTTGATGAGCGGGTTGATCGCGGGTCCGGCCGTGTCCTTCAGCGGGTCGCCGACGGTGTCGCCCGTGACGGCCGCCTTGTGGGCCTCCGAGCCCTTGCCGCCGTAGATGCCGTCCTCGATGAGCTTCTTGGCGTTGTCCCACGCGCCGCCCGCGTTCGCCATGAAGACGGCGAGGAGCTGGCCGACGAGGATCATGCCGGCGAGGAAGCCGCCGAGGGCGTACGGCCCGAGGAGGAAGCCGACGAGGATCGGGGTCATGATGGCGAGGAAGCCGGGCCCGATCAGCTCCTTCTGCGCGGTCGTCGTGCAGATCGCCACGACGCGGCCGTAGTCGGGCTTCTTCGTCCCGGCCCAGATCGCCGCGTCGCGGAACTGCACGCGGCACTCGTTGACGATGTAGAAGGCCGCGCGGCCGACGGCGCGGATGAGCATCGAGGAGAAGAGGAACGGCACGGCGCCGCCGAGGAGGAAGCCGATGAAGACCTTCGGGTCGGCGACGGTCAGGCGCCCCGCCTCGGCGAGGTACTGCGCCGTCGTCATCTCGTTGATCTTCTCCTCGCTCCCGACCGCGATGACGGCGATGAAGCTCGAGAAGAGCGAGACGGCCGCGATGACGGCCGAGCCGATCGCGATTCCCTTCGTCTCGGCCTTCGTGGTGTTGCCGACCGCGTCGAGGTCCGCGAGGATCTGGCGGGCGCGCTTGGCCGAGCCGGGGGCCTTCGCGTCCATCTCCTTGACGTCGTAGGCCATCTCGCCGATGCCGTTCGCGTTGTCGGCGACCGGCCCGAAGACGTCCATCGAGATCGTGTTCCCCGTCAGCGTCAGCATGCCGATGCCGGCCATCGCGACGCCGTAGGCGATGAAGAGCGGGGGCGTCCCGGCGTAGCAGAGGACCGAGAGGCCGATCGCGCCCGCGATGACGATGATCGCCATGACGGTCGACTCGTAGCCGACGGCGAAGCCCTGGATGATGTTCGTCGCGTGCCCGGTCTGGCAGGAACGGGCGAGCCCCTTCACGGGGGCGTGCCCCGTGTGGGTGAAGTACGAGGTGACCTTGTTCAGCGCGATCGCGAGGAAGACGCCGATGAGGCAGGTGAGCGCGGGGCGGAGGTCGAGGCCGGGGATGCCCCAGTTCAGCAGCCCGCCGAGCGCCGTCGGGTCGCCGTTCGGGAAGCCCGCCTTCGCCATCGGGTTCGCCTCGAGGTACGCCGCGTCGAAGCGGAGGTACGAGAAGCCGAGCGCGAAGAAGCCGCCGATGCTGATGAGCGAGCCGATCCAGAAGCCGCGGTGGACGCTCTTGAGCGCGGTGTCGGAGGTGTCGTTCGGCCCGGCCTTGACCGTGTAGGTCGAGATGATCGAGCCGAGGACGCCGATGCCGCGGACGAGGAGCGGGAAGATGACCCCCTTGTGGCCGAACGTGGCCATGCCGAGGATCATCGCGGCGACGATCGTCACCTCGTAGCTCTCGAAGATGTCGGCCGCCATGCCGGCGCAGTCGCCGACGTTGTCGCCGACGTTGTCGGCGATCGTCGCGGCGTTGCGCGGGTCGTCCTCGGGGATGTCCTTCTCGATCTTGCCGACGAGGTCGGCGCCGACGTCGGCCGCCTTCGTGTAGATGCCGCCGCCGACGCGCATGAAGAGCGCGAGGAGCGTGCCGCCGAAGCCGAAGCCGAGGAGCGCCTCGTAGGCCTTCTCGCTGAAGATCAGGAAGATGATCGTGCCGCCGAGGAGGCCGAGGCCGTCCGTCAGCATGCCGGTGACCGTGCCGGTCCGGTAGCCGAGCTGCATCGCCTCGCCGTAGCTCGAGCGCGCGGCCGCGGCGACGCGGAGGTTGCCCGCCGTCGCGAGGCGCATCCCGACGAAGCCGACCGCCCAGGAGAAGAGCGCGCCGACGAGGAACGCGCCCGCGCGGCCCCAGCGGAAGGCGTTCTCGCTCCCCGTGTACGTCGCGAAGAGGAGGATCGTCAGGACGATGATCAGCGGTCCGATCCGCTTGAACTGCGCCGCGAGGTAGGCGTTCGAGCCCTCCCGGACGGCGGCGGCGACCTCCTGCATCCTCGGCGTGCCGGTGTCGGCCGCGAGGACCTGCCGGGCGAGGAAGAGCGCGTAGAGGAGGCCGGCGACCGCGACGCCGAGGACCGCCATGAGCGCCCCGATCTCGAGGGGCGTGTAGCGCGGGTCGGAGAAGAGCGCGAACGGCTTGAAGGGGGCCGCCTCGCCACCGCCCGATCCGAAGAGCACGGGCGACAGCAGGAACGCGCCGCCTCCGAGGACCGCGAAAGCCGTGAGGCGTCCGGTGCTCATCGGGGACCCTTGCCGCCTGAAAAAGGACATCAGGAAAGCTCGCAACGTCGTACCTCCTCCACGGGACAGCGGACGCCCTTGCAGCACACTCCGGAGAAGCCGCCCGCTCTTCAGGGCGCGAACGGTACGCTTTCCTCTATCGGGCGGCAAGCGAGGAAGCGGCCTGAATTGGGGTCGTCCCGGTCCCGTTTCCGGTGCGCCGGGCCCGGCCGTTACTTGTAGGAGAAGCCGCTCCCGCCGATGAACTCCCGGAGGATGCTCGTCGCCGGGACGTCGTCGGGCCAGACCGGGACGAACAGCTCGAGGAAGCGCCGGAGCTGGTACCCCTTCGCCTGAGCCGGCGAGTCGGGCGGGACCTCGAGGAGGTAGCGATAGGCGAAGTTCCTGAGGACGGCCGTCTCGTACGCGAGCGCCGAGTTGAACATCGCGTCGCAGCGTTCCTGGAACGGGAAGATGTGCTTCTCCTCGCCGGCGCGGACCTTCGGCCAGCGCAGGATCGACGTCTCGGCCGAGTAGTTCCGGTACCTGCGGTCCCGCACGATCCGGCGGAGCAGCCGCGCGTCGCTCGTCCGGATCCGGTTGTGGTCGTCGATGCAGAGCTGCGTGAGGGCGTTGATGAAGATGCGGAACTTGTGCCTCTCGTCCACGGTCTCGGTGAGGCGCGGGTTCAGCGCGTGGATCCCCTCGATGAGGAGGACCTCGTTCCGTCCGAGCCGGCGAGGACGCCACTCCGTCTTCTCCTTCCGCATCCCCGTCCGGAAGTCGTAGACCGGCGTCAGGACCTCCGCCCCGTCGACGAGCTCCTTCAGGTGGGGGAGGAAGAGCGGGAGGTCGATCGCCTCGAGGGCCTCGAAGTCGAGGTCCCCTTCCTCGTCGCGCGGCGTCTTCTCCCGGTCGACGTAGTAGTCGTCGAGGGAGAGGGTCCGCGGGGTGATGCCGTTCACCTCGAGCTGGATCGAGAGCCTCTTGACGAACGTCGTCTTCCCCGACGAGGACGGGCCGGC
>Ga0116154_10001475_pt1 | contig 19816 bp, 11 predicted proteins | sample AD_UKC030_MetaG_FD_89898 | JGI IMG/M metagenome (GOLD analysis project Ga0116154, IMG submission 89898) | Active sludge microbial communities of municipal wastewater-treating anaerobic digesters from USA - AD_UKC030_MetaG | ecosystem: Engineered > Bioreactor > Anaerobic > Digestate | place: USA...
AACCAGTTGTATATCTTCTACATTTTTAGCAGAGAACCAGATATCTTGGCATACATTAACATTGAATCTTCTTAATATATTAGGATTACAACTAGGCAATTTGGGTAACTCCGGGATTAATGGTAACGATACCTTCTATTATTCTAAAGACCGTATTTTTATTTTTATCTTCTACTAATACATTATATTCATATCTACCTGCATGAATTAGTGCTGTTTCTTGTGGAGTAAGATAGATAATAATTTGTCCTATAGTAGGTATAATAGTAATATGAAAATTAGCGGTAAGATTAATAGATTCAGCAGATTTTTTAATTTGAGCATAGACAAAGGTATTAGTAAGATCATATGTTTCATAACCTACTAATTTATTTACTTCAATAATAGCAGCAAATGATGAACCTTGATCTATATATAAATTTTTTATTTGAGCCATAGTAATCTCGTTAGTTTATATTAGTATTTATATTAATTTCATAGAGCAAATATAATAGATAGGTTCTGGTAATCCATTCATTACTGGAACAATAGTAAATAAAGTTTCTATACAATTTCCCAGCATATCTTTAGCAATTATTTTATTAGACCAAATTTTATTTTTTCTTATTCTAGTCCACATATAGGGATAAAAATCTTCTGGCATTTTACCTGATTTTATAATGGCTATATTTTTACCTTCTATATCACTATGTTCCTTAAACTTAAATGTCTTCAGAAAAGAATCATTAGATAATATAATAGTTCCGCTATTATTCATGATAAAAATATTATCAGAGGCAGAATTTAATGCTCCTGTAAAGGCTTTATTTTTTAATTCGGTATTTTTTAATTCGGTAATATCACGACCAATAATAATTAATTCTTTTGGTGTACCATCTTCATTATAAATAGGTGTTTTAACAATATCAAAATGATATAATTTATCGTTTATTTCAAATGATTCTACACCACGATAATATTTTTTTGATTTCCAGGCTTTTTCATCAGTAATAATACAGTTAGCAAAACCCTCAGCATGAATAGGAAATAGTTCTATTAATTCTTTATTTGTTTTATTATAATAATCATCAGAAGAAAAGCCATATAATTCTTGACCAAATTTATTTAATGTTACCCATCTTCCATCGGAATCTTTAATAATCACTAAATCACTAATAGCATCAATTACTGAAAAGAATCTATAAGTGGTTTCTTGCAATTTTTCCTGAAGATATTTGGCGGTATTATTGGCTTCTTCTGATACTTGATTACTGGTTTCGTGTAATAATTGAAATGAATGTGATAATTTTTTTATTTCATCATTAACATCAAATAACGAATCTAGGGGCAACAAATCTGGAGATAACAATTTTTCTAAAGTTTTTTTCATAATATTAACGTCGATAAGGTTGTATATTAGATAATACGGATTTAATTTCAGTTAATGTTTGAACTAAACTTATATTACCATTATAATATAAAGTAATTAAATCTTTAATAGATGTCATTTCATCCTTTTTAGCCTGAAGGAATTTATCAGTTAAAATATCTATTTTTTTAAGAATTCTCATGCGTTCCCATAATAAGGCTAATATTACTAATAACAGCATCGCTATAACGGCACTAATACTACCATTAGATAAAAATATTGCTGCGTGTGTAACTGCCTCTGCTTCTACCATATTATTATTCCGAAAAAACAATAGATTTTATCTACTATTTATTGGAATAATAATATTGATTATTATCATTCAAAAACATTGATCTGGATCAACTAAATATGAAAATAATGCTTGACAAGGCTTCTAAAAAGGAGTATTATTTATCTGTTGTCCGGTTCAAGAGGTACTATATTAATAAATATTTAATATTATTCAATATAAATTCATTCTATAACAGTTCTAAATACATTCTATCTACATTAGTTAAAGATATCTTAGAAGATATTAAGAAGTAATTATAAGGAATAACTACTAATTAATACTAGGAATTACTAATAAAGAATAACTACTAATCAGTAATAGATTTATTTTTATTCTTAAATTCTGTTATTTCATCATCAGTAACAATAATATCTTCTTCTTTATCTGGTCTAAAATCATTTCTACTACTATTATGATTATCATGATATCTATCTGAATAGTCATCATTACAATTATTCCTATCATTATGATTTAACCATCTTGAAAATCCAGCAGATAATCCTAATGCTGCTAAATAAGCAATAAACACTTCTGATATTAAAGAATCTTTTACTGTTTGATAAATTACTATAAAGGTACCAGTAATTGATCCTATTAACTGCATTACTTTAGTTTGACTTGCTTTACCATCTAATTCTGATACTAATTGTTTCCATTCCCATATATCATTTTTATCCTTATCACGTTTATATAATGATCTTAATGTTAAAAAGAATATTACCAGAAATATTGCTAATATAAAATTAGATATGGTTAAATAAGGAGTAATCATCTTACTTTATATTCTTTAGTGCCAATATGATCACATAGAATAGTAGTATCTACGAATATTTTATAATTTAATTCTCTGGCTTTATCACAGAAATAAACATCCTCTGAATACGTATTATTATGATCTAATGCATGTTTATATAGAAAATGAGGATAAGAAATATTTCTAATAACATCTGATTTTATTAATACACAACCAAATCCTACTCCCTCTACTTCATATAATTCTTTATCTTTAATCTCCTCATATTTAATTCTACGGTCTTTAGTATTAGTAAATATTTCTAATACATTATCATCATTTCTCTGAACATATAATCCAGAAACAATATCTTTATCTGCTCTTAATAACTTTTCAAGAGTATCATTAGGCAATACTATATCACTATCTACTGAAAAAAGATAATCATAGTCTTTAGCCCAATTTGCTATTAAATTTCTAACTTGATCTATTCTGTATCCATAAAAATATTGAAAATGTGTTTTGTAGCCATGAGGAATATTAAGATCGTAAATAGACTTAAAAGTTTCAGGCGAAATATATTTATCAGTAGGAATAGCAATTAGAATTTTTTTATCTTGAAATATTTCTAAATAATGATTTGTTTCGGTATTATACACAAAAGATATTTTTGGTTTTTTAGAAGTTATCCATAATTCATAATCATATCTATTATTGTTTTTACTATATTCATGTGTATCTTTAGGATTAGGAAGTGTAGCAATATAATTAGTATTAGCCCAGAAAAAATTGCCACTAACAATTATAGGTTTGTTTGCCAGTGAAAGATCATTTAATCCGACTACATCATTAGTTTCAAGTTGTTTTATACAATTTTTCCAATCATGAATAAGTGATTTGTTTAATATTGATAACCATTCCTTCTGTGATTCTGAAAATACTGATATTCCTTTAGTATGAATATATAATACTTTTTTATTTGGATTATTGATAGAAAATTCATAGACATAATTTAATGTTTGTTGTTCATAGATATTTTCCTCTGAAGTATCTCTAATATCAAGAACAGTGACATAATTGTATTTGCTACTAATATGATCTATAATACTTTTTAATACTATTTTTTTAGGAACTGGTATTGTGAAAGTTTTATTAATAGTAATACAAAGATTAATATTTGCATTTTCTTTAAGGTTTGAATTTTCTATTGCTAATAATTCTTCATCTATCCACCATAAAGAATTTATATTAACATGATCTGGAACATAAACATGAAAAAATATTTCTAATTTATTATTGTTTGGTTTTGGTTCATTTTTATTACCATTCATTAAATTGTCATATATAATTTTTTCTGATTTTAATTCTGGATAATATATTTCTCCACTATCTATAAATGCTCTTGTTGTAGCACATGGAGTAAAAAAATGTATATCTTTAATTAAATATAATTGTTTATTGTTTTTAATATCTCTATCCAATATCATAGTATCGCCATATTCCACTTTTAATTCATTAGGAATATCAACCCAATTATCCTTATGTAGAAAGAATAACGAACCAAATCCATATAAATTACCAGAAATATAGGGTTCAATTGTAATATTATTGTTGGTATAATCATCAAATATAATACCAATTGCTCCATTATCTGGTGTTACATATTCATAAACCTTTTCAAATATATTAGTATTATATTCTATATCATCATTAATAATTCCAAGTTTATTATTATTGGATATAGATACTCCATAATTCCAAGCAGGATTTACAAATATATTTTTAGAAAAATTACACAATTTTATTTTCTCATTATTTAACACATCATTAATGGGTGTATTTTTGCTGTCATTATTAATTATAATAATTTCATCAATAAGATCAACTGTTACTAATTGTTCTAAAAATCTACAGAATGGTTCATACTTCCACATAGTAGGAATAATTATTGAGAATTTTTCTGATTTAATATCTATTTCTTTTCCTATGCTTTTAGTTGCATTAATTGTTTGTTCAGTAGAATTCACCTTATAATCATTAATAGGATTTTTATCATTATATAAAACCATTATTTCTTTTACCGCTTTTATTCTATTTTTATCTGCTTTACTGATTAATTCATAAAAGAATGGATTATCACCACCGGCTTTTATCCATCCATTATCATTCATTAGATTATCAATATCAATATTGTTAATTAATTGTTTCTTGAAAGTTCTAAGATGAGTATAAGGAATTCCCCAAGTAAATTGATGATCTCTATAATTTTCAACTTCCTCTGGGTATTCTTGTGCTATTAATGGAATCTCATCTATCTCACTAAAACAAGAGCCATAAGTAAAATCATAATCCTCATGAATATTATTATAATAAGTAAAGATAGTATTATTATTAACTAGACAATCATCTCCATCTAATAACATAATAATATCGTTATTAAAACAAAATTCATTAATAGCGTGATATTGATTATAGAGAGCGCCTTTATTTTCTTTATTAGTAATTAAAACTATTCTATCATCTTCATAAGAACTAATAATATCATTAGTACCATCAGAGGAATTATCATCAATAATATACATAACATAATTATTATAATTTTGTGTTATTACTGAATCAATACATCGTTTAATATACTTCTCCGCATTATAAACAGGAGTAATAATTTTAATTGGTTTTTCTTTATAACAATAATTACGATAAGTTTCTAGTTGTTCAGTATTATTAAATTTAATACCAAATATTCTATTAACACTATCATTAATTTTAATAACTTTTCTATATTCTTCTAGTGGTAAATAATGTCCTAATTTATAATAAAGATGTTGTTTCCATTGTAGAGCAATACTTTCCCAGGAATAAATTTCATCAGTTTCTATAATAGAACAATGTTGTTGTTTTTGCTGATAAAGATATTCATCATCATAGGCACGCATTACTAATTGAACAAATCTATTAACTTGATCTTGTTTATTAACATTAGTAAATAAACCATTAGGCTCAATAGGATAATCTAATAAATAACACGATTTTTCTATTGCCGTACTTTCTAATGCTCCAAATCTACAGGTAATGACTGGAGTATTATAGAGCATTGATTCTAATACAGAAATACCGAATGTTTCTGGAAATTGTGCTGGATAAATCATATAACTAGCATTAGATAGTATATTAGCCACTATTTTCTGAGTAACGATACCAGTAAAAATAACATTTAATTTTTTATACTTATCATCATTCATTAATTTTTGCATTAGAATACCCTGATCATCTAATTCACCGGAACTCAATGCATAATAGCCGCCGATAACATGAAGATAGGCATTAGGTATTTTTTGTTTAATAATTGGCCAGATATCATCTAATAATGGCACTAGACCTTTACTAACTGCGGAATTATAGACAAAAGCGTTTTTATCTTTTTTTGAAATATCTGCTGATTTATATTTTACTGCACCATTTCTAGTCTGGAATGTTTTATTTTTAAGAATTTCATACATTCTTCTATTACCATGATCGGCATTTAGAACATAATTAGTATGAAAATCTGAGAGTGTGAATATTTCATCAATATAATTTTTATTAAGAAGTTCTTCTAGGAATTCATCACCGGTACAGAAGGTATCATGAAGCCAAACAACTTTATAGGAATTTTTGATGATAGAATTATATGGATTATTTTTATCAGGAAGAAACGGTAATACTGACCTTGAGGAAATAACAATATCATAATTTGTTAATAAATTTATATCAGAATGATCGATATAAGTAACATCATGATACTTACCAGGAGAAATACTATCTGTTTTGCAAGAATTAAGCACAGTAACATCAAAATCAATTTTTGCTAATTCACTGGCTAATAATATAATAGCCGCTTCAGAACCACCTAATCCTCTTGAAAATAACGTAAATCCATTATAAGTTAGGGGACCGGTATCAATAATTAATAGTTTCATATGATTCACCTCATGATAAGTATATTTAACTATTTATTAAAGATTCTAATGCCTCTACTTCCGTCGTTAATTCTTTTAATGCAGCAGCAATATAGGGAACACATCTAGTATAACCTATTGATTGATACAATGGTTCGCCTTTTTCATTCATATCATCTTTATTACCAATAACAAATTCTGGGAATATTTCCTGAAATTCATGAGCGATAGCGCCGAAACATATTTTATCATCATCATCCCATATTTTATTATAATTATAGATTTTAACTTTATTAATTTTTTCTAATATTCCAGAGGTAGATTCTGTAATATTTTCTTTTAATCTATAATCAGATGATATAAAATGAGTATTACTATCTTCCAGAGAACTATAAGTAAGATCATTAGTTCCAGAACCGGATTGTATACTAACATTATTAGAAGAAGAATATACATAGGCTAATTCTGTTGGAGTAGACCCGCCTAGAACAGTTCCAGTAAAAGAAATAGCACGACTACCGGCATTACTATTTAATAATAGGGGGCATTCATTTTTACGAAAATATGATGCGGAACTATAACTAATATATAAACTATTGGCAGTACTTACTGATACTCCATAGTTAGTTGTACTAAGGGCTGGAAAAGAAGCATTAGAATCACAATAATATAAATTAGCATTATTATTAGAATTAGCCTCAAGATAAGTAGTAGGTAATACCAAGTAATCATCTCCAGCAGGGCCAGCAGAACCAGCGGGACCAGTAGGACCAGTGATGCCAGCAAGACCAGCGGGACCAGTAGGACCAACCACAAGATTATCTAAACCATTACGGCCCACATCCCCCCCAGAACCTCTATAACCAGCAGAACCTTCATATCCAGTTGGGCCAGCACTTCCATTATAACCCGTTAATCCGATAGAACCATGATAACCAGTTGCCCCAATACTTGTGGCACCAACGCCGATAGAACCTTTGTATCCACGTTCTACAATATTATTCCAAACATTTTGATTATAATGTTGGTATAAATTTAATTGCGGGTTAAATCTAATAGCACCCACCACGCCAGCAGTTGTTGAATAATCATTGGGTATTAATACCGCACCACTATTTCCGGTGGTTTCTGCTTTAGTAGAATTTATATATCTAAAATTAGCATCCATATCATCATGAGATAATGGACCACTTTGAGACGTTCTATATTTTATTGGCATTTTTTTCTTGTAATTTTATAGTTAATTTATCTAATTTTTTGTTTAATTCTTTAACACAAGCAAATAAGAATGGAACTAATCCAATATAATTAATTGATTGATACATAGGATTATTATCGTTATCAACTTCATCTTTTTTATTAGTAACAAGATGAGGCATTATTTCTTGTAATTCGTGTGCCATAAAACTAAACGATTTAGCCTTAGACTCTTTAATGGTGAAATCATATAATTTTAATTGTTTAAGGGTTGGTAAATTATCATTAGTAATTATAACATTTTCTTTCAGCCGATAATCAGAAATATTATTATATAAACTTAGAGTAAATGGGGCTTGTGGTACCCATTGAGTATAATTTTGTGTATTAAATCCCACATTAATTTTACAAGCACTAGCCGCAAGATACCTTATGTCTAATAAAGTTCCTTGGTCGTTTCTATTCAAATAAATACCGCCATCACCATCATCAATTTTACTAACATAAATAGAACCACCAGTATTAAATGCAACTCCTGCTTCTGGATTATTTACGGCGCCTGGTGCAGTATTAGTGGTGTTAAATGTTAACGGTAACGCAGCAGTTTTGGTAAGAGCGTTTACTGTATATCTAATAGCATTAGTAGGGGAACTACCAGCAGGACCAGCAGGACCAGTAGGACCGGTTGCGCCTTTTAGTCCGGTTGTGCCAACGGTTCCCCTAGAGCCACTATATCCAGCATCACCAACCGAACCAGTATATCCAGTTTTCCCTAATGGGTCTCTACCGGTTATTCCTCTTTCACCTCTTGAACCACCATACCCAATTACTCCTTTACTTCCTGAATAACCAGTTGCTCCTACACCGTTTGCTCCGGGATCTCCTACGTATCCTTTTTCCCCTACTGATTTCCATATATTAGTATTATATACACCCTCAAAACTTTTAGTTTCATTATTATATCGTATTGCTCCTACAGTAGTAGTATTTCTTTCTGCCGTACTACCTACTGGAATGGATGCAGCACCAATATCACTATCTTTAGATAACTTAAAATTATCTAAATTACTAAAATTAGTATCTAAATCAGTATTAGTTAATATTTTAGCCGTTCTATATGTTATTGCAGGCATAATTTTATTGCTCTTATTTTTTCAGATAATTCATTAATCGCCGCAATTAAAATAGGAACCATCGGAATATAATCAATCGCTTGATAAATTGGTTTATTATCGTTATCAACTTCATCTTTTTTTCCACTTACACACGATGGAAAATACTCCTGTAATTCATGGGCAATATAACCAATTTGTTTATTTTCCCTACCAATATAATTAAAGTCGTATATATCTATTTTATCTAATGTATTGAGAACATTCTTAATAGGTCTTATATTAGTTTTTATACGATAATCAGAAGTATTAGCAAAATCTAAATAACCACTTACTACATAAAATCCACCACCTGTAGTACTATAAGATACATTAGATAATGTGGTATTATTGTACTTAAATTGCATGAATTTATAAGATACGCCAGAGGTATTTCTTCTTCTATGAACTGTTAAATTAGTAGCACTTGTACTACTTGTTACTATTCCTAAACTATTGATATCTAGTCCGGTATTTGTAGAAGTTAATCCTGGACTACCTCCTGTAACAGTATTTCCAACAGGTATTGTATAATAGGTTGCAGTTGATAATGTTCTATTTAGAGTAAGTTGTGAATATTGTGAACTATTAGTAGGTATTCCGCCATCTGGACCAACAGGACCAGTGACACCAACATTGCCCGTTAAACCTAAAGATCCTCTATATCCCCGTGAACCAATGTACCCCTCTGAGCCCGTGTAACCTCTTGAACCTGTATAACCTGTTGGCCCTACCGAACCAGTATATCCAACTGCCCCAAGTAATCCGGTAGGACCAGCACTACCCTGTATTCCAGTAGAACCGACCGAACCACCGTATGTATATGCCCGAGAACCTGTATAACCTACTTGACCAAATGTTCTCCATTCAGGAGTAGTAGTTTGTCCAGTATAGCCCTCTAAATTATTAACTACTGTATTTAATCGTAATAAACCCGGTGATAATGTTGGTTTTGTATCATTACCACTGGGCAATATTGCATAAGTTGATGTAGGAGATAAGCCTACTTTTTTAGTATCTAATTCTCTAAAATTATTATCTAATTCTAGTGGTGTTAATGAACTTCCTTTAGAACTTCTGTATATAATGTTCAATGCCATATTAATGTCCTATGGCAAAATAAGTAATTTCAAAATTAGGATTCGTTTCATCCATAGTAGTTGAACCACCTACTCTATGAACATAAAAAACAAATCCATTTGTATCTTTACCATGAACACCTACAAGCATATCACTTCCATCCGAATTAAGGTTATCTTTACCACCTGCTACTACAAAAGAACAACCATTAGGGAAAGGTATAGGAAATGTAGCAGAACCTACTGTTTTAGCATGATAATGACTATCGTTTAATGGATTAGTAGGGTCTGAACTTTCTGGTTGTATTGTAGGAGTATAAAAGGTAGTACCCCATTGCATAATTAATCCGCCAGGTAATTTTTGATATCCATTTTCTGAATAAACAGAATTATTCCTAAATATATCATATACATATTGACGAGTAAATGCCTCAGAAGCAATTACTCCAGAAGTTTGTGGTATTGTTAATGTTATTTGACTATTTACTGGAATTTGACTTAAATCAAATTTAGTAAATGAATTGGTATTAGTACTATCTGCTAATCTGAAGTTATTGCTTCTAAATGTTTGGATAATATTATTGCCACCATCATCCATGAAAGTATTACTAACATTTTTATAAACTACATTAGTACTATACGCTAATACCTTTACTCCAATATCAGCATCTACTAAACCACCAACAGCATCTAAATCCCCCAGAGTAGCAATAATACCATTTTTATCTGGAATAGTTAATGTTCTTAATTGTGAAACACTGGCTAAATTAAAAACCGCCTTTTTTGCGCTATCACTACTATTTTGTAGAATAAAACAATTATCATGAAAAGTTTGAACATTATTAAACAGATTAGTATTAGATGATATTACGGTATTAGCATTATAACCCTGAACATTAACTCCGATAGCCAACCCTAAATTAGTTCTGGCATTACTAGCAGTATTAGCACCTGTACCACCATTAGCAACGGGTAAAATTCCTGTTATTGATGTTGCAGGAATATTACTAAGGGTGTTAGTTAATCCTGATATAATTTTACCAGTAATAATTTGAGAAGAAGATAAATCAACAATCTCTTTACTAAAATCAATACTAATATTACCAGTTTCAGTACCAGTAGGATTAGTGATTGTAATATTACCATCGGTATTAATTAATGATTTTATTACTAATGTATTATTGGAATTAATTAATAATCCATTAGTAGTAGCATTAGATAAAGTAGTTAATTTATTATGTGCGTTTTGTTTAGTAGCAAGATTAGCACTCAAATCAATGATATCAGAAGTAATACCGGATAAAAGTACTGCAATATTGCTAGACAAAGTGTCAATATCAGCGGATAAAGCATTAAAATTATCATCTAATTCATCATTAGTAAGAGGTGATAATTTAGTTCTGCGTAATGTTAATGACATATATTATCCTATACTTTATTATTGATAGTACGAATTCCATATATTTTAGGAATAATACTATTGTTAGTTGTTCTCATTACTAATTTTATATCGAATACTGAAAATACTGTAGTAGAAATATATTCATAATACCATTCGTTTATCACACTATTATTTATACTATTTATGAATCTTTTAGTATAATCCATTGTGTCTAATTTAGGGTTGGCTAATGGAACCCAGCGCCATTCATTATCTCTATGGGTACTTTCATCGGTAGATAATCTGACATAGACATCAATAGCAGCAGGACTAGGACAATTACCAGTAATAAAAATACTTAATCTTTTTGCCTCTGACTCTGATTTTATTTGAACTACCTTACTTTTATACTTAGCATTAGCAATTCCTGTTCCAGAATTAATTTCTGTATTAAGATCAGAATCATTTAAGTAAGTCGCTAACTCATTAGGATATGTAGTAAATATATCATCTATTTCACCATTTTGATTATCAATTTTATTAGTTTTTACTATTAATGACATACCATTCAATTCAATAGTAGGTGATATAGTTTTATCATTAGATTTTAATTCAAGAGTAACTAATGAATTGTTAGGTTTATCTGCTGTATCCATAAATTGCTCATTATCACCGGATACAATTAATTGTGAAGATTCAAATACATAAAATTTATTATTATTATCTATTTCAGCAGTTGTTTGTGATTCATATTGATTACCACCATTTGCACTTGCTTGTGTTAAAGTAATACTTTCGGTAATATTAGTTGAAGGTAATTCAGTTCCAAGATAATCAATCATTAATTCATTAACAATAATATTAGTATAAATTTCAAAAGAAGCAGCAGTAATTGATATTGGAGATGTTGGTATTGATAAAACAGCGCCAACAGGAGCAATATTTAATGATTTATTATCTTCATTATTAAATGGAATAGCCTCTTCATAACTTCTGGTAAAATTATTATCAATAGGAGTAGCGTCAATTAATTGATTAGTATCACCAATAAAGATATTACCGGTTAATGTTGCATTTGCTCCTACATCAATAGTAATATAATCTTCATCTATAATAGTAGCAGTAAATTCCCCATTTTTGAAATTACTATAAGGAATACCATTATAAGCAGTTACAGAAGGAGTACTAACACCAGGGAAATCACCAATAAATACTTTATCAGAATTAATAAGACCATGCATTGGTAAATATATTTTTACTAATGATGAACCAACAGTAGTATGAATAAATGATAATGGTAATACTTGTTTAGTATTATAGTATAGTTTTCTATCTCCTAGCATAAAATATTGGGGAACTAATGATACTATAGAGGGATCATCAGTATTAAATTCTGCAATATTAATATCAAATTTTATATCTTCATATTGATTAGGAGTCCAAGTAGAATCATTAGAAGATTTGAATAATACTCCATTAAATGGTTGTTCATCAATTACTTTACCACTAACAATATCAATATCACCAAATCTTGAACACCAAACATCATAACTTAATGAAGTAGATTTTAATACAAAACAAAAATCAGTAGCGGGCGATAAATAGACCGGCTGATCTAATCCGAATACAGTTCCAATAGAAGCATTATCACTTTGAGAAACACTGTTTCCAGGTAATACTACTTTTCCGCCAGGTAATACATTAGAACCAGGTAATCCATTATTCATATCTCTTAATTCTAAAATTACTGGCACTGATTGATCAACATGTTTGAAATAAACCACTACACTGGTGATAAACACACCCATTGGATAAACAGAGGGATCAATAAAAAATGATTGTGCCAATGGATCAACACGTTTTGCTTCTCCACCCGCTCCCACTGTACAACCAGCCAACAATTTATTAAATATCCATGGAGTGGAAGAACCCTTTGGAATTAATGGTTTATATGTATCAGTTGATAATATACCAGAGGGTTTTTTGTTAATATCTATTTCTGCTATAGTAGGAGGAATTGTAGTATGAGCCCAATAAAAGGTTCTTCTAAATTTATTAGTAACAGGAACATTTAGTGAATAAACATGGTTCCATTTATTATCAGATATTTTATCAGTTTTTACATAGGTTATTGTAGCCTTAGCATTTTTTTCTATAATACCACTACCCGCAGTACTAATAGTGCTAATATCAGGAGGAGTAGCACTAGCAGAAGGAACCGTATAATTGGGTTTTACTGAATTAGAAGTTATGGTATAATCATAATACCATTCAGCACAACCTAAACCAGAAGGACTAGGGGGCGTATGAATTAATGGATTAGGTCTAAATGGCGGTAAAATAGGTTCCGGTATTTGCACTGGAGGATATATAATAATAGGCGGTGTAACAACTGGAGGAGGCATTACAGGGGGAGTAATTGGTAAAGTTCCGCCACCACCGCCACCACTACTACCAGTAGCAGGAGGAGTATCTAAAATAGTTAATGTAGTTATTTGTTTTTGTTGTTGTTTTAATATACCAGAGGCTTCATAAACAGCAGAAGTTGAGCCATATTGAGGATCGGGTAAATAAATACTGACATTATTATCATTAACGATTGTCTTAACTGAATCTACTAAAGAAAAAGTATGGGAACCACAAATAAATGTAGCAGCAGGTAAATAGAAATTACCAATAACTGATCCAATATTATCAGTAACAATATCAGAAACAAATGCTCCATCTTGTGTAGAACATAATTTAGAAACATCTACTCCATTAAAAAAGGGGTAATATTTTGTATTGGGTTTTAGACCTTGTGCTGTAAAAGTTACGCATTTTGGCCGCATATACATAATAGCGGATTCATTGATCGTCCAAGTTTCACCGATTTCTGCGGTATTAGTAACTGTAGATAGATTAATACTACCGATATTAGTTCCTGTAGTTATTGTAGCCATATTTTATTAATTCCTATACCGGTATTTGTTAAACACGCCATTTTGAGGGGTCTTTTTGGTCAAAGTGTCTTCCTGCATGTAAATAAGACTTGACCTCTATATCTTTATATTTTTTATTTTTTAATGATTTAGCATAAACACCATCCCAACCATTGCGTCTTATTTCTAAACTTAGATGTGAGTCAGTATTTACTCTACCCGTTCTGCCTAAATTAGTTTTCCAATCAAAAGTGATGGCGTGATATCCATTCTTTGAGTCTTTACCCCATTGTTTCCTAAGATTAGAAATTTCAATAACTATCTCCTCAATAGGTTCAGGAGGAGGGGGTAATATTACTGGAGGTAATACATATACTGGGGGCATTGGAATTATTTCAGGTAAATCTATAGGTGGAGTAGGTAATTCATCTGGTTTAATAGTTATTGGTTTAATTACTACAGGTAATGTAACGGTATCAACCCAATTATCTACCATTGGATTTAATGATAATTTACCTTCCCAATTCATTGTATTATAAGGGTTCAAATTATTAAAAGTAGAAGCAGGAGTATTACCAAAGGCTTTTACTTCAGTGTAGGGTAATGTGACTGTAGAACCAGTTTGTTTATAATTGCCAGACACTTCAGTACTTTTTGGGGATAAATTAATAGTTCTGGTAATAACTCCTGGACTTAAATAAGATTTATCATAGATGGTGCATTTATAATCATCAGAATTATAATCTTGACTAAAAGCATCCTCAAAATCTTCGTTCCACATACCACGGGCGGCTTCAGTAGCACCTTCAACAGTAGCATCTACAATTTCTTGATGCATATCTCTATTTAATGCTAATGAGGTATAATATTCATTACGATCTACCCGTTCTTTAATATCATGAATATCTAACATTTTATATACTGGATTGGCAAATTTCTCTATAGATACTTCATTAATATCAATAGTATAGGGATACATATAGATATAGGCTAATGGTAATTTATATTCATTTCTTCTGAATTGTAATATTTCCTGATACCCAGAAACTTCTTTATGATCTATTTTTAGAGAATCTTTTTCACGATTGACATAAAGATGGATATGTTTAGGCAGGAATTTAGTATAAGAATAGGTAATTCTGGCTAAATCTTTTGGATAAGTATATTCTTTACCTAGACCATAAGTAACAGCAGTAGTATCTACCAAACTATTATTTGATGTTAATCCAATATAATATGTTCCTGAGGCTGGTATCGCATCAATAGTTAAATTTATAACACTATCACCAGTAATAGAATTAATAGATATAGAAGATATATCAGCACCGTTAGGAATACCCGGACCAATTATACGTAATCTATTATTAATATCACTAAACCTAGCAGCAAATAAGGATAAATTGATATCTTTTAAGTATACAAGGTTGTTAGCAGCAATTATTCTACCATAATTCTTAAAGAAATAATTAGAATAAGTAGTTCTAAAATCAATACAATTTCTAATATTAACAGTTTCTTTATTATTGCCTTTTACATCTCTTATTCTTCCAATATAAGATAAATCATCACTTCGAAAATCACCATAACTATCAACACATGAATATGATCCATCAGTTTGTTTGTAGTAAGTATAGTTTACTGATATTTGGCCGATAGGTGGAGCATTATTTCTTTTTAATTTAATAAATCCGGTATTGATACTGGTAGCGTTAGCCCCTGATTCAAAAATGTATCTATTAGTAATATCTATACTATTGTTAATATTAGGAGCAACATTAATATCACCAGAATCTTTGATTGAAAGTATTTCTTGAATGTTTTGATGCCCTAATGCAATCCATGATTTAGACGGAGTAGGAATTACTACTGTAGCGGTTTCTGGTGAATTATTAGAGTGAGCAACTTCATTTTTAATTAATGTTGTATAAAGAACAATATCAGTATTAATCGCAATATCATTAGGTGCATGAAAAGATAACGTAGTAAAGGTGCTATTAAATTTTATTATACCTGTACCAAGTGGAATATTAATATAACCAGCAACAGTTTTCTTAAATGCGCTATAATCATTTATAGAATAATCTTCAAAATAAGAACTTGGTTCACTATCAACCCTAAACCCATTTATACCAGTATCTACACCATTAGTAGTTATAGTTGCATCATAGGCTTTTATTACTGAATAAGATAAATCGTTAATGACTTCATTATTATCCAATCTTTTTGTTGTTTTAATAGTAGAATTATCTAATTTTATTAATGGATAATATTCATTAGAATAATTAGTAATAAAGGCAGATACTAACGTGGCAGAATAATTAATATTTCTAATTACTTCACTAGATAGAATTTTATTAGTTTTAAGTGTTTTTATAACATATATTTTATTATAAGTTACATAGTAAGGTACCCAACTAAGAGGAGGATTATTTATATCATCAGCAGCAAATATGTTCATATTTGTATTGCTAAACATATCCCCATCACCACTGTTATCAAAATATTCGAAGGTTGTTACTGCACCACTAATATTTAACTCACACAGAATAGGAGCACCAATATCTTCGGCACCAATTTTCTTATAACCACCTATATCATTTATTGAATAACCAGATTCTATGGTAATATTGTCGAAATACATTTTATAAATTGCTGTACTTTTTTCACCTATATTATCTGCAATATCTCCTGCATAATATTGTAATTCTTTATACACACCGTAACCAACAACATTACTGGTAATACCTGGCCCTGGTCTATTATTAATAAATTGAACTAATTCGTTTTTTTCTGGTAAATGTGTTAAAAACGGTTGTTCAACCCCTAAATCATTAAAATTATTACCACCTGCCACATAAAAAAATGGCATGTTGTCTAGGAAAGTAGATACTAAGGGCTTTTCTTCGGTATGGTATATATCTCTAGGTTTTGCAATAGGAATGTTTACATCATGTAATTGATTATATTCATAGCCACCCAAATAACAATCACCTCTACCCACACCAACCCAAATATAATCATCAGTATAAGACTTATTTACTGAAGTTTTTAGCCCATTAACAATAAAATTACCATTAGCATCATAAGTTCTTTTGGCTAATGTTTTTAATAATTCGGCATATTGAGTATTATTATTCAAATAAGTAATGACATCGTTTTCAATAGTCATTAATTGAATGAATTTTTCTTCATCAATTATAGTGTTTTTATCTGTTCTGGTAAGAATTAGTTCTATTTTATAACGATCAGCACCAGGAGCATATTGATTAGGATGTCCCTGAGCATTATCTAATAATGATTCATCTTGATAGGAATCTACAATTGATTCAATAATATTTAACCCAATAATGCAATTAGTGATGGTATTGTTTTCTGGTTCAACAATGAGATTTTGTGTATAAACATCTACAAATAATTCTTTAGTATAAAACACCCCTTTATCAATAGATACAACTTTACCAACATTAGCACCTTTAATATCAATCACTATTTGAGTAGGATTATCTTCAATAGTATATACTGTATCTGTATTAAGAAAATGCATTCTATTTTCTTCACCAGTAACATTATATGAATTAAAGTATTTTATGTATAAACAAGTAGGATAATCATCGGTAGCGGGGGAACTACCTAATACTACCGCAGTAATATAATTGTCAAAATATCCCGCAGTATTAGGATAAAATCCATCTATTAATGGAGCATTAGTAATGGTTTTACCAATTAAATTAGTAACATTAATATTAGTAACAAATAAAATATCTGCTTTAGTATTTAATACAACACCACCAGGAATAACCATGGAGTTTTTCTTAAATATATGATTAGCAAATGTAGAAATTTGATGCTGGGAAATAGATTGTAATTGATTAAGTTCTCTACTTTGAACCGCATATCCAGGTTTGAATAAAATTTTATAGAAATTCTTTTCTGGATCATAATCATCAAAATAAGGATAGGAATTGAAATTGATTGCCATTTATAAAAATCTCTTAAAAGTTGATGACGGTTTTTAATACTACAGTTTGTTCATTATTGGGAAGAAATGCTTCTCTATTGTCAATTAATAATAATTCTCCAGTTTGTTTGTTGATGTCTGGATAATCAATAGAAATGATAATTAATTGTTTTGGTCCTTGATATAATGTTTGTCCAAGTACTAATTTACTATTTGCTTTAGGATGTAATAATAAATTAATATGAGTGGTTGGCATAGTAGTAATCGTAGAACCTAAAATACTATATTCATTATTATTTATATCAGTTATAGGCAAAGAAAGATCAAGAGTACCGCTATTTAATTGACATAAAATAGTAAAACAACCGGAACCTATTGATTTATTAAAGCGTAAATTAGAAGAATATTGTAATGGATTTTTAATAATACCAAATTGTCTATATTCATTATTAAGAGTAAATCCATTTATTCTTTCATCTGATAAAGTAGTTCCTATTCCTAAGGCAGTAGTGTATAATTCAGTAATAGCGTTTTTACAGTGCCCAGATTGAGGAGATATTAATGGAGTAATTATAGCATCCTCGGTATTATCATCTCCTAAATCTCTGGTGATAATAATATTAGCATAAGAATAATCGTGTCCTGGATTAGTAATAGTAACACCGGTAATAGCTCTACCTGTTAATATTGGAGTAGCAGTGCATTCAAATCCATCACCCATCACTGTTAAAGTAGGGGGTGTCCAATAAACTCCGGGTACTTCTACTCTCATACATTCAATAGTTCCAGGAATAGCACTTAATTCTATATAATCTTGTTTAGTGCTAGAATTACCATAAATAATATCTGGTCTAATATCTACATTAGCACCGACACCATAATAAGATTCATTGGCAGTAATTGTAGCATAAGTATAACCAACACCAGGATCATTACATACAACCCCAGTAATTTGAGTGTTTTCAATGATAGGAGTGAATCTAGCAGCACTTTTTTCAGTATTAATAGTTATACTAGGCAATATTAGCGGAATATATTTAAGGTTATTTGTAGTACCATCAATATGAGTAGGAATAGATGTTAGATTAGTAATATTAGCCATTACCTCATACATTCTATTTGTTTCACCTTCTGGCTTAACTAATAAAAATTCTCCTATTACTAAATCAACTCCTGCTTCATTAAATTCTTTTATAGTAGCAATAAATGCTAAATTATTTATTGACCCAGTGGTATGTAGGGGTTCTTCTGTATTACTTAATGTTACATTATCATCATCGACAATATAATAATTATCACTATATCTTATTAATGAATGTTTATCTACGGCAATTGGATCAAAAGCAGTATTTCGTTCAACAAATGTGTAATAATTATTATTAGAAATACTATATAATTGAGGTGGTTCTATAGTAATAATAGGATCTACTGAATATCCATATCCATAAAATAATTTAATATTAGCAGTAGCCTGTTGACCAACATATTCTAAATTAACGTCTCCATTTAATACTATTCCGATATCATGAGTAGGACCAACACTTGATAAAGTCCCATCAGCCAATGCTTTATAATAATTATAACCATGTTTAATAATATCATCAACAGATATAGATGAATTACCAGAAAAATCAATATAACCAGAGAATGGTTCTGAAATAGTTACAACATAATACTCAGAATTATTATAACCTATTCCGGTATTAGTAATAGAGATAGAAGATACTCTACCATTAATAACATTACATATACCTGTAGCAGCAACATGACCGGTAC
>Ga0116154_10001482_pt1 | contig 19739 bp, 18 predicted proteins | sample AD_UKC030_MetaG_FD_89898 | JGI IMG/M metagenome (GOLD analysis project Ga0116154, IMG submission 89898) | Active sludge microbial communities of municipal wastewater-treating anaerobic digesters from USA - AD_UKC030_MetaG | ecosystem: Engineered > Bioreactor > Anaerobic > Digestate | place: USA...
CGGCGCCTCGAAGCTCTCGGGCGGCCAGCAGCAGCGCGTCGCGGTCGCCCGAGCCCTCGTCCTCGATCCTCCGCTCGTCCTCGCCGACGAGCCGACCGGCAACCTCGACACCGAGTCGGGCGCGCAGGTCTTCGAGCTCCTCCGGCGGGTCTCGGAGAGACACCGGACCGCCTTCCTCGTCGTGACGCACGACGAGCGGATCGCCGCGCGCTGCGACAGGGTGCTGACGATGGTCGACGGAAGGATCCGGTCGGACGTGCGACGACCGGCCGCCTGATCGACGAAGGCCGCCGCGCCTGAGGCGCGGCGGCCTTATCGGGACGCGGCGGGCCGCAGCCTCAGATGTACTTCAGCTCGATCGCCTTCCGCTCGAGCTCCGCGCGGAAGTCGGGGTGGGCGATGTCGATGAGGGCCTTCGCCCGCTGGCGAACGGTCTTGCCGTAGAGGTTCGCGACCCCCCACTCCGTCGCCACGTAGTGGACGTCGTAGCGGCCCGTGACGACGCCGGCGCCGTGCTTGAGCGTCGGGACGATCCGGGTGAACGGCTTCCCGTCCTTCCCGGCACCGCTCGAGGGGAGGCCGATGATCGGCTTGCCGCCGCGGGAGCGCGCCGCCCCGCGGATGAAGTCGAGCTGCCCGCCGACCCCCGAGTAGAGACGCGTGCCGATCGAGTCGGCGCAGACCTGCCCCGACAGGTCGACCTCGATCGCGGAGTTGATCGCGACCATCTTGTCGTTCTGCCGGATGACGTACGGGTCGTTGACGTACTCCGTCGGACGCATCTCGACGACCGGATTGTTGTCGGCGAAGTCGAAGAGCCGCTTCGTCCCGATGAGGAAGCCCGCGACGATCTTGCCCCGGTCGATGCTCTTCTTCTCGCCGGTGACGACCCCCTTCTCGTAGAGCTCGACGACGCCGTCCGAGAACATCTCGGTGTGGATCCCGAGGTCCTTCTTGTCCTTGAGGTAGTAGAGGACGCCGTCGGGGATCGCCCCGATCCCCATCTGCATCGTCGAGCCGTCCTCGATCAGGTCGGCGACGAACTTGCCGATCCGCATCGAGAGCTCCGACGGCGTCCCCATCTTCGTCTCGATGATCGGGTAGTCGACCGGGACGATCCTGTGGATCCGGCTGATGTGGATGAAGGCGTCCCCGAGCGTCCGCGGCATCTGCGGGTTGATCTCCGCGACGACGAGCTTCGCGGCCGATGCGGCGGCCCGATTCGTCGAGACCTCGACGCCGTAGGAGCAGAACCCGTGCTCGTCGGGAGGGGTGACGTGGATGAAAGCGACGTCGAGAGGGACGATCCCCTCGGAGAAGAGCTTCGGGACCTCGGAGAGGCGGACCGGCGTGAAGTCCGCGCGCCCCTCGTTGACGGCGCCGCGGACCCCCTCCCCGATGAACATCGTGTTCACCCGGATGTGCCCTGCGAATTCGGGGTCGGCGTAGGGCGTCTTCCCGAGCGTCAGGATGTGGGTGATCTCGACGTCCGTGAGCTCGGGAGCCCTCTGGATCAGGGCCTTCATCAGGGCCTGCGGGACGGAGCAGTTCCCGGTCAGGTAGACGCGGTCGCCCGACTTGACCGTCCGGACGGCCTCCTCGGCGCTGACGATCCGGTCGTGGTAGGTGTGGAGCCAGCTCATCGTGGTTCGTTCGCTTCCTGTCTCATTCGACGGGCCGGGCGTAGGAGACCCGCCGGAAGTTCCGGAGCTCGCCCGCGTGCGTGACGAGGCCGTGCGCGAGGGCCGGGTCCGCCGCGGCGGCGGCCTCGATGCCCTGGACGACGACCCGCTCGATCCACGGAGCGGCCGCGTTGAGGAAGGCGTGCGTCGAGGTGCGCGCGACGACGCCGCCGAGGTTCGGGATGCAGCAGTGGACGACCCCGTCCTCGACGTAGGTCGGCGACTCGTGCGTCGTCGGCCGCGACGTCTCCGCGCAGCCCCCTTGGTCGATCGAAAGGTCGAGGAAGAGCGAGCCCGGCTTCATCTTTCGGAGCATGGCGCGCGTGAAGACGATCGGCGCCCGCTCGCCCGGGACCATCACGGCCCCGACGAGGACGTCCGCGTACTCGGCGGCGCGGGAGACGTGGAACGGGTGCGCGACGACCGTCACGAGCTTGCCGGAGAGGCGCTCGTCGATCGACTGCAGGCGCGCGAGGTCGGTGTCGAGGACCGTGACGTGGGCTCCGAGGCCGAGGAACGCCCGCGCGGCGGCCTCTCCCGCCACGCCGGCTCCGACGACGACCACCTCGGTCGGCGGGACGCCGGCCACGCCGCCGATGAGCCGCCCGTGCCCGCCCGCGTCGTTCTGGAGGAGCCGGGCGGCGACCTGTGCCGCCATCCGGCCCCCGATCTGGCTGAGCGGCTTGAGGACCGGGAGCGATCCGTCGGCGAGCTGGATCAGCTCGTACGCGACGGCCGAGACCTTCTTCTCGAGGAGGAGCTCGACCTTTCCGGGATGCGCCGCCGCGAGGTAGAGGTAGCCCATGAGCGTCTTGCCGGGCTGGAGCCACTCGAGCTCCTGGACGGTCGGGCGGCTCACCTTCAGGACGAGATCCGCGCGACGCCAGGCCTCTTCGGCCGAGTGGACGACCGTCGCGCCGGCTTCCCGGTACTGTTCGTCCAGGAAGCCCGAGCCGTCGCCCGCGCCGCTCTGGACGAAGCAGGTGTGCCCGGCCCCGGTCAGCATCCGGACGCCGACTGGCGAGATCCCGACCCGGAACTCTCCGGGACGGCACTCCTTCGGAATCCCGATGTTCGTCACGCGCCCCTCACTTCAGGCCGGCGAGGGTCGTCCGGTCGATCGACGACCAGACCTCGCGGACGAGCTCGGGCGTGATCCCGGAGCCCTGGACCTCGACGAAGAAGCGCTTCCCGACGACCATGTTCAGCTCGGCGTCGCCGCCGTCCTTCCGCCACTTCTCGACGCCGGGGTTCCCGTCGTACGTGACGCCCTTCTCGTACCCCTCGGTCGACTCGCGCGCGAACTGGGAGGCCATCGTCACGAACGTGTAGAGGGGTGCGTTGAACGCCCCGTCCGTCAGCTTCACCTGGAGGCTCTTCCCCTCCGCGGAGTAGCTCTGCTCGGCCGTGGAGACCTTGAAGCCCATCGCGTTCGTCGTCTCGCCGCGAGGCTCGCCGTCCGCGGTGAAGCCGGCCGGCGCCTTCGGGAGGAGCTCGATCAGCTTCGAGAAGTGGACCGGGTCCACCGCCTTCATCTCCTGGGACTCCTTCGCCGCCTGCGCCGCCTTCTCGACGGCTTCCTGGATCTGGCCCATCGCCGCGATCGGGTTCTTCGAGAGCTCCTTCCCCTCGCTCTCGGGCGTCTCCTTCTTGCCGCAGGCTGTGGAGAAGACGAGGGCGCAGGCCCCCGCGACGACGAGGATTCGGGTCGCCTTCACGTTCACGGTTCCTCCTTCGCGAGGGGCGGTCCCGTCCGACGTCGTCAGGGCCGCCCGCCGTTTCGCGATGCGGCGAATTCTACAGACTGCCGCCTTCTCCGCACCGTGAGAACCGGCACGGGGCCGACGCGCCACGTCGCGGTCCGCCAAGGATGCGGCCCGGCGTCGACGGGCCGTTGGGGAACGGGTCTGGCACGGGACTTGTAACGACGGGAGTCGAGAGGACGCAAGCGGATGTCGCAGGGCAACGTGGAACGGATCGTCGGGAGGCTCGTCACGGACGAGGACTTCCGGCGTGAGTTTCGGGCCGACCCCGAGCGCGTTGTTCGCTCCCTCGCCGAGAGGGGCTTCGAGCTGACGCGCGCCGAGGTCGCCGCTCTCGTCACCCTCGACGCGCTCACCTTCGACCGCTTCGCAGACGCCCTCGACCCGAGGCTCCAGAAGGCGAGCCTCCGGGCCCCCGTCCCCGCTCCGAGAGCGGCCGGGAGGCCCGCATGACGGCCCAGAACGCTCGCTACCCCGGCTCCCGGACCTGGCGGAGGAGTCCCATCCCGTCCAACCTCCACCACTTCCGCACCTTTCCGCCTTCCATCCTGGTCCACACCTTTCGCAATCCTTCCTCTTCTCTCCTGCGATAGGACCGGGACGCCGGGGCAACGACCTTCGACGGCGGGGTCAGACCCCGCCGTCTCTCTTTTCGGCGCCGTCCGCGCGTCGTCTCGAAGCGCCCCGAAGCGGCCCCGGTCTAGGGCCCCGCCGGAGGGAATCGCTCGCCGAGCCGCGTCTCGAGCCAGCGGAGAAGGTCGGCCCGCTCGGCCCAGCTCTGCGCGTCGCCGAGCTGAAGGAAGGCATCCCGCCCGTCGCGGTCGAGCTCGGTCAGGACCCGCATCCGGGAAGCCACGTCGAAGAAGCCGGCCACGACGCGGCCGGTCGCCTCCGGGCTCGACCGGACCGCAGAGGCGGTCCCCATCAGCTCCTGGCGGAAGCGTCTCCCCGACGCCGGCCCCCCGATGTCGAAGAGCGCAGCGACCGGGCGGGTCCGGCCGGCGATCGTCGGCGCCGCGTCACCGCCCGACGCGGGAGGCGGCACGAAGAAGACGAGCCGGGGCGTCAGCGCCGCGAGCGTGTAGCCGCCCGACTCGAGGGCCGAGAGCGCCTCCACGACCCGCCGCAGGATCGCGATCCGCTCGCCCAGCGAGGCGTCCGGGCGCTCCTCCCTGAGGTAGCGGTCGAGGTCGATCGCCCCTTCGAGGAGAGGCCGGACGACCCAGACGACGAACAGGTCCTCCCCGATCCCCTGCCTCACGAGGTCGCGGAAGCTCCCCGGGAAGAGCTCCGGGTGCCGGAGGCGGACGGCGTTGAGGTCCTCGAGGAGCGCCTTCCGCTCCTCGTAGAAGGCGGATTCCTCCTCGGCCGTCCGGAACTCGTAGGGGACGCCGACGAGGCGCCGCCCGAACGGGTCGTGCAGCTCGGAGAGCGGCCGCGTCTGCCCGTCGCCCGGAGTCCGCTCGGCGAACGCGCGGTTGACGAGCCGGTACGGCCCGACGAGCTCGACCGGCTCGGACGGCGGCGCCTCGGGCAGCGCCTCCACGCGCGGCGCGGCGACCAGACGGGCCCGCTCCTCCTCCGTCGCGCCGCGACGGAGAACGTCGAACGTCCGGACGACGACGGGAAGCGGAGGGCGCATCCGCCACTCGGTCCGGCACATCGCGAGGACGAGCTCGCGGAGGTCCGCCGGAAGCGAGGCCGGCAGCGAAACCGGCATCTCCTCCAGCCGCTCCTTCTTCTGCACGAGCGAGGTCATGCTCGTGTAGACGCCGTCCGGGAAGCGTCCGTTCACGACCCTCACGAGGGACATCCCGAGCGCGAAGACGTCCTTGGCGAGGACCATTCGCCGGCACTCGTCCGGGTCCTCGGGGACGGCCTGGACGAAGTTCTCGGGCGGCATGTACGGAAGAGTCCCGTCGAGGGTGTTCGAGAGGCGGTACTGGAAGAGCTGCTCGTCGACGGTCGAGACGATGTCGAAGTCGATCAGGCTTACCCGAAGGCGCGCCGAGCCGCCGCTCCCCCGCTCCTCCACGCAGAAGTTCTCCGGCTTGACGTCGCCGTGGACGAGCCCGTGACGCGAGAGGTGGAGGAGACCGCGGGCGGCGTGCCAGCCGACGTCGAGGAGCGCACCGTACGTCAGCCCCTTCGCCCTCACATGCTGAGCCAGCGTCGTGCCCGGCGCGAAGTCGAAGATCTCGCAGGCCTCCCCCTCCACGAGGCCGCACCCCCAGAATCGCTGCAGGACGGGGTGCCGGCGGAGGACCGAGAGCCTCTCCCTCACGAGCTCGTTCCGCCGGCGCCGCATCTCCTCCTCGACCGCGGACTCCGCGGGGATCAGCCGCCTCACGACGAGCGGCCGGCCGGTGAGGAGGTCGGCCGAGCGCGAGACGGTGTTCATCCCTCCCTTGCCGAGCGGTTCGAGCCGCTCGAGCGGAAGGAGCGCCGGACGCCCGTCGTCCACGGCAGAGAGGAGCGGGAACCCGAGGGCCGAGACGGCCTCCGGGCCGAGCGGCGGCCGGCCGAACTCGGCGCGTGCCCGGTTGACGACGGCGGCCCATGCGGCGGGCGCCGCGGCGATCTCCCGAGCCGCCTCGCCGACGAGGCGCCGCGCCTCGCGCGCCGTCCGCGGCCTCCGCCCGCTCGCGCCCTCCGGAGCGGACCTCACGCGCGCCCCTGCTCCTCCCGCCTCTGCGCGGGAACGGCTCGATCGCGTCGACGCGCCGGTCGACCCATCCTCGGCACCTCCGGGCTCGCCTCAGTCTAGCCGGTCGGGGCTCTCCCGAGAACGGTGCGGCGGACGCCCGCCGCCGGGCGCGAAAGGCTCAGAGCGCGAAGACACGGATCCGCCCGTCCGCCGCCGCGTTCGCGAGGAAGCGTCCGTCGGGCGAGAAGCCGAGGCCGTAGACCCCCTTCATCGGCACCTCGATCGTGGAGAGCAGCGCGCCGTCGGCCGCCGAGCGGAGCTGGATCGCGAAGTCGATCGACACCGCGATGACCGCCCCGTCCGGCGAGAAGGCCGTCTGGAGGACGCCGGGCCGTCCGACGCGGACGGCGAAGCGCTCCGTGCCGCCGTCCAGCCGCCGGAGCCGAAGCGTCCCCTCGGCCCCCGTCGTCGCGAGGAGCGTCCCGTCGGGCGAGAGGCTCATCGACGCGACCGCCGTCTGGTGCCCCGGGTACTCCCCGGCCTTCGTCCGCCCCTTCACGTCGACGCGGTGGACCGTCCCTGTCCCGGCCACGAGGAGCGCGCTCCCGTCGGGCGTGAAGGCGAGCGAGAAGAGCCGCCGGTCGAGGAGGGGAAGCGTGGCCACGAGGTCGTAGTTCCCGTCCCAGAGGAGCGCGCGCGCCTTCGTGGAGATCGTCGCGAAGCCGCCCGCGGGCGAGGCGGCCGCGGCGACCTGGCCGTCCAGCACGTCCAGCTCGCGACCACCGGGAAAGGACCAGATCCGGGCCGTCCCGTCCGACGAGCCGCTCGCGAGGAGCCCTCCGTCTGCCGAGAAGGAGAGCGTATTGACGCTCGCCGCATGTCCCTCGAACGCTCCGTCCGGAGCGAAGGAGGGGACCTTCCAGAGACGGATCGCCGCGTCCTGGCCGCACGTTACGAGCGTCTCGCCGCCGGCCGTGAAGAGCGCTCTCTGCGCGTGCCTGCCGTGGGCCTCGATCACCGCGAAGGGCTCGGCCATCTTCGTCCTCCCGCGTCCGCTCCGGTCGTCGTACGCCGAAGCATACGCGGGGCGGAGCCGCGCGAGCCGGCCCGTTTCGCTCCCGCGGCACCGGCCGATTACCATCCGCGCCATGCCGACCGAGACGCTGCGCACCGTCTGCAATCGCGACTGCCCCGACGCCTGCGGCCTGATCGCGACCGTCGAGGACGGACGGCTCGTCCGCCTCGGCGGCGACCCGGCGCACCCGATCACCCGCGGCTTCCTCTGCTCGCGGACGTCGCAGTTCCCCGCAAGGCAGAATTCGCCCGACCGCCTGACCGTCCCGCTCCTCAGGGACGGGAAGGGCTTCCGGCCCGTCTCCTTCGAGGAGGCGATCGCCTTCGCGGCCGAGCGCCTCCTCGCGATCCGCGCCGAGTCCGGGCCGGCCTCGATCCTCCACTACCGGTCCGGCGGCTCGCTCGGGATGGTGAAGTGCGTCGTCGACCTCTTCTTCGAATCGTTCGGCCCGGTCACCGTGAAGCGCGGCGACATCTGCTCGGGCGCGGGCGACGCGGCGCAGGAGGCCGACTTCGGAGAGGAGGAGTCGCACGACCTCTTCGACCTCGAACGGTCGCGGACGATCCTCCTCTGGGGGAAGAACCCGTTCATCTCGAACGTCCACCTCCTTCCGATCCTGAAGGAGGCGAGGTCGCGCGGCGCCCGGATCGTCCTCGTCGACCCGGTCCGCCACAGGACGGCCACGCTCGCCGACGCTTTCGTCGCGCCCCGCCCGGGAGGCGACCTGGCGCTCGCGCTCGGCGTGGCGGCGCTCCTCCTCGAGACGGGCCGAGTCGTCCCCGAGGCCCCCTCCTTCTGCGAGGGCTTCGAGTCGTTCCGCTCTCTCGCGCTCACGAAAGGGATCGATGCCTGGGCCCGGGAGGCCGGCGTCCCGGAGGACGCGATCGAGCTCCTCGCCTCGGCGCTCGCCGACCGTCCCTGCAACGTCCAGGTCGGCTGGGGCATGGGCCGGCGGACGAACGGCTCGGCGATCGTCCGGGCGATCGACGCCCTCGGCGCGATCAGCGGGAACCTCGGCATCCCGGGCGGAGGCGTCAGCTTCTACTTCAAGCGGCGCGGCGCGTTCGACACGTCGTTCCTCCGGAAGTCTCCGCCGAGGACCCTCTCCGAGCCGCTCCTCGGCCGGGAGATCCTGGAGGCGAAGGAGCCGCCGGTCCGCGCCGTCTGGGTCACCGCCGCGAACCCCGTCGCGATGCTCCCCGACTCGACGACCGTGGCTCGCGCCCTCGAGACGCGCGAGTTCGTCGTCGTCGTCGACTCGTTCCTGACCGACACCGCCCGCCGGGCCCACCTCGTCCTTCCGACCACGACGCTCGCGGAGGACGACGACCTCGTGGGCGCCTACGGCAACCACTGGCTGGGCGCCTCGGTGCCGGTCGTCGCTCCTCCGCCCGGGGTGCGAAGCGACCTCGAGATCGTCCAGGCGCTCGCCGCCGAGATCGACCGCAGGACCGCCGGGGCCCGGGAGCCGATCGCGCCGGGAGTCGCCGGCACGGCGAAGGAGTGGAAGGCGCGGATCCTCCGGAAAGTGGAGCCGCTCGGCCTGACCGTGGAGCGGCTCGAGAAGGAGTCGGTGCGCAACCCGCTCGCGCCGACCGTCCTCTTCGAGGAGGGCCGCTTCCCCACCCCGAGCGGCCGCATGCGCCTCCTGACCGATCTCCCCGCGCCGCCCGAAGAGGAGCCGGGCTATCCGCTCTGGCTCTTCTCGAGCTCGACGGAGCGCTCCCAGAGCTCGCAGTGGGCCGGGGAACCGCCGGTGGTCCTCGAGGCGACCTGTCACCCCGACGCGGCGCCCGGCCTGCCGGACGGCGCCGACGTCGTCGTCGAGAGCGCGGTCGGGAGCCTCCGGGCCCGCCTCCGCCTCGACCCTTCGCAGCGGACGGACGTCCTGATCGTGCCGAAAGGCGGCCACTTCGATTCCGGGACCTGCGCGAACGCGCTCGTCCGCGCGCGCACGACCGACGCCGGCGAGGGGGCCGCTTACCTCGACTGCCGCGTGAGGGTCCGCCCCGCGTGAGCGCGCTTCCCGTTCCTCTCGACTCCCCGCGGGAGGCGCTGCGCGCGGCCCTCCTCGCGCACGCGCCGGCCGACGACGCCGAGGCCCGCGACCGCACGGAAATGCTCGCGCTCGTCGAGAGCGAGCCGGCCTGCTTCTCACGCGCGACGTTCGCCCCGGGACACTTCACGGGGAGCCTCTTCGTCCTCTCCCCCTCCGACGGGCGCGTCCTCCTCCACCATCACCGGCGCCTCGACCGCTGGCTCCAGATGGGAGGGCACGACGAGGGGGAGCAGGACCCGGCCGCCACCGCGCTCCGGGAAGGGCGGGAGGAGTCGGGACTCGACGACCTCGCCCTCCTCTCGCCGGCGATCCTCGACCTCGACGTCCACCCGATCCCCGCGGCGAAGGGGGAGCCGGCGCACGCCCACTTCGACGTCCGCTACGCGGCGGTCACGCGCGAGCCGACGTCCGCCCGGGCCGACGCGGCCGAGTCGCTCGGTCTCGCCTGGCTGCCTCTCGCGGAGGCGGCCGTGAGGATGGGAGAGCCGGGCGCCCACCGCGCGCTCGCGAAGGCGGCCCGGCTCCTCGGCCTCGCTCTCTGAGCTTTCCTAGGGTCGACGGGCCGCGCTCGGCGCGGGGCGTTCAGAGCGGGTTCAGCGTGATCGAAAGGATGTCCCGGCACCCCTCGGCGACCTTCGCGAGGAGGCTCCGCGTCGGCTCGCTGTCGAGCTGGATCCGTGCGCTCGCGGCCTCGGCGCCGTCGAAGACGACGTTCTCCGTCCCCTGCACGTTGATCCCCGCCTCGCGCAGCGCGCCGAAGACGTGGGCGAGGACGCCGACCCGGTCGCGGTGCCTCACCGTCAGGAGCCAGCGCGCGGGCGAGCGCCCGCAGAGGTTCACGGCGTTCGGCACCTCGCCCGACGCCTTGAAGGCGGCCACGATCCGGACGACCTCGGACGCGATTGCGTTCTGGGCCTGCTCCGTGGACGCGCCGACGTGGTGGGTCCCGACGACGCCGGGCAGGCGCCCGACCTCGTCGTCGAAGGCCCCAGTCCCGCCCGACGGCTCCCGCTCGTAGACGTCGAGGCCCGCCCGGATCCCCTTCGTCGCGATCGCCTCCTTCAGGGCCGCGCCGTTCACCGTTTCGCCGCGGCTCGTGTTGACGAACAGGGCGCCGGGGCGCATCGCGTCGAAGAAGGCGCCGCCGAGGACGCCCCGGGTCTCCTTGGTGAGCGCGAGGTGGACGGACACGACGTCGGAGCGAGAGGCCAGCTCGCGGAGCGACGCGACGCGGACGACCCCCGCCTCGGCGGCCCGTTCCGCCGTCAGGGAGGGGCTCCAGGCGACGACCTCCATGTCGAACGCCCGACCCCGCGCCGCGACCTCCCGCCCGATCGCGCCGAAGCCGGCGATCCCGAGCGTCCGGCCCGCGAGGCCGCGGGCCCTGCCGTACTCCGCCTTGTTCCAGAGGCCCGCCTTCAGGTCGGCCGTCTGCTCGGCGATCCGCCGGTCGAGCGCGAGGATGAGCCCCCAGGCGAGCTCGGCCACGGCGACGGCGTTCTTCCCGGGGCAGTTCGACACCGAGATCGCCCGCGCGGAGGCCGCCGCCAGGTCGATCGTGTTGACCCCGGCGCCGGCCCGGATGACGAGAGAGAGATTCCGGCCCTGGTCCATCTCGGCCGCCGTCACCTTCGTCGACCGGACGACGAGGACCTCGGCGGCCGTGTCGCGGAGGCGCCAGCCGAGGGCCTCGCCCTCGAGCTTCGGCTCGTAGTAGACCTCGCAGCCGAGGGAGCGGAGCCCTTCGAGCCCCGTCTCCTCGAACTTGTCGGCGACCAATACGCGCATCGGCGGCCTCCCCTTCGGGTCGTCGTACGGGGCCGTGGCCCCGGGAGACTCAGAACCGGTGGACGAAGAGCCCGGAGCGGAGCTTCGGCTCGAACCAGGTCGACTTCGGGGGCATCGTCTCGCCCGCATCCGCGATCGCCATCAGCTCGGCGATCGTCGTCGGGAACATCGAGAACGCCGCCGCGTACTCCCCCGAAGCAACGCGCTTCTCGAGCTCGCCCGTCCCGCGGATCCCGCCGACGAAGTCGATCCGCTTGTCGGTGCGCGGGTCGGCGATCCCGAGGAGCGGCGCGAGGAGCCGGTCCTGGAGGATCGAGACGTCGAGCGAGCGGATCGGGTCGTCGGCCGGGACCGGCTCCTTCGGCGTCAGGGTGTACCAGCGCCCGTCGAGGTACATCCGGACCTCGCCCTTCCGCTCCGGCTCGGCCGAGTCGGCGGGAGAGGCGTGGAACGCCTTCTTCACCTCGGCGAGGAAGGCCTCCGGGGTCCGCCCGAGGAGGTCCTTCACGAGCCGGTTGTAGGGGAGGATCCGGAGCTCGCGGTCCGGGAAGATCGTCGCGGGGAACCAGCGGACCGGGTGGTCGGCCGGGATTGGCTCCTTCTCCACGAGTGCCGCGCAGGCGCGAGAGGCGGACTTGGAGCGGTGGTGCCCGTCGGCCACGTAGAGGACCGGGATGGCGTCGAACGCGTCGACGAAGAAGGCGGCGTCCTCCTCCGGGACCAGCCAGAGCGAGTGGCGCACGCCGTCGACCGCCTCGAAGTCGATCTCCGGCGGCGCCGAGGTCACCTTCGCGACGCGGGCGTCGACGGCGTCCGAGGCCCGGTAGGTGAGGAAGACGGGCTCGGCGTGCGCGGCCTGGACGACGAGGTGCTTCGTCCGGTCGTCCTCCTTGTCCTTGCGCGTCTTCTCGTGCTTCTTGATGACGTCGGCGTCGTAGTCCTCGACCGAGCAGGCGGCGACGAGGCCGTCCTGCTTCTGTCCCCGCCAGGTCTGGCGGTAGACGAGGAGGCGGGGAGTCGGGTCGGGGACGAGCGTCCCGTCCGACTCGAAGCGGTCGAGGTTCTCGCGGCCCTTCGCGTAGACCTCATCGGCGTAGAGGGACGTCCCCTCGGGGAGGTCGATCTCGGGGCGGCAGACGTGCAGGAAAGAGCCGGGATTCCCTTCGGCGAGGGCCCGGGCCTCCTTCGTGTCGATGACGTCGTAAGGAACGGACGCGACCTCGCGGGCGCGGGCGGGAGCGGGACGGGAGGCGGGGAAGGGGCGGATCTTCGCCATGTCGGGACGAGCTTAGCAGGAGCCATTCCGTCCTTCCCTCCCCGCTCCGCGAGGCGGTGTAGGAGAATCCGACCGGATGAAGCTCTACGTCGGGAACCTCCCCTACGAGGTCGACGAGCCTCGCCTCGGCGAGATCTTCGGAGCCTTCGGCGAGACGATCTCGACGACGGTCGTCGTCGACCGGACGACCGGTCGCTCCAAGGGCTACGGTTTCGTCGAGATGGCCGACGACGACGCCCGGAAGGCGATCCTCGCCCTCAACCGGACCCAGCTCGACGGCCGGACGATCTGGGTGAACGAGGCCCGGGCGAAGGCCTGACCGGCCGCGCCTCTCACTCCCGACCGGGGCCCAGGAGCGAGAACGGGCCGGCCGGCGACGGTCTCGACGAGCCGTCCTCCTCGTCCATCGGCGCCTCCGCCGGACCGCCGAAGAGCCCCACCCCGATTCCGGCCTGCCGCGTGACCATCTCCGCGTAGCGGCCTCCGGCGGCCATCAGCGCGTCGTGGCGCCCCCGCTCCACGATCGCTCCCCCGTCGACGACGAGGATCTGGTCGGCCCTCCGGATCGTCGAGAGGCGATGGGCGATGACGAACGTGGTCCGCCCGCGCAGCAGCTCCGCGAGCCCCAGCTGGATGAACGCCTCCGACTCGGTGTCGAGGCTCGACGTCGCCTCGTCGAGGATCAGGATCCGCGGGTCGGCGAGGAGGGCACGCGCGATCGAGACCCGCTGGCGCTGGCCTCCCGAAAGCTTCACGCCCCGCTCGCCGACGACCGTCTCGTAGCCCTTCTCGAAGCCGAGGGCGAACTCGTCCACTCTCGCGACGCGGCACGCGGCGACGACCTCCCCCTCGGTGGCGGAAGGCCTCGAGAACGAGACGTTCTCCCGGATGGTGCCGTCGAAGAGGAACGACTCCTGCAGGACCACTCCGAGCTGCGAGCGGTAGCTCGAGAGCCGGACCGTCGAGAGGTCGACACCGTCGACGAGGACGCGCCCGGCCGTCGGCGAGGCGAACGCCGCGACGAGGCCGATGATCGTCGACTTCCCCGAGCCGGAGGGACCGACGAGCGCGGTCACGCTCCCCGGCTCCGCCCGGAACGAGACGCCGTGGAGGACCTCCTTCCCCTCGGAATACGCGAAGCGGACCTCCTCGAAGACGACCTCGCCGCGGAGAGGAGGGACGTCGACAGCGCGCCGCGGGTCGGCGTCCTCCCGGGACTCGGCGAGGACCTCCTTCGTCCGCTCGAGGCCCGCGAGAGCCTCGGTCAGCTGGCTCCCGATCCCGACGATCTGGAAGACCGGAGCCACGAGGAACCCGAGGAGGATCGTGTAGGTGAAGAGGCCGCCGACGGTCAGGGCGCCCGACAGGATCTGACGCGTCCCGACCCACATCACCGCGGCGCCCACCCCGCCGAGGAGGACCGTCGCCCCGGCCGACAGCGCCGACGTCCCTGTGATCGTCCGGAGGACGTTCGAGAGGAGGCGCGACACCCCGGTCCCGAAGACGGCGTCCTCTCGGGCCTCGCCGTGGTACCCCTTCACGACGCGGATGCCGGCAAACGTCTCGGTAAGGCGGCCCGACACCTCCCCATGGATCTTCGATCGCTCGCGAAAGATCGGGCGCAGGGACCCGAGGGCCGCGAAGAGGCCGACCACGAAGGCCCCGAGGAAAAGGAGCGTCAGCCCCGTCAGGACGGGGCTGAGCGTCACCATGAGGCCGAGGGCGAGGAGCGCCGTCAGGAGTCCGCCCGCGAGCTCGACGACGCCCGTGCCGACGAGGTTCCGGATCCCCTCGACGTCGTTCATCACGCGCGAGACGAGGTTCCCCGTCTTCTGTCCGTCGAAGTACGCGACGGGGAGCCGCGTCACGTGGGACTGCACCTTCGTCCGGAGCTCCGCGATGAGCCGCTGCGCCCCCTTCGAGAGGAGCTGCGCGAGCGCGAACGACGTCGCCGCCTGGACGAGGGTCGCCGCGCCGATCGCGAGGAGGAGCGGCGCGAGGAGGTCGGTGCGCGACTTCGCGACGACCTCGTCGATCAGCACCTTCGTCGAAGCGGGAAGGACGAGCCCCGCCGTCCGTCCCGCGGCCATCAGGACGAAGCCAACCGCCAGGAGCTTCCGGCGCGGCCGCGCGAGCTCGAGGAGGTCCGGGACGAGCGCCTTCAGGCGCCGGACCTTCGGCGGCTTCTCCCGACCTTCCGCGTCCTCGGCCGGCGCGGTCATCCTTCGACGAGCTCTTCCTCCGTCTCCTCGACGGCGACCCCGCGGGCCGCGAGCTCGGCGAGGAAACGTCCGTAGAGCGCGTCGTCGCCCGCCAGGAGCTCCGGCGGGAAGACCCCGGGCGTGGTGAACACCCCCTCAAGGAGGAGGCGCGCGCCGGTGGCGCACGGAAATCCGGTCGTCCGCGCCATGGAGGTGTCGCCCGTCCTCGGGTCCGTCCGGTCGAGGAGCTCGAACGTCCGGCGGACGCGCCGGCCTCCGTGGCGCCCTTCGCAGACGACGCGCAGGAACGTCAGCTCCGCCTCGTCCTCCGGCCGCCGCCAGGCGTGGAAGAGGAGCGACTCCGTCAGGCGGCGCGGGACGACCGGCACGCCGTCCACCGCGACCGGCTCGCCGGAGAAGAAGCCGGTCTCGCGGAGCATCCGCATCCTCTCGGCGTGGCCCGGATAGCGGAGCGTCTTCTCGTACAGGTTCCGGGCCTTCACGGTCGAGAGGAGCGTCCGGAGGCCGTCCGTGTAGAACGCCTCGAGCGTCCCGACCCCCGGGACGTCGAGCGGCTCGACGCCCGAGAGGGCCGGGCGGATCACGACCTCTCCCCCTTCCACGCAGCGGGACGGCCGCGTGTACTCCTCGATCACGTCGGTGGGCGAGAAGACCGACCGGTACTCGAACGGCCAGTGCCTCGCGGCGGGGAGACCGCCGACGAAGATCCGGACGTCCTCCAGGCTGTCGAGCCGTGCGGCCGCCCTTCCCACCGCCAGCCCCGAGAGGCCCGGCGAGACGCCGCAGTCGACGATCGCCGGGACTCCCTTCGACTTCGCCAGCGGCGAGAGGTCGAACGGGTCCTCCGGAGAGAAGGAGATGTCGGCGACCGGCCGGCCCGTCTCGAGGACGGTCCGGACCGTCTGGGTTCCGAGGAAGCCCGGCACCGCGCCGACGACGACGTCGACCTTCGACGCGATCCGGGAGACTTCGGCCCCGCTCGCCAGGTCGGCGCGCTCCGTCGCGAGGTTCGGGATGCCGGCGAGGCGCCCGAGGGCGTGCTCGCTCCGGTCGACCGAGAGGACGGACCAGCGGCCGTCGGCGGCGAGGTCCCGGGCGACGAGCGAGCCGACGAGGCCCGCTCCGAGGACGGCGACGTTCTTCATGGGCGCGATTATCCCCGTGCCGCGCCGGCGGGAGCCTCCGACCGCGCGAAGCCCTCTTCCCCCGCTTGCTTGACACCCCCGGCACCCCTCCCTACCCTTCGCCCGAATGATCGGGGCCTCCCTCTTCCGGAGCGTCGCGCGCGGGCTGCTGGCCGCGGGCCGCACCGCGTTCGTCCTCGGGGCCCTCGTCGCGCTCCTCCACGTCACGGCGCCGCACGACCACGCGAGCGTCTCGGATGCGCAGCGCTGTACCGCCTGCCAGCTCCAGCGCTTCGACGGCGGAGGGACGCCGGAGGCCGACCCGATCCCGCTCGCGCCCCCGGCCCGGACGTCGGCACCCGTCGCCCTCGCCGCTGTCGACCTGGCGCCGCGTGCCGCCTGCACGGCGCCGGCCCCCTCCCGCGGACCTCCCGCGATCTCTCCTTCCGAGCCGCTCTAGTCCGCTCGACCTCCGCCCCGAGGGGCGGAGTCGGCGCTCCGGCCGCACCGGCGGCGGGCGCCCCACGGAGAGACCCGATGAAGACCCCGCTCGCGGGCGCGATCGCGATCGCGCTCGCTCTCGTCCCTTCGATCCCCGCCGCCGGCCAGGCCGGCCCCGATCCCCGCGCCCTCGAGGAGAAGGTCCGCGCCCTGGAGGCGCGCCAGGCCGAGTCCGAGAAGGCGCTCGAGAAGCTGAAGGCCGCGCTCGCCGCGCCGCCTTCCGCCGCCTCGGCCGAGGAGCTGAAGCGCCGGCTCGAGGCGCTGGAGGAGGAGCAGGCCGCGACCCGGGCCGGCCTCGCCGAGCTCCGGGCCGCCTCGTCGCAGAAAGCCCCGGGCCCCGTCGAGCCGACCGGGCTCGTCCCGAAGAGCCTCCCGCTCTTCGGCTCCTCCGGCCCGGTCTCCTCCGGCACCTCGTTCAACCCTTCGATCACCGTCATCCCCGACGTCGTCTGGTCCCGCGACGACGTGAAGGGCGAGGCCGGCGAGATCCTCGAAGAGGCCGACGGATTCCACGGCGCGCACGCGGAAGAAGGGCACGACCACGGGCACGGAGGTCTGTCCCAGGGATTCAACCTCCGCGAGACGGAGATCGCGTTCTCCGCCTCCGTCGACGCCTACTTCGACGTGCAGGCGCTCTTTGCCGTCAGCGAGGAGGGGATCGAGGCGGAGGAGGTCTTCTTCCAGACACGCCGGCTCCCGTGGGGCCTCCAGCTCAAGGGGGGCAAGCTCCTGAGCGGGATCGGCTACGCGAACGCGCACCACCCGCACCAGTGGGACTTCGCCGACCAGAACCTCGCCTACGAGCTCCTCCTCGGAGGGCACGGCCTGAACGAGAAGGGGCTCCAGCTGACGTGGGTCCCGAAGCTGCCGTTCTACCTGAAGGTCGGGGCGGAGCTGCTCCAAGGGGAGAACGAGAAGCTCGCGAGCTACGTCGGCCCCGAGGAGTTCCCGGGTCTCGGCGAAGAGGGGGCGCCCCGCGTCCTCTCGGAGAAAGGTGGACCGCGCCTCTTCACCGGCTTCGTGAAGGTCGGCCCGGACCTGGGCTACTCGAACGCCCTGCAGGTCGGCTTCTCTCTCGTCTCGAGCCGGCGGCACCAGGAGGTCCATGACGAGGACGCCGACGGGGTGCCGGAGGAGGTCCTCGACGGCACGGCGACGCTCTGGGGCGTCGACGCCGTCTACAAGTACGACTCGCCCCGCACCGGGGGCGCCGGCGACCTCGTCCTCCAGGCGGAGTACCTCGCGCGGAAGCGGAACCTCGACGTCCTCGGCACCGTCGACACCGCCGTCTTCCGCCAGGACGGCGCCTACTTCCAGGCGGTTTACGGCCTCCTCCCCCGCCTCCAGCTCGGCGCCCGCTGGGACGTCGGCGGCCTGACGAACGAGCGGGTCCGTGGCGGGACGAAGGGCGCGTACGACTCCTCGAGCCGCTTCACGGCGGCGCTCACGTTCAATCCGACCGAGTTCTCGCGCATCCGCGCGCAGTACGAGAGCGCCTCGATCCGCGTCGACGGGGAGAAGGAGACCTGGGGACGCTTTCTCCTCCAGCTCCAGCTCTCGCTCGGCGCCCACGGCGCCCATGCGTTCTGAGGAGACGGACTTGAAGAAGACTCTGCTGGCCTCGGCGCTCCTCCTCTCCGCCCTCCCCTCCGCCGCGGCGCTCCAGGTCGTCGCCTCGACCTCGAGCATGGGGGTCCTTGCGACCGCCGTCGGCGGCGACGCCGTGAAAGTGACGGTCCTCGCCCCGCCCGATCGGGACGTCCACGTCCTGCAGGCCCGCCCGAGCATGATGGTGGCCCTCCGGCGGGCCGACCTCCTCGTCGCCGTCGGCGCCGAGCTCGAGATCGGCTGGCTGCCCGCCGCCCTGAAGGGGGCCGGGAACGCGAAGATCCTCCCCGGCGCTCCGGGCTACTTCGAGGCGGCCGCCCAGGTCCCGCTCCTCGAGTCCGGTCAGGCCGCCGACCGCTCGCAGGGCGACGTCCACCCGATGGGGAACCCCCATCTTTACCTCGACCCCGTCCGGATGGCGAAGGTCGCCGAGGCGCTCGCCGAACGGCTCGCCTCCCTCGACGCTCCGAACGCCGCCCGCTATCGCGCCGGCGCCGCCGCGTTCCGCGCCGCCGTCGAAGCGCGAGTGCCCGCATGGAAGGCAAGGGCCGCCGGAGCGAAGGGGCTCCTCCTCTTCCACAAGGACGTCAACTACCTCGCCGCCCTCCTCGGCGTCCCGATCCTCGGCTACGTCGAGCCGCTGCCGGGGATCCCGCCGACCGCCTCGCATCTCCGGGAGCTGACGGGCCGCTTCAGGGGACAGAAGGGGGCGATCCTCTTCACCGACTTCCAGCCGGGCCAGGGGCCGGAGTTCCTCTCCCGCAACCTCGGCTGGCCGAAGGCGCGACTCCCGCTGGAGCCGCCCGTCGGCGCTTCCACGGAGGCTTATCTCGCGCACATCGACCGCTGGGTGGACGGAGTAGCCTCGGGAAAGTGAGCGACGAACCGATCCTCTCCTACCGGGAGGTCGTCGCGGGCTACGCGAAGCCCGTCGTCGGCCCCGTTTCGTTCGACCTCGGCCCCGGCGACGTCCTCGGCCTCGTCGGGCCGAACGGCTGCGGCAAGTCGACCCTCATCGGCGCGCTGACCGGCACGTCGAAGGTCCTCTCGGGCGAGGTCGTCCGGAAGCCGGGGACGACGATCGCCTACCAGCGCCAGCGTCCGGTCCGGGAGACGGACGTGCCGCTCCGCGCCGACGAGCTCCTCCGTCTCACCGCCGCGACGGCGGAGCCGCCTCCTTCCCTCCGGCCCCTCCTGAAGACCCGTGTCGACAGGCTCTCGGGCGGGCAGTTCCAGCTCCTTACGGTCTGGGCCTGCCTCGGCGGCGACGCCCGCCTCGTCATCCTCGACGAGCCGACGAACAACATGGACCCCGACGCCGTCGCCGCTCTCTCCGAGCTCCTCCTCTCCTCCCGTGGAGACCGCGCGGTCCTCGTCGTCACGCACGACGCCCGGTTCTTCACCGGGGTCCCCGCCCGCGTCCTGGAGGTGGGCCGGTGACGTTCGCGCAGGTCTTCGACCCCCTCTTCCGCGTCCCGCTCGCGAACGGCTTCCTCCTCGCCCTCGTCCTGCCGCTCCTCGGCGCCTATGTGAGGCTCCGCAACGAGTGGCTCGCCGCGCTCGGCCTCGCGCAGGTGACCGCCGCCGGCGGGGTGATGGCGATCCTCATCGGCGTCCACCCTCTGGCCGGATCGCTCGGCGCGGCCGTCGTCGCCGCCGCGATCAAGGGGCGCACGGAGCGGTCGGGGAACGACGTCTACGCCGCCCTCCTCTTCTTCGGCTGGAGCGCCGCCCTCCTCGGCGCGGCGAACAGCACGCGCGGTGAGGAGCTCTCGCACTCGCTCCTCGAGGGGCAGCTCTACTTCACGACGTGGTCGAACCTCGGCGCGGCGCTCGCCCTCGTCACGATCGTCGCGACGGCAGGGACCTGGCTCTCGAAGCGGCTCCTCCTCGAGCACTTCTTCCCGGAGAGCCTCGCTGCGAACGGGGCTTCCCCCTGGAAGCTCCACCTCGCGTTCGACCTCCTCGTCGCCTTCTCCGTCGCGCTCGCGACC
>Ga0116154_10001484_pt1 | contig 19730 bp, 3 predicted proteins | sample AD_UKC030_MetaG_FD_89898 | JGI IMG/M metagenome (GOLD analysis project Ga0116154, IMG submission 89898) | Active sludge microbial communities of municipal wastewater-treating anaerobic digesters from USA - AD_UKC030_MetaG | ecosystem: Engineered > Bioreactor > Anaerobic > Digestate | place: USA...
CAGTATATGCATGAACTCCACCATCGCCATTGCCGCGCCCGCTGACATCGATCGACGAGTTCGTCGCCACCGTCAGCGTCCCGCTCACCGTCAATTGCAGACCGTTGGTGTCCCCCTCCGTATGCGTGATCTTGCCCCCATTGGTCACCCCGACATTCTGAAAGGTATGCGCGCCATCCACGGTCACCGTTGTGCCGTTGACCAGCAGACTCATGTTGTCGTAAGCGAAATTGGACGTGGAGATGGTCACGGGGCCTGCAAAGATCACGTCCCGCTCCCAGTTCGTGCCGCGCTCCGCGCTGTACGCGTGTCCATTGCCGCCCGGGTACTGGCCTAGCGCCACGGAACCCGCCCAGAAAAAAACCACCAAGACGGGCCTATATTTAATTCTCATGGCGTTCTCCTTTTTTATAAATCAAGCGGCATGTCTTTTGTATTTCCCTCGTGGCGAAGCGGGCGCGATGGGATGAGGAGCCCATGACCGGTTCGCGCCTTCTCGATCGGATAGAGGATCCGAAAAAACATCCGGAACAACTTCCGGATAAGGACACGCTGGATCGAAGCGTACACGTCCGCCATAAGGTCCGTCGGTCGCCGTCCCGGTGGTCGTCATGATGCTCAATACCACGTTCCTTATAGACCTCTACCGTGAAGTTCGACGGAAAGAGCGCGGGACGGCCTGCCTGTTCCTCGCGCGGCATCCGGACTCGCCGCTGGGCATCTCGTCATCACGACAGGCGAGTTTGCCGAAGGATTCAGAAGCATTGATGCCTCGGCCTGTAGTTCGGCGCTCGCCGGTATTCGTGTCCGTGTCGTCACCGGGGACCCCACCTGGCGCTATGCAGAAGTGTCCCGCTCCTTGCGGTTGTCCTGTGCGCGGATTGGCGACAACGACGTCTGGATCGCAGCCGCAGCGCTCGCCCACGAAGTAACCCGGGTCACTCGAAATCTCACTCATACAAGCGCATCCTTCATCCTTCTCTTCCCCTCCTAAGGAGCGGATCGACCACAACGCCCTCCGTAAGTGCGGTTCCGAGTGCCGTCCGCGAGCGCCGCGCTCGTGCGGTCCGAGGCGCGTGCGAAGTCCGCAGGATGGTACCAACAGCCGCCCCGAAAACCCGCCCCGCTCGAATTTATTGCAGGCCAATTCGACACGCCTGCGTTTCCGTCGGTGGTCAGAGATCCGTTCCCGTGCAGACCGCTGAAAGCGCGCCCAGCCGCGTTCCCCACCGTCACCGGCCGCTCGTACAGGTTCCCGCTCAACTCCAGCATCCCGTAGTAACCTGCTCCTGCCTGCTCCCGCGTCGCCGCGCTCTTCGCCAGGCATCCCACTCGCATCGGCCCCTGCACGCCCCCGGGGTTGCCGTAGACGCAGTTCGCACCGCTGTTGCTCGCCACCTCGTTCGTCCCCCCAGCGTTCGAGATCCCCGTCGCCGCCGTGATGTTGGCCTTCCCCCACGCATACTCATTCGTCACCGGCGTCTCCGTCCCCCGGCATGCCTTCTCGAACTCCAACTCCGTCAGCGGCCTCAACGCCGCCCAGTCCGCGTACGCCGCCACATCCGACCACGCCAGAAAGTTGCACGCCACATACCAATTCGCCGACGTGTACACGCTCCCGCTCAACGTGATCCCATGACGATAGTTCCCGTTCTCATTCGAATACCGCGCCGATGCCTGCGGCCCCGTCAGCGTGTTCAGGAAGTCGCAGTACTGCCCCTGGCTGATCTCCGTCTTCATCCCGTAGAACGCCGCGTACCCCTTCGGAAACGCCGCCGGAATCGGACCCCCGCGGTCCCCTCCATTGTCCGAACTATTGTAATACAACTGCCCCGCGGCCGTTCCCACCGTGATCGCCTCTTCCGACGTGATGTTGAATGGATTCTTTCCGCCCCCGCCCGCGTAAAACTCGCTCCACCCAGTTCCTCCGCTCCCCACGTTGAACGCCCCCTGCGGTACGTAGACCATTTCAACAGCGCAGACCATGACCTCGGCCGTGTCGGTGTCCCCCACGCCGTCCGCCGCGTAGTTCCAGCGCAACCACGCGCCATTCGCCGTGAACGTCCCCGTCCCGTTCGCGTCTCGGTAGATGAATACGCCTTTCCCGTCCGACGGCGTCGCGATCGTCGAGCCCGACGGCGCCGAGTGCCCCGTCGCATTCAGCGTGGCGTGATGCCAGTCGCCCGGAGCGACCTTGTATTTGACGAACACCCAGGCGGCGTCCCAGTTATAGGGCGCGCTCTGCCCCGCCCCCGCGATGTCGCACCGCCACGAGTTTTCCCATTGCAGGTTGAACCGCACCAGCAGGTGGCTCCCCGGAACCATGCCGTTCTGCGTCACCGACGAGACCTGGATATTGTTGGCCCATGCGCTCCCCGCCATCACCGCCGCCGCCATCGCCAGCACAAGGCTCTTATGGATTATCTTCATAGCTTCTCCTTTTTGTGCGACGTTCGTTCATTGGAATACCCAGAGTGTTCAGTGTTCGGTGTTCAGGACGGAATTCTGTGATCCTCTTATCGCCGCGCTTCTTCCGTTCGCCGCCATCCGCGTTCATCCGTGGTTCCGTTAGAATTGAATCTCCGTGGCCGATCCCCGCCGCAGGTAGTAGTACGCCTGGCCGGGTTCCAGCACTTCGTTGGTGGAAACGATCGTAAAGCTTTGCAGGTCGAACCAGTTGCCGTCGTACGGTGCGCCCCAGCCCTCGACATACATCAGCCGCCGCCAAGAGCCGTCGGGATTCTGAATCACCAATTGATCCGCGCTTTCCTCGGAGCCGCCGCTGACCGGATTCGCGCTGGCCAGCGTCGCTTTCAACGGCAAATCCTTGCCCTCGGACAATCCCAGGAGGTTCCAGCCCGTCACGATCCGGTTGGTCCGCGTCCCGTCGTTACCCACCGGTCCGGTGAAGGTGAACCGGGCGAGCGCCCCCACTTTGCGCGCCACCCAGAGGCCCCGGCCCTTGGGCAATTCGTATTCGCTGACGGCGCCGCTGGCTTCGCGCCAAACGCCCGAAGCGTCCAGGTAGAGCACCCTCCACGAGCCGTCCTCCTGAAGAATGTAGAGCTCGTCCGCCCCCGACCCGAGCCCGCCGTCGTTCCCTTGCAGCACCGCCGCCAGCGCCGCACCCAGTTCCCCATCCAACCGCCGATCCGTCCGCACTGGCGGCGAGATCAGCGTATAGCCCGGCGCCGCGTCCCGACGAATGACGCCCCAGACGTTGTTCGTGTTGGGCGCATCGCCCGCGAACACCACCTGGTAGAACCGCTTCATCCGGTTCGTCCCCAGCCCGGCATCCGTCTTGTAGCTCGCGCCACCCGCCCCCACCTGTTGCCCTCCTATCGCCGTCCACCAACCGGCATACGGATTGTCGCTATAATAGGCCGCATACAACAACCCGGTCACCGAGTTCCACACCAGCGTCGCATTACCGCTCGACGAGTACGCCAGCAGATTGGAAAGGCTCACCGTCCAATCCGTCAGCGAGCAGGGAATCCCATGGCACATAGCCTCCCCGGCATGCCCCACGTAGACCTTCACGATCTCCCAGTCCTCGTACTGTCCATCCGACGCCACGAAGCGCACCGGATGCACGCCGTAATCGCTCTCCTGCGGTTGCCAGGAGAACGAACCCGTGCCGTCCATATTATCCTGGTACGCCGCCGTCGCCGGCAGGGCGGCCACCCCCAAGCCCGGCGTTGTGCCATCCGGATCGCTCGCCTCGACCTGGAAAGCCAGCGTTTCTCCGGCCAGCGCCACTTTCACGACGATCGGGGCCAGGACCGGACACCGATTCTCAACGTCCGGCCGATCCTGGAATTTCACGAGGTAGGACCCGCCCCCGCCGACATCGAACAGATGGAACTCGTAGTTCCACGGGTCCGTCCCCCGATCCCGCGTCTTGGAGATCCACGCATTGGCCGGATTCAACAGCTTGCCGTCGCTCACCCTCACCGCCGAATACACCTCCTTGCCGCCGATCTCCGGCATGCTCTTCATCGCATAAAACGGCACGGCACTGGTCGGCACCTCGAACAGATAGGTCGCCGCGTTGGTGGTCAAACCTTGCAGGGTCAAGGTGGCATTGGAGGAGAAATTCAGGACCAACGTATCCACGCCGTCCGATTCGTAGACACATAGACCCGGCGTGCCGGCCAGAAAGTCACGCACGTCATCCCGCCCCGGCCAATCCACCAGGACATCCCGAATCAGCAGGTGGGTCCCGATCGCTTCCATCAACGACGTCAGTTCGCCCCCCAATCCATCCGCGTGCTTGAAGGAGGCCTCCAGGTAGACGAATTCGCCCATCAACGAAGCTGTCATGTTCCAGCGGGCGACCCTGGCCCCCCCGGGGGGAATCGTGCCGAGGTCCGCGCACAAGGTTTTCGGCGCGCTGACGCCATGGACCTCGCAATCCCGCAAGCGGAATCCGACCCAGAGGCCCTGGGGATTGTCGAACTGCTTGATGTACGGCTGGGACGACTCGATCTTCAGATCCCGTCCCACCCCGGCGCCGGTGTTGTTGACCCGCACCCCCAGGGAGAACACGACGGACTCCTCGTTGTTGGTCGTGTAGGGATCGTCCCCGTACACCCGACCGGGCAGGAAGTAGTCCAGTTTCAACCGGGGCATCGGCTTGACCCGGATGCGATCGGGCTCGACTTCGACCTCGTATCGCCGGCCGCGCAAGTCGCAGCTCAAGGAGGCGCCGACGCAGTACTGCCGCCCCAGGGCATTGGTGCCGCCCGCGCCGTACGAGGGGACGATGAGCCAGTGCATCTCCGCGGCGGCGGCCGGCGCCACGACTCCGTTGCTCGCCGCGCTGATCCCCTGCAACGAGTCCACGCGGATGAAGAAACTGGCATTGGTGTTGTTCGGATCCGAGGTCGCGGCTACCGGATGGTCTTCCGTGTCCGTGAACTTCACCTGCACGACCACGTTGCTCAAGACGTCCTCCGGGTACCCGTTGTCCAGGCGCAGCATGGCGTCGAACCCCTGCCGCTCCAGCGTCAGTTCCTGCTTGATCTCGATGCGGACCTCGGCGCACATGGACGCCGCGGGCGCGGATGGGCTCACCCCCCACGCCACGACGCACAACAGCGCGCCCGCTCGCAACCATCGCCGGCAACTCCGGCCAGCGCTTCGATAGGTGCCACGAGTGTTCATCGCGCGCCTCCTTATTCAAAATCGGCGCAGTACATCGTCCATGTGGTGTCCACAACCTTCATTACATTGTCTCCCAGGTGGCCCTTGGCCCGCTCGACCAGATCCTTCACGGCAATGCCGCCACGCCACGGGGACAATAGAGCGCGCGCCAACGGGTTGTTGTTTTCGCGAACCCATTTGACGACTTTCGGATGCCGCGGCCAATCGAGGGGATCACGGCCCACCAGCATGGGAATGCGCAAGCCCCCGCCGCCCGGCATGATCGGGGCCAGGATGGATTTATCCTGCAACCATCCCAGTATTTCCCCCTGGGAGTCGAAGGTATAAAGGTTGTCATTGCACAACGCGTCTTTGCCCATGAATTTCTCGGCGTTCCTGGGATGCAAACCCGCCGGGGTGAACGCATAGGTGGGCACGCGTCCTCGCGTCGCCTGGTTCGCCATGGTGGCCAGGCCCCCGCCGAGCGAATGCCCAACGAAGGTCAATCGGTCTCCATATTTCCGATAGAGATGCATGGCTAACGAGTAGGTCTTCTGATACTGACCGGGCATGCCGCCCAATCCCTGGCCAATGTCGGCGGGCACAAAGTCCTTATAAGCTTCCACACATCGATTCAGAATTTTTCGTTCGGGATTCCAGAACTCCGTGCCGCGGAAAGCGCAATACACCTTGCCGTCGGGCCCCTCCCATAGCGCGGCTTGAAAACCGCTCTTCTTGTCGTCCCAGGCATCGATCAGTTCGAAGCCTTCCGGCGCGAACTTGTACGTGCCGTCATCAATCGCCAGGCGAATCGCGTCCCGAGCCGTTTTAAACGTCCTGCAATAAAATTCCTCCTCGCACGTCTTGCAGTTCCAGCGCTTCGACCAGCCGATGGCCATTTGTTGCGGCTTGCAGCTCAGCCCCGCGACGTCGAAGCGGTTGACGGGATCGTCGCCGCCGAAGAGATACAGATTCAATCCATCCGAATAGCCGGAGGGATCCGGGGTCAGATAACGGCCGGTCTCGGGATCGTAATAGCGATGCGTGTTATAATGCAGGCCGGTTTCCTCGTCGAAGTACTGGCCCGACATGCGCAACGGGTTGTCCAGGGTCGACGATTCCGCCACGACCATGCGGCCGTTCTCCATCGCCCGCGCGGACCAGACCACGGCCCCGTTTTCGCGGATCAGGCACTCCGCCGCCATGACGTCATCCTGAACATAATAGGCGCGAACACCGGCCTGGCTCATCCACAAGGGGGCGCCCATCCATTCCTGGTCGGGAAGCCATCCGTATTCGCGCACGAGATTTCCGGACCCGTCGTATTCAGCCAGCAAACCCTGCAACCCATACAGATAGAAGTTCGTCTCCGCGGGCGTTTCCTTCACCACACGCCGGTTCAAGGCATCGTAGCCATACCGGGCCATCAGCGCGCCTTCCCCGTCGCGCACTTCCGCCAGGCGCCCCGCTGCGTCATAGGACAATTGCTGACTCTGGCCATCCACCGTCCGATGGGTCACGCGCCCGAAGGCGTCGTACTGGTAGGCGCCGTCGGACCAACTCACCAGCCGGTTCCAATTGGTATAGGCCCAGACATTGGTGCCGGCGCCGGCGGTCAGCCGGTTCCCCGCCGCGTCGTGCGTGTAGGTATTCGTTTCGCCGCCCCAGGTGGCGGCGCTCAACGCTCCCACCGGGTCATACTGGTACGCCCGGATGTCCTCGCCGGCTTGCACGGACGCCAATCGCCCATCCAGATGGTATTGATAGGTTCGCTCAACGATCGGCGTTCCCCCCGCGTCCTCCAGCCGATTCGTTATCGTTTGACCCCAGGCATCTTTGCTGATCTGCTGCCGCGCTCCGCCCGGATACGTGATGTCCATGTGGCCCGTCAGCGGATCCGTCGCCATCCGCAGGGTTCGATCTCCAATATGGATGGCGGCCAGATCTCCGGCTTCATTGTATTCATAGTCGCTGACTTCGCCCTCCGGCCCCTTGAAACGAATTATCCGCCCCTCGCGATTGAGGGTCCGTTCGAAGGTCTTGCTGAAGGGGCCGAAGTCCACCGTAGCGCGCTCCAGGAGATTCGTGCCGTCCGTGTATTCGATGGTGATTTCGTGGCTCCCGGCGCCGCACTGGGTCAGACGGTCGTCCGCGTCATAGGCATAAAACGCTTCGATCGCGGGCGATGAACCATTCGTCGTAAAACAAGCTTGGTTGGTCACCCGCCCCATCAGATCGCGCCCCCACTGGGTCACCCGCCCGCTATTGTCCCTCGTTTCCATCAGGTCGCCGGACGGATCCGTCTGGCGGATCCATACGCTGCCGTCGGGCCGGGTCTCCGTGGAAGTCAACGTGGCGTAATCGAAGTCCACGTCCACGGCCTGGTTCTTTTCATCCACGTAGCTGGAAATCGTTCCGCCCGGCTCGAAGACCACCCGGTAGAGACGGCCCAGGGGATCTTCGACGGACGTCATGCGGCCCAGCGAATCATAGCCATACCTGGTCTTCCGCCCTAGCGGGTCCGTATATTCCACGACCTCGCCGTGCAGATTGTAGGCCCAGGAACCGGATCGGGTCCGGGTCCCATCCCGGTCTGTCAGCCTGGTCAGGCTTCCTTGCCGGTCATAATCCAGCTCCTGTACTCCTCCGCCTCTATTCAGCACCGCGGGAAGACCCTGCGCATCGTAAGCCGCGGAGTTTGTGCGGGCCCCGTCCGTCATGTGAATCAAGCGATTCTTGTCGTCATACGCGTACCTCACCCCGTCCAGGGTCTCCGTCCTGGCCGATCGGAGAAGTTCTCCATGTTCGTTATACGTGGCGATCTCCTCCTTGCCGTCAAAGTCCTTCAAGCGGGTCACATGATTCCAGGCGTCGTATTCCATGGTGGCCGTTTCTCCCCACTCGTTCGTGACGGCCGTCTGCAAGCCCTTCTCATTGTAACCACGCGTCACCACGCGCCCCAGCGGGTCCCGGGTCCAGAGCAGGCGGCCGGCGGCGTCATACCGATTGCTGGTGACGCGCCCGAGCGGATCCGTCTGCGACACCAGGCGGCTCCTGGCGTCGTAGAGATAACGCCAGGTTCCGCCGTCCGCGGAGCGGTGCATAATCCGGTTGCCCATGATGTCGTACGCGTTGCTCGACACGCCGCCCCAGGGATCCGTCTCCGTCTTCACGTTGCCCTGCCCGTCGTACGTGAACCACCAGGTCAGGTCCGACTGACCGTTCCTGCCCCGCAGGGTGCGTCGAACGACCTGGCCGTCATCGTCGTACGCATAATCGATTTGCCGCTCATAGTACGTGTCCGCCGCGTGCACTTCGCTGGTCGGCTGGTCCGCGGCGTCATACCAAATCCTGGATATCACGCCCCGTTCGTTGACGAATTCGGTGGGCCGGCCGTACGGATGGTTGTAGGCATAGGTCCGCTGGGTCCCGTTTTCGAATTCCACGGACTCCAGCAAGTTGTCGTCCCGGTACGTATGCCGCGGATACTCCTGCCGGGCTTCCACCTGCGCCACGAGGTTGGACGGCACCGCCTGATAGATCACCACGCCGTTGATGGCGCGCCGCAGCGGGAATCCGTTATAGTCGGATCGCAACTCCCAGATCCGTCCGTCGGGTTTGTAGATGGTCGTGTCGACCACCTTGGCCGTTTCGTCAAACTGATATTCAAAGCGCGTGTCTCCCACCCGGGCGATGGTCCCATCCGCATGATAGCTGATGTCCACCGGCTGTTCGCCGGGCAGCCGCTTCTGGATCAGGCGGGAGTCCTCGTCATACACATAACTCTCTTCCAAACCCATCACGTCCACGACATTGGTCAGCATGCCGTTCGTGTTGTACTGATAGCGGACGCTTCGTCCCGAATGGTCTTGCGCGCGCGACACCCGCGGCCGGCCCGCCACCTCCGTGTATTCGATCCACAACACCTGGTTGCTGAATTGATCCGATACCCCCTCGAGCAAGGCGTTGGTGCCGTAGGTGTAATAGAGCGGCGGCCGGCCTTCCCATCTCACGCTCACGCCCGGGTGCGAATTGGTCCTCGACAGATCCAGAAAGTTGAAGTTTTCCCGGAAGCTCCAATCGTCTTTTCCGTCCGTTGTAGAGTTCTGGATTAACCCGTAGATTCTTCTGATCCCTATCTTTCGGCCGGCGTCCAAAACCCAAAGATCCTCGCAATCGTCTTCATATTGCCCCGTATAGAACCGCACCTCGCTGTTGACCTTTTCCAGGCTCCGCTTCCCGCAGCACGGATCCTCGGGAGGACATCCTCCTGGAGGCGGAGGAGGCGGAGGAGGCGGCGAACATTCGTCGCCCACGCTCGACGGCCTCGACACGCCGCCGCCTCCCTCGGTGCTGCCCCCCTTGCTGAGCCAGATATAGCTCTCGACCTCCCCCGAACCCGTGGACCCCGAGCCGGCCTCGTCACAGGCGCCGTAGCTGATCACCGGGATGCTCCGGCTGCTCTTCACGTTCACTCCGTTGATGCACTGGCTTTCCCAGGATAAGATCTTGTACTTGACTGTGGCGCAGCTGCCTCCTCCGCCGCCGTCGCCCAGGTTGCCATACATGCGGACGATCTTGTAACCCACCTGGTTGGTTTCCTTGGGAAAGATCGTGCCGGGCAGCTTTTGGGAGAACTCGATATAGTAGTCCCCGATTGTCGTCTTTTGCGTGATGTGCACATTCGTCGCCGGCAACCATCCCTGGTTCACCATCGAGAAGACGCCACGAGCCATTTCCCCCGGCTTCAGGTTCGCGTGCTTCAGGTCAAAGCGGTCCGGGTCCGTGATCAGCACCGGCGCCGGCACGTCGGTCGCGAAAATCGTGCTCAACACGATTTCATACCGGTCCTCCAACTCGACCTCGCGCACGGTCCATTCGACGCGGATCAGATCGTTCTCCAGCATCCGTTCCTCGGGGGTCGTCAACCCGGAGCGAATCCACAGCCGCCCCGTCAGGGGCAGATGCTCGGAGCTGGTGATCCGGTAGCGATACGGCCCCTCCGGCAGGTTCGGCACGAAGCCTTCCCCCAGCTCATCGGTGACCGCATTGGTTTCATAGGCCAGCCCCGTTTCGCGCGACAGCGCGATCCTCGCCCCCGAAACGCCTTGAATAATCCCGCCCTGCGAATTGGTGGAGCCGGTGTAGATATCCATCAGCTTGAACAGCGCCGCGCCGCGCCCGCTGTTGTCCACGTTGACGAACACCGGCACGCCGGCGGAGGCCTGATTGGTCGCGCTGCATTGCAGGCGGAACTCCCACGGAAACTCGGCGGTCCCCGTCGGCGGGGCAAAGCGCAGCGTCACAAGGGCGGTTTCGCCGGGCGGCAGATCGCCGACCTGCGCGTCGGAGCCCAGGATGGCCCACTCGGGCGGCGCGGCGCCGTTGGTTTGCGTCAGCGTCAGCGTCAGCGACTGCGCCGCCGCGAAACCCGCGTTGCTGACGATCAGCGAGGCCTGGGTCTCCTCCCCGGGTTTCAGGCCGGTTTCCACGTAGGAGGGAGACACGCCCAACACGGGCCGGGCCTCGCTCAAGCGCAACGTCAGGGTCACCTTCTCCCAGCCCTGCGCCGGTCCTTCGTCGCTCGCCACCCGCAGGACGGCGGTGACGTTGCTCGCCGCCGTCTCGTCGCCCACCACCGTATAGGCCAGGGCCGAGCTTTCGCCTCCGGCCACGCGCTCCGCCTCGCCCAGCCCGTACACGTACACCCCGGCGGGCAGCGCGCCGCCCGGCTGGTCCTCCGGCAGGCACACGAGGCGAAGCTGGTTCAGTTCGGTCCCCGTCCTCGGCGTCACGTTCACCTGCCCGCTGTAGACGTACGACCACGGGATGGAAAGGATCACGGTCTTCGGCGTGACCTCCACGTCCTGGATGACAAACTGGCCCTGCGGGGAGGCGGCGCTCACGCCGGGATGCGAAGCCCAGACGGAATACACGCCCGACTCGCCGGCGACCGGAATGTATTCCAATTCAAAGCCGCCCGCGATGTCGGATGTCGCCGAGTAGGTTCGTTCGTAACCGCGCAGGGACACCACGACCTTCACGGGCACTTCCGGCTGCGGCTGCAAGAGGTCCCGGCGGATCGCGACGCCCTGCAGCGTGATGTTGGTCAGCCCGAGACTGGCCTGCGGCGTCACGTTGGTGATTTGCGCAAAGTAGGTCGTCTCCTTCAGCGTCACCGGCCGCCGCGCCAGCGGGCCCTCCACGGCGACATGTTCCGGCTGGCCCAGCCTGTAGTGGATCGCGTCCAGTTGCACCTGGAGCACCGCGCTGTCCGGCGCATTCGTGGGAATGACCAGATCCACCGGGGCCGAGGTGAAGCTCTTGCCGGCCGGAATTTGCGCCACCGTGTAGCCGTTGGCCAGCGTCCACACCCCCTCGCCGGTGTACTGACGGGGCGCCGCCGAGGAAAGCACCATGTCGTCGGCCGCCAGCAGCCGGATGGAGACCTCCGGGGACGGGAGCGCCCGGTGCCCGGCCGCCAGGATCACCTCCAGGATTTCCGTCGAACTGTTGTGCAGCACGAACCGCACCTGGCCCACGGCGCCCCGCGTCAATTCCTCGTGGACCAGTTCCGCGACGAGCACGTCCGTGCCGGTCGGGTGGCTGGAGCGTCCCACCAGTTCCACGCGACCCTCCAGCGACGCCGCCTCCAGCGTGTTGGTCAGCGTCACCACGGCCGGCAGGTTCGAGTACCCGCCGACCACCACCGAGGCCGTGGATTCGCCGGGCCGCGCCTCCACGCCTCCGGTCACGTGCATCCGCCCGAGCATCCCGACCTTCAGTTGGATCCCCGTAACGGAGCCGTTCATGGCATTGATCAACTGGTACGGAACTCGATTCATCGTGCCGCGGTTGATCACCGTGTTCGTCTCCGAGCGGAAGGTCAGCGCCGGCAGTTCCACGGTCCGCGGGACGCTCTCCCCGCCGCCGCTTTCCCGGGCGCGCACCGTGTAGCGCCGCGCGGTTCCGGCGTATCCCGTATCCACCCACTGGGTGACGCTCGAACCGTTCAGCGTGTCCACCCGCATCGCCTCTCCGTCGCGCTCGATATAGATATTGAAACCCTCGATGCCCGACGGCGAAGAATGGGTCCAGCGCAGGGCCGGGACGCCGCCTTCCTCCAGGCGAACGAGCAGGGAATTGACCGGCAACAGGGATTGGTTCGTATAGGCATTGGCCGACGGCGGGGACTCGTTTCCGGCCGAATCCCTCGCCGTGACCGCGTAGTACGAGGGGCCCTTCAACGGGTTGCCGTCCAGGGCCTCCGCCCGCGGAATATTCGTCGTCAAGGGAGCCGGCAACCCCGCCCCCGTAATGGGCGCGGTCGAACGATACAGGGCGTACCGGGAGTTGGTATCCGATATCGCGCCCCACGTCACGTGCATGCCGTTCCCGTAGAGTTGCAGCCGCGTGTTCTCCGGCGTCTCCGGCGGCTGCGCATCCGTGACCACCCGCACCACCGCCTCCACCGCGCTCGTCGCCGAGCGCGCCCCCACCTGCCGCACGCTGGCGACCCCATACCAATTCGTCTCGTCGCCGATCTGATCGCTCCACGTCGTCGCGCCCCCGGTGGGCGCCACGAAGGCGAGGGCATTGCTGGCCGCGCCCATGTAAATCGCATAATCCGCCGCGCCCTCGACGCCGGCCCAATCCAATTGCACCCATCCGTCCGACAGGGCGGAACCCGTCAAGCCCAACGGCGCATCGAGCGGCGGCAACGCGCCCTGGTACACCTGGAACCGGCTCTCGCCCGCGATCGTCCGACCCGTGTTGCTCAGTCCGTCCACGCCTTCGTACTGGAACTCGAGGTATTCCGGCGACTGGCCGGCCTGCGCGGAGAGTTGCAGCGTCCCCGCCCAGGACGATGCCGTCAACGGCGCCAGGGCCACGTTGGACCAGGCGGCGCCGGATTGACTCATCTTCCATCGCAGCACGGGGCCCGACACCGGGGTGTCCTCGGCGTCGAAAAGGGCCGTGACGTTGATGGCGAGGGGACTGGCCGGGTTGTTTTCCATCGGCGCGGACGGAGAAACCTGCAATAGCGACAGGACCGGTCCTCGCGTGTCGAGTTCCACGACCGCGCCCGCCTCGACCTCCGTGCCCCGGTTGCCGATGGCGTCCCGGCCGGAGAAGAGCGCATACGCCACCCCGCTCGGCGAGCCGTCGGACACCGCGACGGTGCCCGAATAGACCAGCGGATTGGTATAACTCACTCGCAGCGCGAACACGAGGGGCGTCTCTCCCGGGACATTCAGGCTGAAGAACGGCGGCGCCATCAGTTCCTCGCTCAACATCAGGATCGCGGTCAGCCCCCCGCGCCCGTACCGTCCGCCGATAGGATCGTAAGGCCCCGTGGTGCTATACTCGGCGGACACGACCCGCGGCGGCGTCCGATCCGACGTCGCGGAAACCAGCGCCGACAACGCGCTCTCCGTCCCCACGGCATTGGTCCCGCTCACGCGGTAATAATAGGTCCCGTCCGCCGCGGGCAGATCCCGGTAAAACGCGTTGGCCAGATGACCGGCGTTCAGCAACGTCGCCTGCTCCCGGGTTTCAAACTCGGACGCCGCGCGATAGATCCGATACCCCAGGAGCGCGCTGGGGCCCGACCAGCTCAGGTCCACCTTCCCGCCCTCGCCCGCCGTCGCGCGCACGAAGCGGGGCGCATCCGGCACCGAGAGATCCACCGTCACCGACACCGCCGCCGAGAGCGCCCCGACCCCCGCCCGGTTCACGGCGGCCGCCCGGATCGCGTTAGTCCCCGACGACAGCGTCGCCTCCCCGAAAAAGCTCCCGTTCGCCATGACGGTCGCCGCCGTGCCCGTCATCGCCTGCCCGTTCACGTACACCCGTACCGAAGCCGCGTGCAGCGCCCCCGTCCCGGACACCGTCAGCCAGGTTCGATTGATCGCTATGCCGCTCTTGGGATCGCTGATCGTCGGCGCGGCGGGCGTCGCGAGCGCCACGTGAAAGTTGGTGGCCAGGAGTGTGGAATTGTTCAACGTGTCGTAGGCGGCCACTTCCAGTTCGTACACGCCATCCGCGGGTGTCTGGGCCGCGTTCCAGAACGCCGAGAAGTTCGTCGCGCCGCTCGACACCGTCGTCAGCGCCCCGCCGTTCACCCGGAATTCCACTTTCGCCACCCCGGCTCTATCCTTGGCCACGACCTGGAACGTCCCCGGCCGCTCGACCACCAACGCGCCGGTCACCGGCGTCGCGTCGAACGTTACACCGCTGATCGCCGGCCCGTTCGTGTCCGCCTGCGGCATGACCCAGGTTGTGGTCACGTTGGTGTCCATCCCCCCGGCCAGGTTCACCGTCGCCACGCCGAAAAAGTACTCCACGTTGTTCTCCAGGCCCGCCACCGAGCCGGTGACGGTCGTGAACGTCGTCGCCGGGCTCAGACCCGTCGTGTCCGAGAAGTTGGTCGTGCTGTAGAACACCGCGTAGTGTTTCACGTATTGCGTCGGCATGGACGCGCTCCAGGTCAGGTCCGCCGAACCGCTATAGGGCAAGGCCGTCACGTTCGTCGGATTGGCCAGCAGCGTAACGCCGCCGCCCGTCGCCCCGCCACTCTCGTTGGTGTTCGCGTCCAGCGCCGTCACCCGCACGGGATGCATCGTCGCCGATAGCAAGCCTTCAAACAGGCATTGCGTCGAAAGTCCCACACTCGTCCCCGCCGGCTGGTTGTTGAAATACACTTGATACCCGACCAGGTCCGCGTCCGGATCGGTCGAGGGACTCCATCGCACCGTCAGGTTGCTCCAGCCGCAGTCGAAGGCGAGGTGGCCGGGATTGGGCGGCGGCGTCACGTCCACGGGCGCGGCGGCGAGGCTCGTCACGTTCGAGATCGCTTGCCCCGCCGTGTCCCGCGCCATCACCGCGTAATACTGCGTCACCCCCCGCACCAGGCCCGTCACGACAAAGCTCTGCTGCCCCGCCGACCGCGTGCCGATCGCCGCCGCCTCGGACACATGGGTGAAGGAACTCGCGCTCTTGTAGATGGTATACGACGCGATGTCCCCGCCGTTGGTCATCTCATTGTACCCCGGCCATCCCAGCCCGATCGCCGTCCCCACCCCCGCCACCGCCGCGGTGATCGTCACCGGACCCGGCGCCGTGTTGTCGTACAGGATCTCGACGTTCGTCGGATCGCTCAGGTTCTGCGCCGCGTCTTTCGCCACAAACGAGATGTAGTTCCACCCGTTTGTCAGTGGCACCGTAAGCGACAGAGACGTCCCTCCGCCGCTCATGCTCCCAATCGAAGATCCACCGCGGTAAACATAGATCGTCGCGCCGGCCTCGCGCGTGCCCGTAATCGTCTGCTGGCTGATCGTCGTCGGGCTGGTCACGGGGTTGAGAACCGGCGCCGTCGGCGACACAGTGTCCACCGTGAACGTCGCCGTGTTCAGCGATCCCGTATTCCCCATCCGGTCTACCAGCTGCGACCGATTCGTGTAGGTTCCGTCCAGCAACGCCCCCGCCGGCGTGAACGTAATAACATTCGTCGAGGTCATCTCCCACGTCCCCGGGATCAGGATCCCCGATTTCGCCATCGAGTTGGAACAGGCCGGCCAGTTCAGCCCGCTGGTCGCCTCCACGTACGTCAGGCGCACAAACGGCGGCGAGGCGTTCGTCGCCGCTCCATTCGCCGGAAACCATTCCCATATCCACGGCGCCGCGCTGTCCACGAAAAAGATCACCCGGTTCGTCGCCGACGCGTTCCCCGCCCGGTCCGTCGCCCAGTACGAAAGGTGGTTGACCCCTTGGGATAAGGTAAGACTCACCGACCAAAACTCTGTTCCATACGTCGTCCCCTGCGTCCCGTTGACGACGATCGCCGTGTCGTCTTCCCGCGTTCCCTGCAGCGTGACCGACGTCGTCCTCACCCCGTTCGTCGCCGGCGCCCCCGGCCAGTTCGTCACCACGGGCGCTTGCGGCAGAGTCAGGTCCACGATAAAGCCGTTGGTATAGATTCCCTCCGGTGGCGATCCCGCCTGTGTCAGCAGATTCGTGCCCAGCGTGAAAGCATAGGCGCCATCCGTCTGCGCGGGCGCCGTCAAGTCGATCCGGTAACGGAACATGTCCAGCTTCACCAGCGCCGACAGCGCCACCGCGCCCGAGGGGCCTGCCAGACTTAGGTCGTCCAATGTAAACGTCGCGTCGTCGATCAAGCTCGCAAAGCTCAGCAGCAGACTACTGACCGGAGCATTGACCTGGCCCGCCGGCGTGAAACCCGATACCCACACCGGCGGGAAGGAACTCGTGATGTAAATCGTCCCCGTGCTGCCCGCTGAATATCCGCCAGAACCCGTGCCGCCCGACGCGTCCACGCGGTTGGTGAAGTCGAAACCCGCCTGTTCCTGGTAATAGATCGCGATGCGGCCTCCGCCCCCGCCTCCGCCACTTCCACCCGTGGTATTGCCTCCTTTGGCCTGGATAGATCCCCCGCCGGAAAGCTGCTCCACCTCCAGGTAGATTCCGCCCCCGCTGCCGCGACCCGCGTAACTGTAATCCATTCCGTTGGCCTTGATCGTCCCATCCAGCTCCAGCTCCGTCGCCATGATCCGCGCCAGCCCGCCGCCGGATTGATTGCCGTACACCGAGCCGCCGCCCCCGCCACTCCCCGGCTCGTTCGGATTCCGGTAATCCCCATAGACCGCGTTGGGAGTTTGAGCTCCAGCTCCGCCTCCAAATCCTCCATAACTCCCGCCCGCGTATCCTACGCTGGCGCCGTTCGTCGTCCCCGGATGCGTGTATCCATGCGGATACCCCCTCCCGCTGACGTCGATCGCCCCGTTGCTGCTCACCGACAGCAACCCGTCCACCACGAGGGCCAGGCTGTAGATAGTATTCGACGTGCAGGCCGAATGTGTCAGCATCGCGTTGGTCGCCAGCGTCACCGTCCGCGCGCACAGCGTCCCGTTGAACTCCAGGAGGCTTCCAATCCCCAGCGCCACGTTCGACGCCGTCAGGGTCTGGGAGAACGGGAAGCTCATCCGTCCGGACATCACCCGGATATCGCTGTATTGCGCGTTCAACAGGTTGTTGGAAACCACCAGGTTGGTCGTGCTTCCGAGCATCGTGAGGCGCCCCGCAAAGTTCGTCGCGCCCTCCGGCAGATAGAGCGGCGTCGTCCCACAGGTCGAGCTTCCGCCGTCCAGCAGCAGCCATTCCTCCTCGCTTGCTGCCTTGATGTAGATCGTTCCCGCCCCGGCGTCCACGAAGCTCGAACCTTGGCCGCGCCCTCCGGCCGCGCTCACCCCATTGGACAGGTTGAAGCCCGTGTTACTCTCATAGTATATCGCCACGCGCCCGCCGCCGCCCCCGCCGCTTTGATAACTGCCCGTTCCCCCTTGGGCCTGAATCTGACCGCCGCCCGAAAGCTGTCCCGCGTTAATGTAGACCCCGCCTCCGCTTCCGCGGCCATACTGGCCATCCGCTCCGTTGGCCTTGATCGTCCCCTCCAGCGCCAGGACCCCCGCCATGATTCGAACCAGCCCGCCCCCGGCCTCATTGCCGGACTGGCCACTGTACACGCCTCCGCCGCTCCCCGGCTCGTTCGGGTTCCGGAAGTCTCCATAGGCGCCATTGGGCGGTGAGCCGTCATAGACCCGGCCGCCCAGGCCGCCGTAGCTGCCCCCCGCACAGCTTTGGCTGGCGCCGTTCGTCGTGCCCGGATGGGTGTACCCCCAGGGATACCCCTTCCCGCTCACATCGATCGCCCCGTTGCTACTCACCGACAGCAACCCGTCCACCACAAGGGCCAGGCTGTAGATGGCATTTGACGCGCAGGCCGAATGCGTCAACACCGCGCCCGCCGGCACCGCCAACTCCGCCACGCTCACCGTCCCGTTGATCTCCAAAAGGCTGTTGGAAGCCAACGTCAGTTCGTCCAAGTCATAATCCTTCATGTAGGCGTGAATCAGCGCGCCGGTGGTCACATGGATGGCGCTGTACACCGCATTCGTCAGATGGTTCATCACCACGTTGTTCGTCGTGCTCCCGCGCACCGTGAGGCGCCCCGCGAAGTTCGTCGCGCCCTCCGGCAGATAGAGCGGCGTCGTACCGCTCCGGGACGTCCCGCCGTCCAGCAGTAGCCACTCTTCTTCGCCCGCCCCCTTCACGTAGATGGTTCCTGCGCCGGCGTCATTATCGGCAGAATAACCCCTCCCCCCCGCCGCGCTCACTCGGTTCGACAAGTCGAAGCCCGTGTTACTCTCATAGTATATCGCCACGCGCCCGCCGCCGCCCCCGCCGCTTTGATTACTGCCCGTTCCCCCTTGGGCCTGAATCGAACCCCCACCCAAAAGCTGCCCCACGTTCAGGTAAATCCCGCCTCCGCTGCCCCGGCCATAATTTCCATCCACCCCATCGGCCTTGATCGACCCCTCCAAGGCCAGGGCCCCCGCCGTGATCCGCGCCAATCCACCGCCCGCCTGATTGCCGGCCGAACCCTCAGTACCCGCGCCGCTCCCCGGTTCGTTCGGGTTCCGAAAATCCCCGTAAGCCACATTCGGGACACCACTATATTTCCCACCCACCCCCCCATAACTCCCGCCCGTGCGGCCGGTGCTCGCGCCCGTTGTCGTGTTCGGATGCGTCCGCCCTTGCAGATACCCACGCCCGCTCACGTCGATCGTGCTGTTGCTGCTCACCGTCAGCACGTCATCCACCACCAGGGTAAGGCTGAAGGTCTCGTTCGACGTGCAGGCCGAATGCGTCAGCATCGCGTTGGTCGCCAGCGTCACTGTCTGCGCATGCAGCGTTCCATTGTACTCCAAGATACTCCCCGCGCCTAACTCCACGTTTGATGCCGTCACCGCTTGCACAAACGGAAAAGCCAATCGCCCCGACTCCACCCGGATCTCGTTGTACTGCGCGTTCACCAGGTTGTTGGAAACCACCACATTGGTCGTGCTTCCGCGCACCGTGAGGCGCCCCGAGAAGTTCGTCGCCCCTTCCAGCAAGTACAACGGCGTTGAGCCGCTCCGGGACGTTCCGCCGTCCAGCAGCAGCCACTCTTCTTCGCCCGCCCCCTTCACGTAGATGGTACCCGCGCCGCCGTCAGAATCGGCATTCGCGCCCCGTCCTCCTGCCACGCTCACGCGGTTCGACAAGTCGAAGCCCAATAACGTTTGATAATAAATCGCAACCCGGCCCCCACCGCCTCCACCTCCTTGATTTGAGACCCGACCGCCCTTGGCCTGAATCGAACCCCCACCCGAAAGCTGCCCCACGTTCAGGTAAATCCCGCCTCCGCTGCCCCGGCCATAATACGTTCCATCCACCCCATCGGCCTTGATCGACCCCTCCAAGGCCAGGGCCCCCGCCGTGATCCGCGCCAATCCACCGCCCGCCTGATTGCCGTTTTGTATTGAGTACATACCACCACCGCTCCCCGGCTCGTTTGGATTCCGGAAATCCCCGTAAGCCGCGTTCGGGACACCACTATATTTCCCACCCACCCCCGCAAAACTCCCGCCCGCTTGCGATGTGCTTGCTCCATTCGTCGTGTTCGGATTCGTTCGGCCCCATGGATATCCCTGACCACTCACGTCGATCGAACTGTTGCTGCTCAC
>Ga0116154_10001491_pt1 | contig 19673 bp, 19 predicted proteins | sample AD_UKC030_MetaG_FD_89898 | JGI IMG/M metagenome (GOLD analysis project Ga0116154, IMG submission 89898) | Active sludge microbial communities of municipal wastewater-treating anaerobic digesters from USA - AD_UKC030_MetaG | ecosystem: Engineered > Bioreactor > Anaerobic > Digestate | place: USA...
CGTGCCGAAGTGGAACACCGTGTCGATCTCGGGGTACCACATCCGCGAGGCGGGCTCGACGGCGCTCCAGGAGCTCGCCTTCACGCTCCGCGACGGGATGGAGTACGTGAAGTACGGCGTCGACGCGGGGCTCCACGTCGACGAGTTCGCGCCGCGCCTCTCCTTCTTCTTCAACGCCCACAACGACTTCTTCGAGGAGATCGCGAAGTTCCGCGCGGCGCGGCGGGTCTGGGCGAGGGTGATGCGCGACCGCTACGGCGCGAAGAGCCCCGAGTCGTGGAAGCTCCGCTTCCACACGCAGACGGCGGGCGTCTCGCTCACGGCCCAGCAGCCCTACAACAACGTCGCCCGCGTCGCGATCCAGGCCCTCGCCGCCGTCCTCGGCGGAACCCAATCGCTCCACACGAACGCCCTCGACGAGACGCTCGCGCTCCCGACCGAGTTCGCCGCGAAGGTCGCGGTGCGGACCCAGCAGATCCTCATGCACGAGACCGGCGTCGCGCACACGATCGACCCGCTCGGCGGGGCGTACTTCGTGGAGGAGGCGACGAACCGGATGGAGGAGGGGGCGTTCGACTACTTCCGGAAGATCGACGCCTACGGCGGAATGGTCGAGGCGATCGAGGCCGGCTTCCCGCAGAAGGAGATCATGGACGCCGCCTACCGCTTCCAGCGGGCCTTCGACGTCGGCGACAAGGTCATGGTCGGCGTGAATGCCTTCACGGAGGAGGTCCCGGAGGACGAGGTCCCGACGCTCGTCATCTCCGAGCAGACGGCGGCGGAGCAGGTCGCGCAGCTCCGGGAGGTTCGCCGGACGCGGGACGGGAAGGCGGTCGTCTCGACGCTCCACGCCCTCCGCGAGGCGTGCCGGAACGGCGCGAACGTCATGCCCCCTCTCGTCGAGGCGGTCAAAGCCTACGCGACGGTCGGTGAGATTTCCGACGTCATGCGCGAGGTTTTCGAGACCTGGCAGGAGCCTGCGATCTTCTGAGGTCGTCAAGTCGTGAGCGGGGGGCCTTTCCCTTCCTGGCCTCCCGCTTGCTACGCTCCGCGGCGGCATGAGATTTCGCCCCGCCGCCGCCGCCCTCGCCCTTGCGATCCTCGCCCCGCCCGCCGCGGCGGCGCCGCCGGCCCGCTCCGAGGCGCTCAGCCCGGACGAGTCGGCCCGGCGCGACGCCGTCGAGCGATTCCTCCGGGCCCGGCTCTTCGCAGCGGAAGGGGAGTTCCAGGAGGCCCTCAAGGAATTCCGGCGGGCCGTGGAGCTGGACCCTGCGGACGGCCATCTTCGCCGCGAGTACGCGGAGGCGCTGCGCGACTTCGGCATCCTGCCGGAGGCCGAGCAGCAGGCCCGAAAGGCCGTCGAGCTCGTCCCCGGGAGCGCCGCCGCGCACCGGGTCCTCGGGCAGGTCCTCCTGGCGGCGGCCCGTGACCGGAACGGGATCGAGGGGGCGATCGCGCCGCTGAAGACGGCGAACGACCTTCAGCCGATGGAGCCGGCGGGCGCCCTCGCGCTCGGCCAGGCCTACCTGCGGCTCGAAAGGTACGAGGACGCGGCCGCCGTCCTCTCCCGAGTCCAGCAGAACGTCCGGGGGCCTCTCCTGCCTCTCCTCTACGGCGAGGCGCTCGAGAAGAGCGGGCGCCCCGAGGAGGCCGAGGAGCCCTATCTCGGGATCCTCCGCATGGACGCGCAGAACGCCGCGGCCTCCTTCGGCCTCCTGCGCGTCTACCAGGCGACCCGGAAGTTCGACAAGGCGCTGCCGATCCTGGCGGAGCTCGTCAAGCGGCAGCCGGGGAACCTCGGCCTTCGCGCGCAGTACGGCCTCTCGCTCCTTCGTGCCCGCCGGCTCTCCGAGGCCGAGGAGGCGTTTCAGGAGGTGCTGAAGGTCGACCCGGATCATCGCGACGCCCTCCGGCACTACGCGGCGCTCCTGTCCGAGAAGCTGGAGACCGCGCGTGCGGAGGAGCTCCTGAAGAAGCTCCAGGGCCTCGAGCCCGACGACGCCGACGTCGCGTTCCGGCGCGCCCTCAACTTCCTCGAGGCGCGGAGGCTCGACGAGGCGGAGACGGTCCTCCGGGACCTCCGCTCCCAGCTCGTCGCGCGGAAGGGGCCGGCCGGCGGGATCGTCTCCGTCGACGGCCAGCTCGGCTACGTCGCCTACCTCCGGAAGGACTGGGCGGCGGCGCGGGAGGCCGTTCGCCCGCACCTCCTCGAGGAGGACGGGTCGGTGAACATGCAGGCCCTGAACCTCCTGACGCTCGTCGCGCGAGACGCGAAGGAGCCGGCGCAGGGGCTTCAGGCCTGCCGCGAGGCGTTCGCGAAGGCGCCGAAGGACCTCGACGTCCGCGGGCTCCTGGCCGAGTTCCTCCTCCGCTCGGAGAAGGAGAAGGAGCGCGCGGAAGGGGAGGAGATGGTCGCGGCCCTCTCGAGGGAGGGGCGCGAAGGGGCGCTCGCTGCCGCCGACGTCTGGCAGCGGCTCGAGCGGTACGGGCGCGCCGCGGATGCGGCCTCTGCGGGACTCGCGGCCTTTCCCGACGACCCGGACCTCCTCTTCCGGCAGGCGGCGTCGCTCGAGCGGGACAAGAAGGTCCCGGAGTCCATCGCGGCGTTCGAGAAGCTGATCTCGCTGAAGCCGGACCACGGCGCGGCCCTCAACTACCTCGGCTACATGTTCGCGGACCGTAACGAGAACCTGGATCGGGCCCTCGAGCTCGTCACGAGGGCGGTCGCCCTCGAGCCGTCGAACGCGGCCTACCTCGACTCGCTCGGATGGATCCAGTTCCGGCTCGGCAACCTCGACGAAGCGGAGAAGCACCTCCTGACGGCCAAACGCCTTTCGCCGGACGACCCGACGATCGAGGACCACCTCGGGGACCTCGAGGAGAAGAGGGGCGATCTCGCGAAGGCGAGGGAGAGGTGGTCGCGGGCGCTCGCCCTCGGGCCGGAAGACGGCGGAGCTGCGATCCGAGCCAAGCTCGAGAGGACGGCCGCCGCGGCGAAGCAGCCGTGAGGCGGACGGCCGTCGCGGCCGCGCTCCTCGTCCTCGGCGCCTGCCGCTCGGCGGGTCCGGCCGGCGTTCCGGCCGGGCCGGAGGAGACCGCCCGGGCCCTGGCATCGGTCTCCGCGGCGCGGGAGGCGGCCTGGCGGCCTCGCCGGTTTCAGGCGCTCTTTCGCGGCGAGCTCTCACCCAGGGTGGGCGTCGCCGTCCGCGGCTACCTCGCCCTGCAGTGGGACGGGGCCGCGCTCTCCTGGAAGGTGTCGGCGCCGCTCGCCGGCGCGGGACGGGAGGGAGTGCTCCGCAGGGCGGGGGGAGGCGCCGAAGGGCTCCTGCCGGGCCGCCTCTCCGCAGACGACGTCCTCGCCGCGATCTTCGGGGTCCCGGAGGAGGCGCCGTCCGCCGAGGGCGCCTCGCTGCTTCGGAGCGGACGTCTCGTCCTGCCGCTCCCTTCGGGCGAGGGGCGGGCGGTCCTCGTCTCACCCGCGGGAGCGATCACCGGCCTGCTACTGCCCGACGGCGTAAGGGTGGAGCTGACCCCCGGGGCCGGCCTCCCGCGCCGCATCGCGATCCGGGGCCCCGAAGGGAGCGCGGAGCTGACGCTCGAGAGCTTCGCCGCCGTCCCGGAGGCCGGAGGAGCGAACGGATGAGGCTCGTCGCCGAGGCGTTCGCGAAGGTGAATCGCTCCCTCCTCGTCCTCGGGAGGCGGCCCGACGGCTTCCACGAGCTCGACACGGTGTTCCAGGCGGTCGGGCTGACGGACCGGCTCGCCTTCGAGGAGAGCGACGCGCTGTCGCTCCGGGTGGACGACCCCTCGGTCCCCGCCGGCCCGGAGAACCTCGTCCTGCGAGCCGCCCGCCTCCTCGCGGAGGAGGCGGGTGTGAAGGCGCGCGCGGCGATCGGCCTGGAGAAGAGGATCCCTTCCGGCGGCGGGCTCGGAGGCGGCAGCTCGGACGCGGCCGTGACGCTTCTCGGCCTCTCGGCGCTCTGGGGCCTCGACGCCCCGCTCGAGACGCTCGCGGAGATCGGCGCCCGCCTCGGCTCCGACGTCCCGTTCTTCCTCTTCGGAGGGAGCGCCCGCGGGACCGGCCGGGGGGAGCGTATCGCGCCGCTTCCCGACCTGCCGCCGAAAGGGGTCGTCCTCGTGATGCCGCCGTTCCCCGCGGCGACACCCGAGGTCTTCCGTCGCCTCGGGGCGCCCGAGTGGGACGGTCGCCGGGACGATGCCGGTAGCGGACTGCCCGACCGGAACGACCTCGAGCCGGCCGCGGAAGCGCTCTTCCCCCCGCTCCGGGTCGTGCGCGAGGCGCTCGCGGGGGTCGGGGCCGAGCAGGCCCGGCTCTCGGGGAGCGGGTCGACCGTGTTCGGCCTCTTCCCGGACCTCGCGGCGGCCGCGGAGGCCGCGCGGAGGCTCGACGGCCTGCCCGTCGGCTCCGCGATCCGCGTCGTCCCGACGTGGACCCGCGAGGAATGCCGCTTCCGGAGCGGGCCGCGGCGGTCAGAGTAAGATCCGGCCCGGCTTTGGGGAGTCGACAAGTGGTAAGTCAGCGGTCTTTGGAACCGCCATTCGGAGGTTCGAATCCTCCCTCCCCAGCCAGGATGAGAGAGCCATGACGCTGAGGGTTCCGTACGGAGAGCTGAAGGTCTTCGGAGGGCGTGCGCACCCGTCTCTGACCGGCGAAATCTGCCGGGCCCTGGGACGCGAGGCGGGACGGGTGACGCTCTACAACTTCTCGGACGGCGAGAACTACTGCCAGATCGAGGAGAACGTCCGGGGGGCCGACGTCTTCGTCGTTCAGCCGACGTGCCCGCCGGTGAACGCGAACCTCATGGAGCTCCTCATCATGCTCGACGCCTTCAAGCGCTCCTCGGCGTCGCGCGTGACGGCGGTCCTGCCGTACTACGGCTACGCCCGGCAGGACCGGAAGGACAAGCCGCGCGTCCCGATCACCGCCAAGCTCGTCGCCGACCTCCTGACGTCGGCGGGAGCCGACCGCGTCCTCGCGGTCGACCTGCACGCCGCGCAGATCCAGGGCTACTTCGACATCCCGGTCGACCACCTCTTCGCCTCGCCGGTCCTGCTCGACGCGATCCGCGACGCCAAGCTCGACCCCCTCACCGTCGTCTCGCCCGACGCCGGGGGCGTGGAGCGCGCCCGTGCGTTCGGCAAGCGTCTCGGCGTCTCCCTCGCCATCGTCGACAAGCGGCGGAAGGGGAAGAACGAGGTCGAGGTGATGCACGTCATCGGTGACGTGAAGGGCCGGAACGTCCTGATCATCGACGACATCATCGACACCGCCGGGACCCTCATCAACACCGTGGCGGCGCTCAAGGAGGCGGGAGCGGAGCGGGTCTTCTCGGCCTGCGTCCACCCGGTCCTGTCGGGCCCCGCGATCGACCGGCTGAACGCGAGCTCCATCGAGCGCGTCTTCTGCTCGAACTCGCTGCCGATCGACGACAAGCTCGCCCGCTGCCCGATCCTCACGCCGCTCTCGGTGGGCCCGCTCCTCGGCGAGGCGATCCACAGGATCCACGAGGGGACGTCGGTCTCCTCGCTCTTCGTCTGACGGCCGGCAGGCAGGGGGAGCGGGCGGACCGCCGGATCGGGGAGGCGGCGTCCGGGCCGGGCCGCGTTTCCGGGACGGTCGTGTAGAATCCACGGTTCTGCGCCGGACCGGACGCCCGGATTCCGCCGGACCGTCCGCCCGGGGAAAGGTACGAACGAGATGCTCCAGGACAACGTCGTCATCGAGGTCGAGAAGCGGACCGAGACCGGCAAGAACGCCTGTCACCGCCTCCGCGCGAAGGACCTCATCCCCGCCGTCCTCTACGGTGGCCACTCCGGCGCCGAGTCGCTCCCGCTGAGCGTCGCCCGGAAGGACCTCCTCGCCCTCTTCCGGAAGGGGCTGCACCAGAACGCCGTCTTCCGCGTCCACGTCAAGGGGGCCGACGAGCAGCCGCACGTCATGGTCCGCGACGTGATGCTGAGCCCGCTTCGCCGCGAGCTCGTCCACCTCGACTTCGTCCGCGTCCTGCTGGACCGGAAGCTCAAGGTGAAGGTCCCGGTCGAGACCGTCGGCATCGCGGCCGGCGTCAAGCTCGGCGGCCTCCTCGACGTCGTCACGCGGGAGCTCGAGGTCGAGTGCCTCCCGGCCGACATCCCGGCCACCATCAAGGCCGACGTCACCGCGCTCGACGCCGGCGGCGTCCTCCGCGTGGCGGACCTCGCCCTCGGCGAGAAGATCCAGGTCCTCGGCGACCCCGACCGCGTCATCGCGCACGTCGTCACGCACAAGACCGAGGAGGCCGCCGCCGAGGCCGCCGCCCCCGCGACGGCCGAGCCCGAGGTCGTGAAGAAGGGGAAGAAGGAAGAGGAAGGCGCCGCCAAGCCGGCCGCGAAGGCCGCGCCCAAGGCCGAGAAGAAGGAGAAGAAGTAGGCTTGACCGAGCTCGCCCTCGTCGTGGGGCTCGGCAACCCGGGCGACCGCTACGTCGGGACGCGGCACAACGTCGGCTGGGAGGTGCTGGACGCGCTCGTCCGGCGGCTCGCGAGCGACCCGCCCCGCCCGACGCGCATCGACCGCCTCGACTGCCGGGCCCTGACGGGACGTGTGAGGATCGGCGCCACGCCGGTCCTCCTCGCGAAGCCGCAGACGTACATGAACCTCTCGGGCGAATCCGTGAAAGGGCTTCTCCTCAAGCACGCCGTCCCGCCGGAGCGGATGCTCGTCGTCTCCGACGACGTCGCCCTCCCGGTCGGCCGGCTGAGGATCCGCCCGTCGGGCTCCTCCGGGGGGCAGAAGGGGCTCCAGAACGTGATCGACTGCCTCGGGAGCGACGGCTTCCCGCGGCTACGGATCGGCATCGCGGGGGACCACTTCCGGCCCGGGGAGGACAAAGCCGACTACGTCCTCGAGCGCTTCTCGAAGGCCGAACGGGCCGCGCTCGTCCCGGTCCTTGCGACCGCCTGCGAGGCGATCGAGACCTTCGTCGCCGAAGGGCTCGACGTCGCCATGAATCGTTTCAACCGCTCGCCGGAGCCCGTTCCGGCGAGCTGAATCCAACCCTTGGCTCGGCCGAAGGGCCGCGCCTCGCGGGCTCGCCCCGCGATCCGCAAGGAGGACAAGTGACCGAAACCCAGAAGCGTCTCTACGACCTGGTTTTCCTGATCGCCCCCGACAAGGACGAGCAGGGAGCCGGGGCCGTCGTCGAGGAGTTCCGCAAGCTCCTGGCCGACCTCGGCGCCGTCATCGACAAGGACGAGTCGATGGGCCGCCGCCGCCTCGCCTACCAGATCAAGAAGCGGAGCGAAGCGACCTACCACAACTTCCTGTTCCGGGCCGACGCGAAGGCCGTGGCCGAGCTGCAGCGGAAGATGAAGCTCTCCGAGAGCATCCTCCGCTTCCTCACGGTCCGCATCGACGAGGAGCTGCGCCACGGCCAGAAGGTGGCGCGCCGGACGAAGACGCGCACGCCGCGCGTCGTCCCCGCTTCGCCGGAGTTCGCTCCCGCCCCCGAGGCCGTCGCGGCCCCGGCCCCCGAGTCCGCCGCCCCTGAGGCGCCGGCCCAGCCCGAGAGCTGAGTCAGGAGAGATCGATGGCTGCTCCGTCCGGTCCCGCCGCCCGCCGCCCCGCGAAGAAGAAGTTCTTCGTCCGCCGCAAGCGCGTCTGCAAGTTCACCGTCGAGAAGATCGGCTACATCGACTTCAAGGACGTGAAGCTCCTCCAGAGCTTCGTCCCCGAGCGGGCCAAGATCCTTCCGCGTCGCATCAGCGGGACCTCGGCCTTCTACCAGCGCAAGCTCGCCGTGGCGATCAAGCGCGCGCGCTATCTGGCGCTCCTGCCCTACGTCGCAGATTAGCGAGGTTTCGTCCGGCTCCGCCCCTCCGGCTCCGCGCCGGAGGGGCGTGCCGTTTCTGGCCCCGCCCCTGGCGGGGCTCTCTGCGGCGCTCGGCGTGGTCCTTCCGCCGCTCGCCCCGTGGCTCCTGCCGTCGGCCGCGGCGCGGCTGGCGCGAGCCGGCCGCGAGCTAGGGACCCCGGCGGCCGCCCTTCCGCTCGCAGTCGCCGTCCTTCCTTTCGCCACGTTCTTCGGCCTCGTCGGAGGCGGCGTCGGATCGACCCTCTCGGCCGCGACGGCGCTCGCCTTCGTCGTCCTTCCCGCCCTCGGACTCCTCGCCGGGGCGACCGCCGGCCGGAGGCGCGAGGAGCTCGCCTGGCTCGCCGCCGCGCTCGCCGGGATCGGGGCGCTCGGGACGGTGCTTGCGTTCACCCTCGCGAAAGGGGTCGACCCGGGCGCGCTTCTCGCCCGGAGGCTCGACGCCGCCCGGCCGGAGCTCCTCGGCTTCTACCGGAACGCGGGGTGGTCCGAGGAGACGCTCGCGGCGACGGGCGCCGCATTCGACCGGCTCCGCGACCTCGTGGCGTGGCAGCTGCCGGGCCTCCTTCTCTCGGCCTGCGTCCTGCACGGAGCGCTCCTCGTCTACGCCTTCGGCCGTCGCGCGGGGCTGGACGCGGCACCGCTCGAGGCCGGCTCGTTCGCGACGTTCCGGACACCTCTCGCCGCCGCCGCGGCTTTCGTCCCGGCGGGCGCGCTGGCCGCCCTGGCCGACGGGGCCGTCGCCCGTGCGGCGACGACGGTCCTGATTCCCCTGGGCGTCTTGTTTTTCCTCCGGGGGATGGCGATAATCCGCGCTCTGCTCGACAGGGGGCGTGTCGGCCTCCTGATCCGAGCGCCGGTGTACGTTCTCGCCGTCCAGATGCCGATACCGGTCCTCGTGGCCATCGGCGGGCTCCTCGACGAGTTCCTCGACTTCCGCGGGAAGTTCCCCCGGAAGGAAGAGAGCGGCGGCGAAACGGGAAGAAGGGAGTAAGCGGAACATGTCCGACGTGAAAGTGATCCTGACCGACGAGGTGCGCGGCCTCGGCAACCGGGGCGAGGTCGTCTCGGTGGCGGCCGGCTACGCCCGCAACTTCCTCCTTCCCAAGGAGCTCGCCTATCTCGCCACGCCCGGCAACGTGAAGCGGCTCGAGCAGGAGCGGAAGCGCTACGACGTGGCCCAGGCGAAGGAGAAGGAGTTCGCGGCGACCATCGCGAAGGCCTTCGAGGGGCTGACGGTCACCATCCGCAAGAAGGCGGGAGAGAACGACGCCCTCTACGGCTCCGTCACCTCCGCCGAGCTGGCCGAGGCGCTCGAGGCGAAGGGGATCACCGTCGACCGCCGCCGGATCGAGCTCGACGAGCCGATCAAGCGGCTCGGCGCGCACACCGTCCACGTCCGTCTGCACCGCGAGGTGATCGCCGAGATGAAGGTCGAGGTCGTCGCGGCCTAGACGTTCCCGCGAACCGCTCCGAAGACGAAAGCCCCGCGAGCGCGGGGCTTTCGTGCGTCTTCGGGGGCGTCGTGCGGGACCGTGGAGTCCCCTCAGCCCGGCGGGCCGCTTTCCCCGAGGGAGCGCGGCAGCTCCCCTTTCCTTGCGGGCGGCGCGTCGTCGACCCGCACCTCGGCGCCGGCCGGCTCTCCCCGCTTTGGGGCGTAGACCGCCCTCTGGAGGTAGTGGGGAAGCGTCGACACGGCGTGCGGCCGCTCGCCGCAAAGCTCGGTCGGCTGCGTGCCGTTCGCGAACGCTCCGAGGACGACGCGACGACAGTCGGGCGTCGCCCGGTAGCCGGTCGCGAGGTCGTACGGGACGAAGACGACGCCCTGGGGGACGTCGAAGTCGTCGGAGGGTTTCACCAGGCCCGCCTCCTTCATCCGGGAGACGATCCCCATCCAGATCGGGAGGGCCGTGTCGCCCCCGGTCGACTTCGCGCCGAGGCTCTTCTTCGCGTCGTGGCCGACCCAGACGCCGATCGTGTGCCGCGGCGTCGCTCCGACGAACCACGCGTCGGTATGGTCGTTGGTCGTCCCGGTCTTTCCGGCCACCTTCAGGCCCAGGGCGCGCGCCCGCGCCGCAGTCCCCCGCTCGGTGACCCCCGTGAGCATGTTCAGGAGGACGTAGGAGGAGGCGGGGGAGGCGGCCTCGCTCGGGTCGGGAGGGTCCTCCTCGAGGAGGACTCCCTCGGCGTCGCGGACCCGCTCGACGAGCCGCGGGGGGAAGAGGAGCCCCTGGTTCGCGAATACGGAGAACGCCGCCGTCATCTCCATCGGCGTCACCTCGAACGAGCCGAGGGCGAGGGACGGGTAGGCGAGGAGGTTCTGCCGGATGCCGAGCCGGCGGGCCGTCTCGATCACCTTCCGCGTCCCGACGAGGAGATCGACCCGGACCGCGGGGACGTTGATCGAGTTCTCCAGCGCATGCTGGTAGGTCAGAATCCCGCCGTAGCTCCGGGTGTAGTTCTGCGGCCGCCACGGCGGCTGCCGCGGGTCGATCGTGATCGAGATCGGCGAGTCGAGGACGGTGTCCGCCGGGGTGAAGCCGGCCTCGACGGCGGTCATGTAGACGATCGGCTTGAACGCCGAGCCGACCTGCCGAAGGGCCTGGACGGCGCGGTTGAACTTCGACCGCGAGAAGTCGTAGCCGCCCACGAGGGCGCGGACCGCGCCGGTGCCGTTCTCCAGGACGACGACGGCTCCCTCGACGGCCGGCTCCTGCCAGACGATCGTCTCCTCGCGCCCCGCCTCGTCCTCGATCCGCTCCACGAGGACGACGTCGCCGCGCTTCACCGCCTTCGCCGGGCTCTCGGCACGGATGAAGCGGAACGCGCGAGCGGGAAGGGTGAAGCGGCGGTCCTTCACGCGGAGCTCCGCTCCGGTCCGCGTCGCCGAAAGGACGACGGCCCGTTCCGCGCGCGGGTCCCGTCCCGGCGCGTCCGGCTCGTCCCACTCGGGGTCCCGGTACCTCTCCGGGTCGATCCCTTCGGCGACGAGGTTCCGGGGCTTCCGGAACGCGAAGCGCCTTTCGTGCCGCCGGAGCCCGCGCCGGAGCTCCTCTTCGGCCCAGGCCTGGATGCGGGGGTCGACGGTCGATTCGACGCGCAGGCCCTGCCGGTAGAGCCCCCGGTCGCCGTAGGTCTTCTCGAGGTACTGCCGGACCTCCTCGCAGAAGTACGGGCCGATCGTCGCCTCGCGCGCGGAGCGGGACAGGACGATCGGCTCCGCCTTCGCGGCGGCGGCCGTCGCCGCGTCGATGTATCCGACCTCGGCCATCCGGCGCAGGACGAGGTCGCGGCGCGATTTCGCTCCCGCGGGGTTCCGGACCGGCGAGAACGCCTCCGGCCGCTGGATGAGCCCGGCCAGGAGCGCCGCCTCCGTCAGCGTGAGCTCCCGCGCCGGGTGGTTGAAGAGCCAGGTCGACGCCGCCTCGACGCCGTAGTTGCCGTGGCCGAGGTAGACCTGATTGAGGTACATCGTCAGGATCTGGTCCTTCGAGAACCGCTTCTCGATCTCGACCGTCAGGAAGACCTCGTTGAGCTTCCGGGCGAAAGACTTCTGCGGCGTCAGGAAGACCGACCGCGCGAGCTGCTGCGTGATCGTCGAGGCGCCCTCGGCGAGCCGGCGCGTCGCGAGGTCGCGGAGCGCGGCGCCGCCGATCCGGATGATGTCGACGCCGCCGTGGTCGTAGAACCGCGCGTCCTCGGCGGCGAGGACCGCCTGGACGAGGACCTCGGGGAGCTGGTCCCGCGTGACGAGGAACCTCCGCTCGATGGCGAAGCGCGCGACGATCGAACCGTCGGCTCCCCGGATCTCGGTGACGATGTCGGGCCGGTAGCTCGCGAGCTGCTCGACCTTCGGGACCCGGATGAGCCGCGACGCCGCCCAGCCGGCACCGACCCCGAGCCCCGCCGCGAGGAGGACCGGGAGGAGGAGGACGAGGAGCGCGGCGGCGCGACGCCCGAGCACGGAGGTATTCTCACATGCACCTCCGGCCCGTTCCCCGGGGCGGAGACACCGCGAGGAGGCAGAGGATGAGCAGCACCCCGCCCCCCCCGATCTCCCCGGGCGGCCCGGACGCGATCCGGGAGGAGAAGGACGCGCGGCCGGGCGGCGTCCTGAAGTGGGGCCTCGTCGGCTGCGCCGGCCTTTCGGTCCTCCTGATCATCGGGATGGTCCTCTTCCTGCGGAAGGCGCCTCAGCTGATGGAGTCGCTCCTCGGCGCCACCGAGAGCCAGGTCGTCGCCGCGATCGCGGCCGAGGTCCCGGCTGCCGACCGGGAGGCTTTCCGAACCGAATACGCGGCCTTCGTCGAGACGGCGAAGGCGGGGAAGGCGAAGCCGGACGACATCCAGGCGCTTCAGAAGAAGATCGTCGCGGCGCTCGAGGACCGGACGGTCTCCCGGGAGGAGCTCAAGGGCCTGACGGAGCACCTCCGCTCCATGCCGAAGAAGTGAGCCTCTTCGAGGTCGTCTCCGAGCTGACGCCGCAGGGGGACCAGCCGGCGGCGATCGAGGCGCTCGTCCGCGGCTTCCGGGAGGGGCGCGAGCAGCAGGTCCTCCTCGGCGTCACCGGGTCGGGAAAGACGTTCACGATGGCGAAGGTCGTCGAGGCGCTCGACCGCCCGACGCTCGTCCTCTCCCACAACAAGACGCTCGCCGCGCAGCTCTACCAGGAGTTCAAGCGCTTCTTCCCGCGGAACCGGGTCGAGTACTTCGTCTCCTACTACGACTACTACCAGCCCGAGGCGTACGTCCCGCAGTCCGACACCTTCATCGAGAAGGAAACCCAGATCAACGAGGAGATCGACAAGCTCCGGATCGCCGCGACGGCCGCTCTCTTCGAGCGGCGCGACGTGCTCATCGTCGCCTCGGTCTCCTGCATCTACGGCCTCGGGAGCCCTGAGTCGTTCGGGCGAATGGCGATCGAGCTGAAGACCGGCGCGCGCTACGGTCTGACCTGGTACCTGAAGCGTCTCGTCGAGGCGCAGTACGAGCGGACGAGCCTCGACCTCGACCGCGGGACGTTCCGCGTCCGCGGGGACGTCCTCGAGATACACCCCTCGTACGAGGACACGGGGGTCCGCGTCGAGTTCTTCGGCGACGAGATCGAGAAGGTCTCCCGGATCGACCTCCTCCGCGGGAAGGTCCTCGAGACGCTCGGGGAGTTCTCGCTCTACCCGAAGTCGCACTACGTGACGCCGGAGGAGGTGCGGCAGCGGGCCCTCGGCTCCATCGAGGCGGAGCTCGTCACGCGGGTGGCCGACCTGACGGCGCAGAAGAAGCTCCTGGAGGCGCAGCGGCTCGAGCAGAGGACACGCTTCGACCTCGAGATGATGCGGGAGATCGGCTACTGCGCCGGCGTCGAGAACTACTCGCGGCACCTCTCCGGGCGGACCGCGGGCGAGCCGCCGCCGACCCTCCTCGACTACTTCCCGGCCGACTACCTGACGATCGTCGACGAGAGCCACCAGACGATCCCGCAGCTCCGCGCGATGTACCACGGCGACCGGTCCCGGAAGGAGACGCTCGTCGAGTACGGCTTCCGCCTCCCGTCCGCGCTCGACAACCGGCCGCTCCGGTTCGAGGAGTGGCTCGAGCGCGTCGGCCCGCGCGTCTACGTCTCGGCGACGCCCGCCTCGTACGAGCTGGAGCAGGCCGGAGGCGAGGTGGTCGAGCAGGTGATCCGCCCGACCGGGCTCGTCGACCCGAGGATCGAGGTCCGCCCGGTGAAGGGACAGGTCGACGACCTCCTGGGGCGCGTCCGCGAGCGGGCGGCGAAGGGCGAGCGGACCCTCGTCACGACGCTGACGAAGAGGATGGCCGAGGACCTCACGAGCTACTTTCTCGAGCTCGGCGTGCGGGCCCGCTACCTCCACTCCGACGTCGAGACGCTGGAGCGGGTCCAGATCCTCGGCGACCTGCGGCGCGGCGTCTTCGACTGCCTCGTCGGGATCAACCTCCTCCGGGAGGGGCTCGACCTGCCGGAGGTCTCGCTCGTGGCGATCCTCGACGCCGACAAGGAGGGGTTCCTCCGCTCGGAGACGGCGCTCGTCCAGACGGCGGGGCGGGCCGCCCGGAACCTGAACGGCCTCGTCGTCTTCTACGCGGACGTCGTGACCGATTCGATGCGGCGGGCGATGGACGAGACCGCGCGCCGCCGGGCGATCCAGGAGGCCTACAACCTCGAGCACGGGATCGTCCCGGAGACGATCGTCAAGTCGCTCGACTCGCCCCTCCTCAAGATGTCGAACCTCGACTACGGCGACTCTCCCGCGCTTCGGGCGGCCGGTAAGGACGCCCTGCGGGACGACCGCTCGATCGAGGAGGAGATCGCCACACTCTCGAAGAAGATGAAGGAGGCGGCCCGGGAGCTCGAGTTCGAGACGGCCGCGCAGCTGCGCGACCGGATCCGCGAGCTCCGGGCCATGCAGGTCTTCCGCTGACGGGCGGGGCCTCCGCACCGCGAAGTCGGGAACGGCCGGGCCGCCCCCGCCCCCTCCGCGCCGGCGCGGAGGGGGCCTTCGGACCGTCAGCGCTTCTCGATCTTCGAGGCCTGGACGACGCCGTCCGGGTTCTTCAGCCCCTCGACCTTGACGGTGTCGCCCACCTTCGGCTCGCCCTTCACGACGGTCCGGCTCGTCACGACGACCTTCGTCTCTCCGACGCTCCAGACGCCGGTCGGGTTGCCCGGCGAGATGCTCTTCACGATGCCCTCGAACTCGACCTCGGTTCGCGCCGGGCCGGAGACCATCGCTTTCGCGATGACGACGGCGAGCCAGCTGCCGTCGTCGAGCTTCTTCGCGAGGACGCCGACGGTGTCGCCCACGGCCGGGCTTCCCAGAACCTTCGTCTCCCCGTCGACGGCGAACGTCCGATCGGAGCCGCCGCCCTTCGGGGCGATCGTCCAGGCCGTCGCCCCGATCGCCTTCACGACCCCCTCGAATCGCTCGAGCGTGACGGAAGGCGGCGGAACCGACTTGAAGATCGCGACGGCGAGGAGGGAGCCGTCGGACTGGGGGCGCGCGAGGACGTCGACGGTGTCGCCGACCTTCGGGGCGCCGGTGACCTTCGTCTCCGGTCCGACCTTCACCGTGAGCGTGGAGCCGTCGGGGATCGTGATCGTCCACGCGGCCTCGCCGATCGAGGCGATCGTCCCGTGAATCCGGCGGACCGAGTCCGAAGGCGCGCCGAGCTTCATGACCTTCGTCGCGAGGAGCGCGCCGGCGTCCGCCTTCGCCTCCACGAAGACCATGTCGCCGACGCGGACGTCCTCGAGGCCCTTCGAGCCGACGCCATCGAACGGTCCGCCGAAGACGGTTCGGTCCGTCACCTTCGACGTGAACCCGAGGACCGTGAGAGTCCCGGCGCCGAGGTCGACCGCGTCGACGCGCCCGGAGAACGTGACGTCGGCCCTGTCGGAGAGGATGACGACGGTCGTTGCCCGGAGCGGGGCGGTAGCCGGGTCGAGGAGGGCGAGGACGCGCTGGCCCGCGGCGAGGGTGTCGGCCGTCGCGGAGAGTCCGTTGAAATACCGGACCGTCGCGCCGGTCGCGTCGAACGCGACGAGGCCGTTGAGAAGTGTGACGATCGGCCCTCCGCCCGCGATCGGGACGTTCACGGAGGTGATCGTCCCCTCGATCGTCGCCTGCGGGCGGTCGTCGGGGGCGGGGACGCCCCTCATGTCGGCGGTAGCGGGCATCGCGACGAGGAGGACCAGGGCGGGGATCAGGAGCGACGATCGGAACAGCTTCATCGGCAACCTCGCTTGGGTCGGATAGGGTTCCATCCGCCGGAATCGGTTCGGTCTCCCGCGGAAGTGTCGGCGGCCCCGGAATCCTAACGCCTCGGTCCGGCGGGACGGCGGTCGGCGGCCTGCGCTAGCATCCCCGCCGCGGACGCCGGGTCGCCGCGGGAGCTGCATGACGACCTTTCTCGCCCAGATGTCCTTCACCTGGCTGGCTTTGTTCCCCATCCTCAACCCCCCCGCGATGGCTCCGGTCTTCCTCGGCTTGACGAGCGCCGTGACGGACCGCGAGCGGAACCGCCTCGCCCTCCTGATCGGCGTCTACACGGCCCTCTTCCTGACAGTCCTCCTCCTCGTCGGGGGATGGATCCTGAAGATCCTCGGAATCTCCATCCCGGTCGTCGCGATTGCCGGCGGCATCCTCCTCTTCCACTCCGCCTGGCACATGCTGAACAAGGACCCGCGGGTCTCCGAGGAGGAGCAGGCCGAGATCCGTTCCTCGATGGAGAACAAGGCCTTCTTCCCGCTCACGATGCCGGTCACGGCGGGGCCGGGGGCGATGGCCGTGACCCTCAGCCTCGTCCCGCGCGGGCACATCCTGGAGGCCTCGACGCTCCTCGCCTTCCTCGCGACGGCTTGCGGCATCCTCCTCGCCGGAGCGACGGTCTTCGTCTTCTACCGCTTCAGCGGGCCGGTCATCCGGAGGATGGGCGACACGGGGGCCGCGACGATCAGCCAGATCAGCGCCTTCGTCCTCCTCGCGATCGCCGTCCAGATCGTCTGGGGCGGCGTGAGCGACCTCCTCGTCCAGACGCTCGAAGATCCCGCCCTCGCGGAAGGGCTCAGGCGATTCGCAGATCGTCTGCGCTGAAGGCGACCCGGGTGCAGCTCCGTTTCGCCGCCGTGCGTATGCCGGGGATGTGCCAGAGGCGAAGGGATCCGACACGACGCCGAAAGCGGAAAGGCGTGGCCGCGACCGCGCGGGGAATGGCGGGCCTGGGGGTGACGGGCGCGGACGCGTGCAGGACGTTGCCCGAGGGCGATGGCGCGGGATGCGCGACGAGCATCACCACGGTAGCGCAGCTAACCGCAGCGTCAGCGGCGAGCGGCGCGAAGCGCCGCGAGTCCGCTGGACGCGATGCGATGGACTCCTCCGGAGCGCCTGAACGGCATCAGAGTGCCAAGGCGTCTGATGCTCTGGAAGGAGCACCAGAAAGGAGGAGCCCGTGGAAAAGCATACGACGATCGCGATGGACATCGCCAAGAACGTGTTCGAGGTGGCCGTCTCGGACGAGCCCGGGCGGGTGAAGGAGCGGCGACGGTTCACGAAGAGCCAGATGCTGAGGTTCTTCGCGAACCGCGAACCGGCGCGAGTGGTGATCGAGGCGTGTGGGGCGGCGCACGCGCTGGCGCGGGAACTCGAGTGGTACGGGCACGAGATGGTCCTGCTGCCGCCGGGGCAGGTGAGGCGCTACGTGCTGCGGAACAAGACGGACCGCACGGACACGAAGGGGCTGCTGGAAGCGGACCGCAACGAGGAGATCGTGCCGGTGCCGGTGAAGACGGTGGCGCAACAGGCGCTGGTGGCGGTGCACAGGTTGCGGTCGGGATGGATGGCGACGCGCACGGCGCGGCTGAATGCGATTCGGGGCTTCCTGCGGGAGCTCGGGGTGGCGGTGCCGGTGGGCGCCACGAGGGTCCTGCCGGCCCTGACGGGCGCGATGGAGGCAGGTCGGGTGCCGGGAACACTCGAGGCGTTACTGCGAACGACGGCGGAGGAGGTCCGGGACCTGGACCGTCGGATCGAGGAGGCCGAGAGCACGCTGAAACGGATGTCCCGGGAGATGGCTGCAGCGGTTCGGCTGCAGACGGTCCCGGGCATCGGGCTGTTGACGGCGACGGCGCGGATCGGCTCCGTCGGAGAGCCGGGCCGATTCCCGTCGGGCCGGCACCTGGCGTCGTTCCTGGGCCTGGTTCCGAGAGAGAGCTCCAGCGGTGACCGCAGACGGCTGGGATCGATCACCAAGCGGGGTGACGGATACGTTCGGATGCTGTTCACGCACGGAGCGCGGTCGGTGCTTCGGGCCGCGTCGGTGAAGAGGCAGAACGACCGGCTCAGGACCTGGGCGCTGGAGACGCAGAAGAGGAAGGGCCACAACAAGGCGACGGTGGCACTGGCGAACAAGCTGACCCGAATCGCCTGGGCGGTGTGGCTGAAGGACAGGCCCTACGAGGGCCGAGTGCTCGAGGAGACCCTCTGAGAATGTGAGAACGGGTCGGGCATCCCACCGGCGAACGCTTCGAAACCAACGAGATGATGAGAACGGTCCGACCGTCACGGAGGAAAGCCGATAACCCCGGTGGCTCGAAGAAGCCGTGCTACGCGATTGGCTCTCCGTGCGCGAACCTCATCATGGCCCGGAGACGGCGTGCCGCTCCACATACAGGCCGGAGATACGACTGCTGTCACGACCTCTCCTCTCTCGTCGCCTTCGACGCCGAGTCCGCGGGAACCACTCCACGAAGCGACCGGGCACCACCCGTTTCCGCTCGACAGGAGGAGTCCAGATACGGGATTAGGCGGGGTCCTTTCGTTTGTGGCTCCGTCGTTCGGTCTCGCGGAGGAGCATTCGGAGCGGGGTAAGGCGCTTGACGCGACCGTCCTTGGTTAGACGCACGGTCATCACAGCGTGGCCCTCGCTGAGGCAGGCCATGACTGCTTTGGCCTCGGCGAGCCGTTTGAAGAGCGTGGCATGGGACAGGTCGTTGAGGGGGTAGGCGCCGTCGAGGACGTTGTAGTAGAGAAGGAACCGTGGGCCGAACGCAGAGACGATTACGTACCGCGTGGGGTCGCGAGCGTCTTTGAGCCTTCGCTTGAGCTCGCGGAGAAACGCTGGAGACACGGGTTCGTCACGCTCGCGGGAGGCATTCAGATGCGCGGACGTCACGCGTGGCGTGTGAGGGCGTTGTGCCACGAGGGGATCGTAGACCGTTGCGAGTCTGCCGAGGGGCGCGTGGAACGGGTGCTGCGCAGGCGGCCCGCATGCGGACGCGAACACGACGCGTGTCGTTCGCGTGCCGCGCCTAACCGTAGCGTCAGCGGCGAGCGAGCGTAGCGAAGCGAAGTCCGCTGCACGCCGGGTTAGGACCGGACGGGACCTTCGGCCCCGACAGAGCCTGAAAGTGTTGGCCAGAAGACGCGCCGCTTACGCCCTTCTTGCGGCTTCTGTAAGTCGTTGATGCGACGTGTCTTCCGGCCAACACCTTAGGAGGGCACGGCTCAACTCGCCTTCGAAAGGACCGGGACCTCCTGAGCGATGCGTGCCCCGGCGCGGTCTCGTTCGGTCTCGAGCTCGAAGCGAACCTGAAGGTTGAGCCAGAAGCGTTCGGAGGTACCGAAATACCGCGAGAGCCGAAGCGCCGTGTCAGCGGTGATGCCGCGCTTGCCGAGGACGATCTCGTTGACACGCCGAGCCGGGACACGAATGTCCTTGGCCAGGCGGTATTGGCTGAGCCCGTGGGGCTCAAGGAACTCGGCCAGGAGGACTTCGCCAGGATGGATGGGTGCGAGCTTTGCCACGGCGGTCACCTACGAGTGGTAGTCGACGATCTCGACGTCGAAGGCATCGGTGGCGCGCCAGACGAAGCAGATGCGCCACTGTTCGTTGATGCGGATGCTGTGCTGGCCCGTACGGTCGCCCTTGAGAGGCTCGAGCCTATTGCCGGGCGGGACGCGCAGGTCGGCGAGGGAGTCGGCCGCATCGAGAATGACGAGTTTCCGAAGCGCGACGCGTTGAAGACTGGCAGGTAGACGACGCGAGCGGCGACGTTGAAAGAGCGCTTCCGTGTCTGAGTCGCGGAAGGAGCGGATCACGCACGGGGATAGTAACGGGCGCCGTTACTACGAGTCAAGAGCCTGCCGGGGACCTGTCCGCCGTGGCCTAACCGTAGCGTCAGCGGCGAGCGAAGCGAAGTCCGCTGCACGCCGGGTTAGGCCCGACCGCCGAGGAGCATGAGCATGCGCGGAAGAGCGCTGTGAAGTGGAGCGGGATGTGTGTGAAAGGA
>Ga0116154_10001493_pt1 | contig 19627 bp, 14 predicted proteins | sample AD_UKC030_MetaG_FD_89898 | JGI IMG/M metagenome (GOLD analysis project Ga0116154, IMG submission 89898) | Active sludge microbial communities of municipal wastewater-treating anaerobic digesters from USA - AD_UKC030_MetaG | ecosystem: Engineered > Bioreactor > Anaerobic > Digestate | place: USA...
ATCCGGAGCTGGCATCATAATGACATCGCCATTATAGACCACAGTGGCATAATAGGTGGGGCAGAAAACACTGTACAGGCAGCCTCTCATCATGTGGACAAGCAGACTGGCGGACGGGGGGGGGTACAGGATGATGACAGTGGGATTTGGGATGGGGGGGGAATTACAATAATCCGGCTTTCTTTCTTGCTTGGTAATCTTCAATTTTGTCTATGCCCGGGATTAATTTGCTCCCTTTTGATTTCACATTATAGATAAAATAATCACAGTCAGCCTTATCCATAATCTTAGATTCATATGCTAGCTGCAGAATATCCATGGTGGTGAGATACGATATATTATTTTGCTGACACCAAGCGAGAGTATCGGTGAGATTGCTTGATGCTAACACCATTCCGTGAGCTAAACACAGAGCCATACACGCACTTTCGCCATTACCCTTCTTGGCCTTTAATAATTGAAGATAGATTTTCCGAGCTTCACCGTCATTATCTAAAGAAATCTCCTGTATAAAATCAGTTGTTAGCAACCGCTCATACATGTCACGAGTACTTGGATTCTTCTTAAGCTCGTGGAATACTATATCAGGCACTAAAATGTTAAATTCCTGCAGGATTTTACCCAGAAGTAAGGCACATTCACCTTCAAAAAAGTGAATTATTACGTCAGCATCAAGTACTAAGTTCCTTTTCTGGCTCCTCTTCATTAGATATAACCGTCAGAATTTCATAGTAATGGCTTTTCGATATGAGGCCGTTTTTATACAATTCTTCAGCTAAGTTATGATAATTTCCGACTGTTAAGTTATGTCGACCCGATTTATACAACTCATCAGAATAACCAAGGCTTAACGCCAACCGAGTTACGTCATTTCGATAAGCCTCTAAAAGGGTCTCCGTTATTAGCCCCAGAGCCTTTAATCTCACTAACATGGCTAGATGTGAGACCTCGAAAAATTGCTCTAATCTCACAACCGTATCAACGGAAATTGCATCCCGTTTTAGTTCATTTCGATTGCTAATCAAAGACACAATGCCCACTTCAGGCATCAGAACTATCGAGGCAAAGGTGTCAGCATTTTTCTCTTCTTTGGTCTTATATGAGCTGGAATTGATTTTGCATTGATGGGAAAAGGTGTCTGGCTGAAACAAAAGATGATATAGTTCATGACAGACAGTAAAATTCTGACGCCCTATTGGTTGGTTTGAGTTCACCAACATAAATCTCAAGTCTTTTGTCCTGATAGATAAGCCTGAAAAATTCTCGGAGAGTCCACGAAACAATGTCTCGACATTAAGCTTCCGCAAAGCGTCTATAACATCAAATTTCTGATGGTTCTTTAGGCCAAGTTCTGAACGTAGGCTATCCGACTGCTCCAGCAGTATCCAATCTTCAGGTCTCATTTTTCAATTCAACCATTTTTATGAAATTTTTTATATAAGACTGGAAATAAGCTATATGAGCCAAGTCGTTTGGTTGCAAGTCATCCTTTCTGAAGTTAAGATTGGAATTAATGAGCTGGAAATCAGCATTTTCTTCAAACAAATCAATTTCATCAACTCCGAACAAATCGGCCAGTGCACTTAACTGTACCAATGGAACCGTTCTTGTTCCCCTTTCATAGCCATTGTATACTACCCGATTAATATTGAGAAATCTAGCTACATCATCCTGAGTCAATCCATGATGTTCACGCAAAATCTTCAAATTTTGCTGTAAGGCACTATCAGAAGTTGACATGTCTTGTTACATTTTTTGCAAATATACGCCCAAAAATGTAAAATGTAACAAAAAGCGTAAAATTTTAGCAGGATGGCTGTGAAAAGTCTAAAATATATTGATAAATTGTACATAACATACATGGTATACGATTGAAATATAGCTATATAGATAAATTTTACAACAGGTCATGGTCATCTTTCTCGAGAAGTCAGGGAGTCAAAGCAGTCTTAGAGCCCAACTAGTTATTGCTAACATCCCAGTAACATATAAGCTGCTGGTCAATGCCCCCACTCCCACAGGGTTCATTGGCAATTGGTTCAAATCATTATTCAGATGTCGCCATTTCGGTGGTTAATAGTTTATGACCTTCTTTTCTATGAATTGAGGACTAGAATGCTTGTTGCTAGTGTCAGGAGCATCATTGTATTGATATGTTGCGTGACCGGGAAAGTCATTCTATTCGTCTGTATATTAATCAATTAAATTGGTCATGTCGCAGATTTTTCTTATCTTTGCACCAATCGACCAAATCGCTCAGGATTTAGTCGTTTCAGTCGATTGTCCAAAGATACCCAGCAAATGTACGATATGAAAGTCCGACAATATCATGAATTAGCCGTTGTACGCAGGTTAACGGAACGACTTCTCAAAGCTTATTACTCAAAAAAACTCGGTCAACCTGTGCAGCTTCATTTGGTTTCAACTAGATTTATAGAAAACAGGATTACTCCACAACGTTACCGTAGACGGCAAGAGGTAATTTGGCTATCAACAAAGGCTCTCACCAGTGCCCAAATCACGACTATCCTGAGCACAATTCAAGAGAAATTCAATTTAATTCTATTATGTATCGAAGGTGTTCAATCTGAACCTGCCAGTTCCATAGGTGTAAAAGTCCGTATAAATGAAAATAGCGCACTTACTAGGGAACTGCTTGACTGGTTCCAACCCGGTGATGAGGTCTTTCTCGAATATAGAACACCGATTTGCATCAACGTCAATTGATTAGACTTAATCAAATAAATTTCATTTTTTTGGCGTGCCATGCACGGAAGGGAGCCATCTAGCAGCTCCAAAATAATTGATATTTTCCAATTTCCCTCATGAAATCAGGCGGTTTCCACAGCAGATAAATGACCTGCTGCGTAATGTCAATAACTTATAAACCAGCTATCTAAGGCAATCGCACCCTGTAACTGCCTGAAAGACATTGCGAAATAACAATGGGATTTTGAGGGTATACATATTTCCCCGGCAAAAAGGTACATTTTGGTACATGTTCAAGAACATTGGCTCCAATGCCTGTTGTCCCATATTTACAGGTTTATTCGCCGCTTCTCCGATTTACCAGTATCTAAATATTCTATTTTGACGCTTGGACGTAATTGTGACTTGGAAAAGGAATGATTTAACAGCCCTATCACGGCTTCGACCTGACTGATGGGGCAAAATATGCCATCGTGAAGTGATAAAATATACCGGCGTCCATCCCTTACCACCAATTTTGTCAGGATATCAGAGATGAAAAGCTTGGATTCTTCTCTCTGAAGACGCTTCGATAACCCTTTATAATCTGGAGTCCGGTAGTACTGTATGATAGTGGTGACGTTGGGATAGGCATCTTGAAATTTTTCCAGAAGCTCCTGAGCCTCTATCCATTTAGTATTGCCATCACCATAAAATAAAGAAACATATATCATTTCACGCATGTCTTCCTTCTTTTCCGGTGAAATTTCTTTTAGATGTTCTTTGCCACGGAATAACCTATAACATTCCTTGTAGAAATCCCCGTTTTCGACTATTGCGACATATTTCATTATGTCGGTATAATTATTTTTCTGACAGAATTTGGCAAGTTTTGTGCGGGTATCTATATTCTTGCCAGATTCGACGGATGCCCATTCCATTATCAGGTTTACCAAAAGAAAAGGCTGAGCGTTGGACAAATCTACCATAGCCATAGGCTCGTCACAACCCTCGAATGATAGGTATGGCCGAATTATTCTCGGTGAACCGGTCAGGTTGGAGTGAACCCGTCCGTAATCGTCAATTTTTAGGTACTTTGAATGGATACTTTCGGATTTTAAAAATTCTAAGGCCGTCAGCCCAGCAAAAAACCAGCGGCGAAGTCGAAATAGCCTATTCTCTAATGAGCTATAGGCGGACTCTGGTTCTTCTTGTTGGTCATTAAGACGGGATTGGTACTCCTTCACAAAAGCATCATAGGCGGCATCGTAATCAACCCTGAGCTGAAAAACATTGTAGAATGACCTTAGGTAGACTTTCCCCTTTTCAAATCCGTTGAACCGAATCGTCCTTTCTGTATCTGCATTCCATATTTTTATCAACTTCCTAGAGATGAATTTATTTGGACAATCCTCAATTACGATAACATTGGCTTCATTTTGTATATGTTGTGGGTGAATGTCAAAACCCCTGACCCGTGTGTTGCTATTAGTGTCAATAGTATCTTCAATGTTGCCTCCTATAACATTACCGGCATCGTATTCCGTTAGTTTCATAAGGATGGTGGACTTCAGAGTGACATGGATGACATGGCTAATATAGGAGCCGTCATTATACAAACCACGCAGAACCTGAGATGATATCTTGACATCCTTGTTTTCTTTATCATACGACCGCCCCTCATAGAATTTCTGGGTCAATATGTGATTAATCATAAATAGAATAATGGATATTAATTTAGTATCATAAGGGTCATCGGCTGTAACCCTGTGCCTATCATTTAATTCATATTCTCTTATTTGTTTCGGTATTCTTTCATCTGCGAGGTCTACATATCTTTCCCGTAATATTTGGGATATCTTTTCTGAAGTCAGGGAGGATAGGGTAACGAATGTTACTTTCTCCTTACTTCCTTTTTCCCTGACAGATTCAAGCCATTTCCTGATTGACCTGTCATCTTTGTAGTACTTAACCATGACTAACGATTACTGGTTGATGTTCCCAATTTACACAAATTCCGAACTTGCTCCCGACTCGATACTTCTTTTCCATTATTATTCGGAGAAATTCGAAACTGCTGTCGATTCCATTTGACTGTATTGTGTTGTATTCCTGAATATTACAGAGATATGAATGAAAACTGATTTTGCACGGGTTTTTCCAATATTTCAGGCTCGATGTACTTTTATTATTGTCTGTTTCCGATATCTTCTTATTTTCGCTATATGAACCCGCAGGTGAACGCTCCTATACAAATCAATACATATAACTGACACTTCATATGTCGAAAATCCAAGAACTATCAGCCCTTATCTGGAATGTTGCCGATGATGTCCTCAGGGGTCTTTTTAAACCCCACGAATATGGCGACATCATCCTGCCTTTCGTCATCCTCCGCCGGCTGGACTGCGTCATAGAGCCCCATAAAGACGAAATATACGCCCTGTACGAAGAGTATAAAAACAAGGTGGAGGATACCTCCCCCATCATTAAAAACCGCATTGGAGCCGAATTTTATAACTATTCCAAATACGACCTGAGCCGGCTCAGACAAGACCCGAAGAACATCTACCTTAATTTTAAAAACTATGTGAACGGGTTCTCAAAGAATGTAATGGACATCATCGAGAACTTGCAACTGGACAAGCCGGTGGAGAAACTACACAAGAACAACCGCCTATTCCAGCTCATCGAAAAGTTCACTGAGGTAGACCTACATCCAAGGGTGGTCGATAACCATACCATGGGGCAGGTGTTCGAAGAATTGTTACGCCGTTTCTCAGAAATGTCGAATGAAACTTCAGGGGAGCACTATACCGCCCGTGATATTGTCCGGCTGCTGGTGGCTCTGGTTTTCGCCGAGAATAAAGAAGACCTGAGCGGTTCGGGAAAAATCAGAACCCTGTTCGATTGTTGCTGTGGCACCGGGGGCATGCTCACCATCGGTAAGGAGTGGGTGTTGAACAACATTAACCCCGACATCGACATCATCCTCTATGGACAGGAGCTGAATCCCCAGACCTATAGTATCTGTAAATCCGATTTGCTGATTTCCGGTGAGAACCCGGACAACATCAAACAGGGTAGCTCTCTGTCAGAGGACGGTTTCATCGGGGAGAAGTTCGATTACATGATAACCAATCCTCCATTCGGGGTTTCGTGGAAAAGTGAAGAGGACTTCGTTACCAATGAATCCCAGAACCCTAATGGCCGTTTCACGGCAGGTACGCCCAGAACCAGTGACGGTTCGCTCTTGTTCCTACAGCACTTCATCTCCAAAATGGAACCCAAAGGAGCCCGGATAGGCATCGTATTTAACGGCTCCCCGCTCTTTACCGGTGATGCCGGCAGCGGTGAATCTGAAATCAGGAAATGGATTATCGAGAATGACTGGCTGGAGTGTATTGTCCAGCTTCCGGACTCCCTGTTCTTCAATACAGGTATTACAACCTATCTGTGGATAGTCAACAACCACAAGAAGACCCGGCGCAAAGGGAAAATTCAGCTCATCAATGCCTCTGGCCTGTTCAAACCCATGAAAAAATCACTGGGCAGCAAGCGCAAAGAAATATGTGAGGAACAGCGGAACCAGATTGTGGATACCTACACCCGCTTCGAGGAGACCGACATCTGTAAAATCTACCCCAACCACTTCTTCGGCTACACCAAAGTTGTCATCGAACAAGCCTTACTCGATAGGGGCAAGGTTGTTTTGGACAAGGCCGGCAACCCCAAACCCGATACCTCGCTCCGGGATTACGAACGTATACCACTGGATATGGATATAGAATCTTATTACGAGAAGGAAGTGAAACCTCACCTGCCCGATAGCTGGATGGACAGGAGCAAGGACAAAACCGGGTACGAAATCAATTTCACCAAGTATTTTTATCAGTACAAGCCGTTAAGGTCGGTGGAGGAAATAGCCAAGGAGCTACTGGAACTGGAAAAAGAAAGCGACGGACTGCTGTCAAACCTGTTAAAATTTCCGCAATGAACCTTTATTCCATAGTATCCGACAAGTTAAAACCGGTTAACACCAAACCGTTCAAGCTGGAAAAGGACATCCAGACCCTAGTGGAGAAGAACCTGAGGGAGCTTTTTGGGCTTCGTTTTGTCCGGTCGGAGCTCAGCATTAAAAATTTCCGCATTGATACGCTGTGTTACAACGAGGAAAACAAGTCATTCGTCATCATCGAGTACAAAAAGGACAGGGCTTTCTCCGTCATCGACCAAGGCTATACCTACATGTCCCTGATGTTGAACAATAAATCAGATTTCATTCTGGAATACAACGAAAGCTGTGGCCAAAACCTGAAACGGGATGACGTGGACTGGTCACAATCCCGGGTGGTCTTCATTTCCTCCCATTTTACAGAATACCAGAAACATTCAATCAACTTCAAAGATGTCCCGTTTGAACTATGGGAAATCAAACAATATGAAAATGGCTTGGTCGGGTTCCTGCAGCACAAGACCAGCTCTGATGAGAGTATATCTACGATTGTACCGACCACCGAAGAAAATCTTGTAGAAAAAGTAACTAGAGAGGTAAAGGTCTACACGGAAGAGTATCATTTCACAAAGAACGTATACCGTGATGAAAAAGTCATTGAACTATACAAAGTCCTAAAAGAGCGGATTCAGAACTTGGGGGAGGTGGAACCTGTTCCAAGAAAGGAGTATATTGGTTTTAGGCGTAGACGACCATTTGTGGATGTGATTTTTTATACGAACCATTTAAAAATCGTAATAAACCTAAAGAAGGGTATGCTGGACGACCCCAAAAAACTAGCCAAGGATATTAGTAGCCAAGGCCATTGGGGTAATGGCGACTATGAGGTGAAAATAACTTTTGATACCGACCTAGATTATATTATGTTTTTAATTAACCAATCCTACAAAAAACAGGGCTGAGGATGAAACCATATCCTATGTATATAAAATCTGGCGGGAATTGGTTTGGTGATATTCCAAAACATTGGCATATTAGAAAATTAAAGTACATTTCCAATAATATCAATCTGCCGATAAATGTTGACGAATTAAAAGGACGGGAGGTAGTACATTACAGTATTCCTAATGTTCAAGAATTCGGTACAGGTATTATAGAAAGAGGAGATGATATTGATTCTTCAAAGCTTCTATTAGAAGAAGGTCTAGTTATCCTATCCAAACTGAACCCAAGAAAATCAACCGTCTGCATCGTTCATGGCCACGATGGATTTTTAATAGTTGGCAGTGGAGAATTTATACCCCTTAAATTTCTTGGCAATAATAGGTATATGTACTACCAACTTATTAATTCAAGATTCACTGAATATTTGAATTCACAAGTTGAATCTGTCACTAGAAGCCATCAAAGAATTAGACCTGAGCTATTATTTAGCACTTTAATACTATACCCTGAAATAGAAGAGCAACACCAAATCGTCGTCTTCCTCGACGAAAAAACCGCCCTCATCGACAGCCTCATCCAGAAGAAACAGAAAAAAATAGAGTTGTTAAAAGAACAACGAACCGCCATCATCAATCAGGTCGTCACCAAAGGGCTGAACCCTGAAGTCAAAATGAAAAATTCCGGGGTGGAGTGGATTGGGGAGATACCGGAACATTGGGAAATAGTTAGTCTACGCCATTATTATACAAAAATTGGGAGTGGAATAACCCCAAGGGGTGGAAGTGAGGTCTATACGGAAGATGGTATTTTATTTATTAGGAGCCAAAATGTGCATTTTAATGGCCTTGTTTTGGACGATGTTGCGAAAATAAGTCCAGATATTCATGAATCCATGTCAAACTCGAAAGTTCATTTTAATGATGTACTACTAAACATAACTGGAGCCTCGATTGGAAGGTGCTGTTTGGTAAATACGCATGATGAAATGAATGTTAACCAGCATGTTTGTATTATTAGACCAAAAAATTCATTAAATCCTAGATTTCTGAACTTCTTGCTTCAATCCGATATAGGTCAAAACCAAATTGAGTATTATATTACCGGTGGAAATAGGGAGGGACTGAATTTTGAAAACATCAAAAATTTCAAGATTCCATTAGCGAGTGTTTCTGAACAAGAGCAAATAAACAAGTATCTTGACAATGTTATAAATAATCTTAACGACCACATTTCCATAGAAAATCGTAAAATAGCTCTGTTAAATGAATACCGCCAATCTTTGATTTCTGAAGTTGTAACCGGAAAAATCGATGTCCGTATAAACTAAGCTATGAGCTCCCCATCCGAAAAACGCTTTGAAACCCACATAGAACAGGCATTAAACAGACTGGGATATGTCTCTTTGCCGTATACGGCCTATGACAAAAGCTTATGTATCATCCCCGGCGAGTTCCTGCAGTTCATCAAGGAAACACAGCCCGAAGAGTACGAAAGTCTGCTGGTACAATACGGCATTGACACGGATTCCAAAATCTGTAAACGACTGACCGATGAAATCGGCAACCGGGGTGTTATCGATGTGCTCAGAAAAGGATTCAAAGACCGGGGGGCGAATTTTTCACTGGTGTATTTCGAACCCAACAGCGGATTAAACCTCGACCATGCAGCATTAGCCCGGAAGAACCGTTTCGTGGTCGTCCGTCAGCTCCATTATTCGTTGAAAAACGAGAATTCCCTCGACATGGTGCTATTCCTGAACGGCATTCCGCTCATCACCATGGAGCTAAAGAACCAGCTCACCAATCAGGACTATAAAAATTCAGAACACCAGTATAAACAAGACCGAGACCCCAAGGAACCCCTGTTCCACTTCAAACGTTGTATTGTTCACTTTTGCGTGGATAACGACCGGGTATCCATGACAACCCGTCTCAATGGTAACAACACAGTTTTCCTGCCTTACAATAAGGGAATCGAGAACCCTCAAAACCCGGCCGGCTACCGCACGCATTACCTCTGGGAGGAGATTCTCAACCCGCCGTCATTGCTGGACATTATTGAAAATTATGTCCATCTGGCTAGAGAGAGCGAAAAGGCATGGGACTCCTATCAGGGAAAAGTTGTAGAAAAAAAGAAAGAGTTGTTGATATTCCCGAGATATCACCAGTTAGACTGTGTCCGGAACCTGATTCACATGGTCAGGGAAGAAGGTACCGGTAAAAATTACCTTATCCAGCATACGACAGGAAGCGGGAAAAGCTATGAAATCGGCTGGTTGTCACATCTGTTGACCTCATTATACCGTACTCGGGAGGATACCCGGCGGATTTTCGACACCATTATCGTCGTCACCGACCGCAAGGTGCTGGACAAACAGCTCCAGACTACTATAGCTCAACTGGAACAGACCATTGGTGTAGTAAATAAGGTCGAGGAAAGCTCACAACAACTTAAAGACTTTCTGGAAAAATCCAAAGATATCATCGTATCCACCATACAGAAGTTTCCGGTCATCAGTGAATCCATTAGCGCCCTAAAATCCAGAACCTTTGCCGTTATCATCGATGAGGTACATGAGGGACAATCAGGAGAGACTGCCAAACATCTAAAAAAATCTATTTCCAAGACCGAATCGAATCAGGAAGACTATGAAGAAAAGGACTATGAAGACCTTATCCGTGAAGAAATCCTGAGTCGGGGCAGACAGCAGCATATTTCCTTTTTCGGGTTCACTGGCACACCCAAAAACAAGACGCTGGAACTGTTTGGCCGGAAAAATGAGGATGGGAAGTTCGTGCCCTTCCACATCTATTCTATGAAACAGTCCATTCATGAGGGATTTACGTTGGATGTACTGAAAAATTTTACGACCTACCGCCGTTGGTTTAAGCTCATACAGACCGGGGAAGACAAAGAACTACCCGAGGGCAAGGTGATGCGTAAAATCATCGATTATGTAGATTCCCATGAGATTACCATCACCCAGAAGGTTAAAATCATACTCGACCAGTTTATCTATAAAACCTCCAGAACTATTGGCGGGCGAGGACGAGCCATGGTGGTGGTTCGTTCACGGTACCATTGTGTACTCTTCCAGCAGGAGTTTGTAAAACAAATGAAAGATAGGGGCTTACCCTATTCTGTGCTGGTGGCTTTTTCAGGGACAATAACCCACAATGGCCGGGATTACACCGAAAACATACTGAACAAAGAGAACGGGCTCCCGAATCTGGTTTCCATTGCCGATGGATTTAAAGACCCACGTTACCGGCTCTTAATTGTGTCCAGCAAGTTCCAAACCGGCTTTGACGAACCCCTTTTACATTCCATGTTCGTTGACAAAAGGCTTGGGGGCGTCCAGTGTGTGCAGACCCTGTCACGGTTAAATCGAACCTGCACGGGTAAGACCGACACCTTTGTGCTGGATTTTGTCAACGAAACAGACGATGTCGTCGCCTCGTTTCAAGACTTTTACATCTCCACGGAGCTCGTGCGGGAGACCGACCCCAATAAGTTATATGACATTGAGACCAAAATCAATGCATTCAACCTATTCAGCCAGTTACAGGTGGATGAGTTCTGCAAATTGTTCTTTGACGACCGGGAAACAGATGAGGCGTTACAACCGGTATTAAACCGGGTAGTCGCAAAATGGAAAGAGTTGGAGGGGGAGCTCCGGGATGAGTTCAAATCCATTATACAATCCTATGTCCGACTGTACGGCTACATATCCCAAATCATAACTTTTCAGGACATCCAACTGGAGAAGCTGTTCCTTTTCTTAAAATATCTGAATAAGAAACTTGATAAAGGCACCCAGAGACCCGTTGATATAACCGATGCTGTTGAGCTGGATTCATTGCGCATACAAAAGATTGGTGAGCACCGCCTGATGCTGGAAGACCAGAAGGGCGAGCTGGAGCCTCCATCAGCCGAAAGCGGAACCCCCACTGAAGAACCAGAAGACCTGTTGTCGGAAATAATTCGTAAAGTCAACGATGTTTACGGCGTCGAAATAACAGAAGAAAACAAGTTAGACCTTATCAACGTCAGAAAACGTGTTGCGGACGATGCCAGCCTCCGCTTGGTGATGACTGGTGACAACAGCGAACAGAACAAACGCAGGAAGTTCGAAGAAGTGCTGGCTAAGATAATCCTCAGCTACGTCAATAACCGGGTCGAATTTTACCAGAAAATGGAGAAGCCCGAGGTAAAACGGATTGTGACAGATGATTTGTATAGGGACTATATGAGGTTAATGTTATAATTTCATTATTCTTGCTTCTTATGTAAGAACAAATAAAATGGCGACAGATATAAACATAAAAAGCCTATTCCCCGCAATTCGCAATACTCGTGTTGCAGAACCCATTACCGACTTATTTAATACAACTTTTATTGGTATTGATTTTGGCACTTCTACAACGGTTGTTTCGATAGCGAAAATTGATAGGGAATCAAAAGACATAGTAACTGAAGCTATTTGGTTAAATCAAAAATTTGATGATGGTGCTGTAATGTCCGCTGAGAAAATACCAACGGTAATTTCTTGGTATAACAACCAGTTGTTAGTAGGAATGGGTGCGGCGGATTTGAAATACCAATTGAAAAAGGGAGTTAATGTTTGGTATTCATTTAAGATGGAGCTTGGGGAAGACCTAGGTTCCAAATACTATAGTAGTGAATTAGACCGTAATAGTGACACCCCCATCCTAAACCCTAAAGATGCAGCCAAGGTCTTTTTTCAATATCTAAAAGCGCAAATTGACAGGTATGTACGAACAAAGGGTCTACCAACCCATTTACAATTTGCTGTTAGTATTCCAGCGTCATTTGAGGCCAATCAGCGAAAGGAACTGATTTATGCACTCGAACAAAATGGTATTGCAATAAACAAGCAGTCGCTTATCGACGAACCGAATGCTGCGTTCCTTAGCTATGTGGAAGTATCATCTCATGAGAATAGTCCATTGCGAATCCCAGAGGGTGATAATCCCAAAATCTTAGTATTTGATTTTGGTGCAGGAACCTGTGACATTTCGATTCTGGAACTTGGTAAGAATGTAAATGGAATCTATTCAAAAAACCTCGCCATATCAAAATTTGAAAAACTTGGTGGAGATGACATTGATAAGTATATTGCCATTGAGTATCTTTTTCCACAACTTCTCACCGAGAGTCATAAGAGTATTGATGATTTTAGAACACCTGAAAAAAATCGGATTGTAACACAATTACTTAAAGCTGCGGAACAATTGAAAATTTTAATTTGTGAAGCTATAGCTTTGCAAATGTCAAACAAAGTTTTACCAGCAAGAGCATCCAGTAATGATTTTGTTTCTGTTGGTTTTGAAATAAAAATTGATACAAGAAAGGGATGGCTCACATTGACTGAACCCAAGCTATCATTTAATCAGTTTCATCTGGCGATGAACAATTTTCTGAAATCGACATCAATAGTCCCATTCAAGGCTAAATATTCGCATGAGGAGTTCCCGACGATTTTTAATCCTATTAGGACAGCATTAAAAAAAGCAGCACTGTCAAAAAACGATGTCGATTATGTTCTATTAATCGGTGGTAGTTCAAAGAATCCATACGTTCAATCCGCATTGGTGGAGTATTTTTCGGAATCTGAAATTCTGATTCCAAGGGATTTGCAAACGCACGTTTCAGCCGGAACTGCAATTCATTCACTCATTTTCAACGGGTTTAATAAGAATATTATTCAACCTATCACAAGTGAACCCCTAATTTTAATTACAAAAGATGAAGTGCCCAAAGTAGTGCTAAAGGCCGGAACTCATATCCCATGTTCACCGATAGTCATTGACGACCTTGTTACACATCAGGACGGTCAGCCTGCGATAGAATTGCCTATATGTCTAGGGAATATAAATAAAATTCTTTACAATATTAAAATTGTTTGTGGGGAGGCTTCCGGATTTAAAAGAAACACCTCAGTTCGCTTAGAATTGGAAATTACTACGGACAAATTATTAATCGCAAAAGCAACCGCCGCTGGTCAGGCTGTATTTGTCGAACCAATTAATCCATTTGCAAATAGGGAGCTAACCACTGAGGAGCGAGTGGTTCTAAAAGCGGAACGACAAGCCAACCTTGAAGCGGAGCAAAACGGTGGAAAACCGACAAAGGCTGGGCTAAAAACATTGTACAAGGCATATGAAAGTATTGGAAACTCATTCCGAGCGGCCGAAACCTTGGAGCTGTTAAATGAGCTATATCCAGACAAATCAAATTATAATAATATTGGAGTATTATACTCTGATGCTGGCTATGATGATAAAGCTCTTGAATTTTATGAGCTAGCTTATAGGTTAAATAAAAATTCTACCGCAGCTTTCAATTATGCATACAAATTGAAGCACAAAAATAAGGAGAAGTTCAAAGAAATTTTAGAGGAAGCCCTACAATTAGACCCGGAAAAGCCGCACTGTTTATTAGAATATGGCCGACTTCTGAAAAAGACGAATGACTCCAAATGGAAGGAGCATATCGAAAAAGCATTCAGTATTTGGAAAAAGAAGTTTGACGCAAATAATATGAGCGAAAGCGATTATAGTTGGCTTGCGGGTGCTGCCGAGGAACTAAACATGAGGGATTTTGCCCAACAGGTACGTGATTCTAAACCACAAGCCTCTATTGATAGATTGTATAATGATGAAAATTTGACCATTACTTACTATGAAGATGGAATAGTTAAAAAACACTAACCTAAAAACTTTATTTATGGCTTGGATGATTCGTGAAGACAAACTGGATAACGACCAGAGGGATTTCATTAATACTGAATCAAGGAGAAGCGGCAATATCTGGGTTAAAGGATTTGCAGGTAGCGGCAAATCTGTCCTGCTTGTCCATTCTCTTAGGGAAGTCCTAAAAAGAGAACCGAACGCTAAAGTTGCTGTAGTCGTTTATACATTATCACTAGTTGATATGTTCAAAACTGGGATAAAAGAATTGAATATGCCATCAACCATACCTGTCAAGACGTACATCGATTTTGTTGATAAGGACAGTTCGCAATATGACTACATCTTTTGTGATGAGGTTCAAGACCTTCCAGCTCGAGTTCTGTATGCCATGACAAATAGAGCCCGGAAGGTAATTGTTGCCGGTGATTCATTCCAATCCATTTATGATACAGACCCGAGATGGAATGACTCTGTTGTGAGTCCCAATCAAATTGGTGATATTATAAATGCAAGAGCATATACTTTAAATATTATACACCGGTTAACACGTAGCATTATTAATGCAGTGCAGAAACTCATACCCTCAATGGACATATGGGGTGCCAAAAGGGACTTGACCAAACAGGATGTTAATATTCGCCTATGTGAGGCATCAAGTGAGCGTGAGGAGGTGAAGTATATTTACCAAGAAATGACTAAAGGAACTGCTGTAGGAGATACAAGCGTAGTTCTTTTACCCACAAATGATATGGTACAAAAATTTGTTAATATGCTATTATCATTAAACAATAAACCAAGTTGGACTGTAAAAAGTAATCACTGGGGGAAACCAGACTATGGTAACTTAAATACGCATTTAAAAGATAATGGGCTAAAGCTACAATTTATTGGGAGTGGGTATGGGTCACTTTGGGCTGCAGAGCAGAAAAAAGATGGAATTATTATGACTTACCATAGTGCAAAAGGGCTTGACTTCGACAATGTATTTATTCCATTTCTAAATAACAATTTCTATTTACATCCAAGTAAAGCAGAAACATTATTCATGGTAGCTATGACGAGAAGCCGAAAGAACCTTTATTTGACATATTTTGGTTATCCGCACAACCTTGTGGAACGATTCGCCAGCGAATGTACAAAGATTTCCATATATGACTCCTTGAACAGAAGTACTGGAACTACCAGTAGAACAAACTTCGATTTTTAATCATAGATTTATGCCAAGCTATCTTATCCCAATATTCCGTGACCACTTCAACAAATTTTACAGATATGGGTATACTTATGTGCCTATCTCTCAATTGTTGAAATTTAATGGCGCAATTACTAAAGATGTAAAAATTGAACTCACTCGACTTTTTAATTCACTTCCTCCTTTTGAGTATGATGATGATTATTTGGTTCTTATTGCTGAGGTTGCAGATTATGAGTCAAGCAATCAATTATACATTGAAATTAGCAACATAGTTGCAGTCTATCCACTATCAATACAAGCTAAGGCATCTTTTGAATCTAAACTTGACGATAGAATTAAACTTGAACGACCAGAATTCGAAGAAGTATTAAAGGACATTGAGGATAATATTCAAAAGAAGGAAATATCACGAGCTATTGATGCACTATGGCTTATTTGTGGATTGGATGGAAGTCCTACCACTTATGTTGAAAAAATTGGATTAGATAGTATTTTTCAGGGGCTAGAATATAGAAGACTAGGGACGAAGTCCATGAACATAGAGGCTGGGAATTACTGGAGCATTTTGCTTGCCTACGACAGGTTTGATTATTTCCCGAACTCGACAATTGGTTACTTTTATGATTCGGGTCAGGTATTCGCTTATAGTAAATCTCTACCGACATTCGAAGGTAGCAACCTTCATCGCTTTCTGCAACAATTAAGTGTTAATAGCCCTGATATAAAGTTTAAGGATATTATTGCTTCAATAGAGACTGACGAAAATGTCACAAATTACATTACACAAACAACAGCAAATGATATATTACAATATTTTGTTACCCCGATATACCTGATGCTCAAAGATGAAATAAGGAGTGCTGATGATATTAGTAGAACTAGTCTACTCAAATATCTAAACCATTATATAGATTTCGGTGAGAATTTTAAATATGCCATTGTTCTATTAGCTTCATTCTTTGGATACAAAAAATTCTATGACTTATACTATGACAAGTTGGAATTAAAATTCCATAAGACTAAAATTAAACAGGCGCATGGAGGGAAAAAGGTAAAGGTTGAACGACCGACTATTGAATACATCGAACCTAAAAAGGATGTAACCGTACCCGAATCTCCAATTACTTTAGTTGAATCAAAAACTGAAACACATGAACCCGTAGACAATAATTACGATATCATAATTCAAATTTTATCAGGAAAGGATAAAATGCGTATTTCTGAAATAGTTAAGGAGTTCAACAAACGGACTAGAAAAAAATTTAATACCACAAATATTACTACAGTAATTTGCGAAATGAGCGACCAAGTAGAGCTAATTTATAAAGGCTCCAAAATAGATGAGGTCAGACTAAAGGGGAGCAATAAAATTAATGACCTAACTTTGTTTGACACATAATATATATATATATATAAGATAAATTATAGAGGAGTTAGATTAACAAGGTGTCCTGCTCTTCACCCTCATCAATATCCTCATATACTTCTAGTCCTTCAGACTTCTGGTCTTGTGGGATAATAAATTTGTTTAAAGCCTTCGCTATTCTTTTTAGTCTATTATCATAAAACAGGTCATAATTGTTTTCCCAAATACCATCTTTATCAATATCAATGAAATGGGTTTTCATCGTTGCAGCTAAATCATCATTCTTTTTATAAAAATCCTTCATATACGAGGCTGGACTTTTATCTCGAATTGTGTTTTTGTTTAGGAAGTCGTCCACAATTGTAATATTTACGATGTGGTTAACATAGAAATACTCTGTATCCTTACTCTTCTTTGCCATCCATGACTTTGGGAAAAAGTGGTGGTAGTTTTTACTAGAGGCAATCTTGAGCCAACTATTATCTATTATTACATCGTTATTGCTATCAAATGATTTGGGTTTTTGCTTAGCGTAAAGACACAGAATGGCTTTAATGAAGGATTTTCCAGTGCTAAACCATCCATGTGTCTCCACGAATTCTGCATTTACATTGACAGCCCATTCATATTTTGGCAGTTCACCGGCTAATATTTTATCTATTTTTATTATATCCTGAGCCAATTTGCTTTCAACAGAAGATGAGTACCTAAATCCAAGTGCAGCCCTCCAGAAGAAATCCTCTAGTCTTTTTTTTATTTCGCCAGAAGGATTTTGTTTGTGTTTATAAAAGAAGTAACTGAACGGGACTAAAAGTGCCGGATATGGAAGAATCCGACCAACTACTATTCCATAACTCCTAAAAAAGTCAATACTGCTTTTAATGCACTCAGTTGCCTCATTCCATATGTTGATGAACCGCATTTTATCGAGTTTCAGAATCGATTTTCTGGTACAATCCTTATCTAAAAGGATGGCTACAATTTGCAATACGGTAGAAGATGGAATGGTGTCATAATGGCTTGCGATAAGTTCTGCCGTAAGCTCTTCATATTTTTCGGCTAGGTCGAAGGTGGTATCTTCTGAGTTCTTTTTAGTCTTGTCGGCAGGAAAAATGTGATAAGTTTTAGCTACCATTATCTCAAATAAAGTCAAAGCCTTACCCCCAACGTTTAATCTTGTGAACACCTCAGTTGCAATATCAATTGCAGCATTTTGTAAATTAATGACAGAGAATGTGTATCCAGTAAGGACATCCTTGTACTGTTCAATCATTTTATGGTGGTGCTCCGGATATGCAGCGAGTTTTGTTAGACTACCCTTCATCAAATCTGTTACCTTGATTATATCTGTGGATATGAATCCATCAGGGTCTGTAATAACAATATCTTCATCCGGAGACGCTAAGAGGTTGATATATATCTCAGAATAATCTGAGAGTTTGCCGTCTTCCTCCTTTATTGTAACCCCTTTGAGTGCGGCAAAAAGAGAGGTCAATCTTTGTTGCCCATCAAGCACATAGTTTACATACTCCCCATGATTTGGCTCGGGCAGCGAAATATTGCCTAGGTTTCGGACAGAACGTAAACGTTCATTGGTTCTCCAGTAAATAAAAGTCCCAATAGGGTAACCTTTTAAGATACTATCCAACAATTTCGCCGATGCCTTTATCCCCCATACAAACCGTCTCTGAAACTGTGGTATTTTTACCTGCCCAGTTTCTATCTCGCTAATTAAATCTGAGTACTTTACGGGGATGTTTTTTAAGGTCGTCTGCATAAGGTATTAATTTTAGTATGTGAGCAATGTAACATCGATGGCGGGTAAATTCAAATCCTTGTTAATCTTCTACTCTTAATATTTTCCTGAACCTATCTTCAATTTCTTCAATTCTTTTCGGGAAACTATCTCTGATTTCTGTTGAAATTGTTGTCATTTGCTCGGAATAGTGTCTAAAGTTTTCTTCAGTGAGCTGTCCACTTTTAACTCGGTCTTCTCCATAGCCAAATTCCCATCCCTTTTCCCAATATTCTTTAAAAACTCCATCAATGAATTGGCAAAATTCTCGAGAGAAAAAGAGCTTATTTGTCAGATAAAAATTTTTAAACTCATTTGTCGCAACATTAACTCTTTTCGTCCTTTCTTGACTTTCCAAATCTGCGTCTTTAATGACCGGATGCATTAATTGAGTCCAATCCATAAAAGCTGAATACATTTCAATTAACCTCCGATATATCTGTAGAACTACTTTTGAACGTTTTTTGTGCAGATACTCAAATTGGATTTGATAGGTAATATTATTTTTTTCTAACTCAGCCTTTAACGGTTCAATTTCTCTTGAGAGTTCTGCACTTAGGCTACTTTTATATGATTCGAGTTGAATGTTAAAATCTTTTTTAACACCTTCCTCTAATTTAGTTAGTTGCTCTATCGTGGATAATTTAGCAACTTGTTTTCCAAGCTCTTTGACCCATGATTTGTAAAATAAAAAATATGATACTACTAAAATAGCTAGAATCTCAATTCCAGATTGTACATAAGGCTGACAGTTCATATCAATGGTGTTAATTGTCCCTCAAATATAGCAAGATAAACAATCCACCCCCCCCCCCATCCCAAATCCCACTGTCATCATCCTGTACCCCCCCCGTCCGCCAGTCTGCTTGTCCACATGATGAGAGGCTGCCTGTACAGTGTTTTCTGCCCCACCTATTATGCCACTGTGGTCTATAATGGCGATGTCATTATGATGCCAGCTCCGGAT
>Ga0116154_10001494_pt1 | contig 19622 bp, 15 predicted proteins | sample AD_UKC030_MetaG_FD_89898 | JGI IMG/M metagenome (GOLD analysis project Ga0116154, IMG submission 89898) | Active sludge microbial communities of municipal wastewater-treating anaerobic digesters from USA - AD_UKC030_MetaG | ecosystem: Engineered > Bioreactor > Anaerobic > Digestate | place: USA...
AAGGCATTAACAATAAAATAAAGGTAATCAAGCGGATTGCTTATGGATTCCGAGACAACGAGTACTTTTTTCTGAAAATCCGGGGTGCTTTCTCTTAATCCATACAAAAACGTGAAGAACCTTAAAATATATAATACTATCCGGTTCCTATTGAATGAACTGACAATAACGCATTATGCCCCTATAATAAAAATTTTTCAATTGTATTTAATGCACACTCCGGCCCGTTGATTCTATTGAGTTTTTCCTGTATTGTCTTGACTGAATAATTCATCTGCATGTCCTTGAAAATTTCATCAACAGTATTCCTAAGTTGTTTCTGTGTTAATGTCATCTCCGGACGGTAATGCAACGTGAATTTTCTTGAACCAAATCGGAATCCCCCTCCTCTCCATTTACGTTCAACACGCACATATGGCTGGGAACTATAGTGAAGCAGCTTCGCAACACCAGCCTGCTCGAGTATGCGCCCATAATATTCCTGCTCGCTGTGAAAGGGAATTACAATTCCCGGTCTTCCCAGTGAGAGAATCTCAAGCCTTGTATATCCTCCATGGTGGATCACAAGAGAACTTCGTGATATCATTCTGATACCAGGCACCCACTTAACCATATATATATTCTCGGGTAACTCCGACTTTTCAACGATATCCTTCCCACCTGCAGAAACTACAACCTGATATCTTCCATCCCCAAAGGCCCCGATTATGACATTAAAGAACTCCCCCCCCCCGGAATGGCTAGCCGCGCCGCCTATGGTCACATAAATAACAGGACGCACTTCATCGAGTCGCCTCATCCAGTCTGGAGTATCCACTGAATCAACATCTTTACGTACTATTGCGCCAGTATAATATGTTTTCGGAGGTAGTATTTTCATGGGATCAAGTTCCGGGATTGAAGGCAGCAATAGGAGGTCACCATCAAGCAGTTCTTCGGCCCGTGAGACCCCGCGCATTCCGATTTTATTTAGAACCGGGTTGAAAACTGGGCCCGGGTCCGGTTGGATTATTCCCGCCGGTTCCTTTTCCCACCAGGCAAGTTTCTCGGGATTTGGATGAACAGCTGATTTTACAATTTGGACAATCGGCAATCCCATTTTTTTTCCTAAAAGATTTGTTATAGGGTGGCCATCACCAACAATCACATCGGGTTTTATTGTCTGCGCTATAGAGACTGCTTCAGTAAGGGATTCCTTAACCGACCCGGCACTATCAAATCCATCCCGTACGATCTGGTAATTCATGTTTGGAATGTACAAATATGCAGGCCCTCCGGAACCCGATCTTTCCATCGCCGGCTTTTTTAAAATTTTAACTTCAAATCCCGCCGATGTAATGGATCGGACATGAGGACCATTCATGGCAAAAATCGCTGTCCCTCCCCTGCGCCTTAATTCATCAGCAAGAGCGACACATCTGCCGATATGACCAAATCCACCGCCGAGATAATTTGGGAAAAATAATACTTTTTTTAAAGCCATCTCTCGATTTCCATCGCAAATCAGATTAATTCTGCTTTGTTCCCTTTCCGATCAATTGTAAGATTTTTAAACGTAGAGGCATGTATCGTTCCTCCTTAAATTCGCCAAGTAATGACAATATAACCATATAAAGAATGAATCCTGTAAATATAAGAAAAAAGAGGTTACAATCGCGCATAAGATATAATGCAATCATCATGACAAAGCCGGCGAGAAAAGGGCGCCATGTATTCACAAATATTAGCGGAAAACGACCGAAGTGGGAATTTACTAAAATCATACGTATAATAAATCCCATAAAGGAAGTGAGGATTACCGCCAGGGCAGCTCCATTGTAAGTATATCTTTTTATCAGAATCATATTTAAAACAATATTAATGCCCACAAGTATGACTGAAGCAAGAACAAGAAGATAAAGCCGTTTACCGGCAGCAAGAATCAGAGTCCCGGCAGGACCACTTAAAACGGTAAAAAGAAATGACCATGCTAAAATCACAACAGCCATTGTTGCAGGCAGGTAGACCTTTCCGAATATAAAAAGAATTACCGGTTCAGCAAGCACTGTCAATGAAAAAGCCGCACCAAAACCCAATATGGCGAATATGCTGACTGAATCATTGAAAAGGGTCCAACCGGCATCATTCCTTGAATTAATCCGTGAAGAGATTGCAGGATATATGGCACCAACAAGACCGGCACTGAAAACAGAAAGAAACTCAGTAAATTTTGAGGCAGCTCCATATTGCGCGACATCATCGATAGAAGCAAGCCACCCCATAAGCAACAGATCGATTTTATGTATGAAGAATCCAAGAGACATGAGCAAGGCAAAGGGAAAGGCCATTTTAACAACAGAAAAAATAAGCCGCCAATCAACAGGAAATGAAAATGCTGCAAACCGACGATGGACAAGCAAACCAATTATAGCAGCTGTTGACATTTCAATAATAAGGAGCACGATCATGATTATCATAAGATTGTCACAAAGAGTTAACGATAGTAAACCAAGTACAAGAATAACCAATGATCTGATTAAATTGATGAATGCAAACACTTCCATTCTTTCGAATGCCTTCAGAACCGCCGAGGCAGTTTGACCGATACCGGTTATCAGTAATGCACATCCACCGTAAGACAAAAAAGTTACTACAATTTCAGGATAATTCATCTGTGATGCGATAAACACTGTCAAGGGCCAAGCAACTATTGAAAAAAGTAATGTAGCAACAGCAGCGGAAGTGAAGATGGATCGTGCCTTTGATTTGTCTTTTGCGATTTCCCTGATTACCACATAATCGATTCCGAAATTCGACAATAATCCACCAATAGCAATCATGGCAAACATCAGATTTAAGGAGCCAAATTCCGCAGTAGTCAACCTGCGAGCCAGGACAGCAATAAATACAATGAAGGCAATTTTATCGACAATACCCGCAAGAATTAATGAAAATGAATTTTTCAACAGCTGTATCAGCATATACTTTTTTATTGTTGCCCATTATATTTCAGGACAGCCATTACCTCGTATTCACTGAAGAAAAATAATTTATAATGTCCGCAATAAAAAAGGAATCCATTTTAACATCAATTACCAAAGCGTGTTTTATTCAGGTTAAAGCCTTATAATTACGATTTTTAAAAATCAAAATAAGATTTCTTCCATATACTATTATTCCTGAACCCTGTCCAACTATGAACACAGGATCTTTTCTTTTTATAGCATAAACAAATAAAAGAATGCCTCCTGCAAGGCTGAAATACCAAAAAACTACAGGAATTACACTCCTTTTCTCCTTTTCAGAAATAATCCATTGAACCAGAAATCGTGCTGTAAACAGTAACTGTGCGGTGAAACCGAGAATGAGCCAATAATCCAGTTTCAACCCTTTCAGCCATTGTTCCATTTTCGATCTCCTTTTTCCACATCAATAGCAAGATATGATTTGAGCATCCATTTTATGGCGAACATGCTCGTGATTCCTGGCCACAACCTGTTCCTAATACCATATTTACTTTCACCGGCAGTTCTTGGGAAATGATCAATATCAATTTCAACTACTTTGTATCCCTGCATTTGGATGAGTAAAGGGATAAACCGATGAAATGTATCATAAAAAGTAAAACCGGCCATGCATTCCTTTTTAAAAACCTTTAAAGGGGCTGTTATATCATAAAATGAATCTTTTAAAAACCATTGTCTTATATTTCTGGCAATAGTAGTTGATATCCGTTTATTAAGATTATCATTCCGTTTTTTTCGACATCCCGTCACACAGTCGTATCCTTCGAGTAATGTAAATATCAATTTTTCAAAATCGTGCGGGCTTGTTTGTAAATCAGCATCGATGAGTCCGATAATCTCATAACTGCATTTTCTGATCCCTGCCGCTATTGCTGCCGATTGACCGCCTTTTTTTTCCAGCTTATAAACATTAAATACCGGGTTCTTTATCGCTTTCAATTTTACAAGAGTATCATCTGTTGAGCAATCATCAATACAGATAATCTCATATTCTTCAATCTGTGCAATTTTATCAAGAGCGGAAGGAACTTCCATTTTAATTCTTTCCACATTAAGCGATTCATTGTATAGTGGAATAACCAATGAAAATTTCATGAATGAACCTCCGGCATCATTCTTTTTTCCTGATATCGATTATCTTTAAAGTCGGATTGCTGAATGCAATACTTTTATACACAGGCTTAATCTCCGTATAAGGCAGTTTAAAGAATTCATTATATTTTTTATGGGCATCATAGACATCCTTATGTTGATTCCCGATCCTTACACCAGTGTAAAATCTTTCATATTGAAAACTGCTTGCTACTATAAAACCAGTTCCTTTCTTTCTTTCTTCCTCGATATCCAGTTCAGCAAGTGATCGCACATCCGGTCTTACTGATGCATAAGCTTCGTATTTTGTGTTAACGTTTGATCGAGAGATTATATCTTCCACCGTCTTTCTTGTATCTTTATTCAAGTGATACACAAACTGCAGGGACTGAAGCAATGATACCGAAATACTTAAAACGCACAGGCTCACGGCAACGATCATTCCCGGCTTCTCTTTCATGAAAGAAGCAAGACCAAGAATACCCTTCATGGAGAAAAAAAGTATGATGGGGATAATTGGAATTATGTATCTCATAAAATCGGGAAAAGGCTTTAATGGAGATGCCTCTGTCACAAAGTAGAAAAGAAAGGTATAGATCACCATAATTTTTTCAGCTCGGAGAGTCTTTTTCCAGCCCTTTAAAACAAACACCATTCCTGCGGCAGCCAGTAAAGTTGGAAGCAAAGTAATACCGGGGATGATACTATTCATCAAATGAAAGGTAAAGTAATAAGAAAGTGCGGGAATAACAACGTCATGTCCATGTGATACATGCCATTTATCAAAAAAGATACCTTTCAAAAATATATGAGTGTCTAGAAACATCGGATAATTAATTATCACAAAAACAAGCAGAGATACCAGAAACGACAGCATCATCTTTTTATAATAATCGACGACCCCCTTCAGCCTGAATATGGCAGGAATTGCAAAAAACATCACCGGGAGAAGAATACTTTTATACTGTGATGACAGGGCAAGACCGGTTACCATTCCAAAAAGCAGTATAGTTTTCCAGCATGGCCTTTCAATAAATTTGATAAAATAATACAATGAAGCGATTGAAAAACATGTAAAGACCATATCCTCTTTCAGATAATGGGAATGCACAGCCATAGTCGGGGCCACTGCAACGAATGTGGCACCAAACAACGCATACTTACTTCCGATAGTGCTGCTAAAAATCCTATAGGAAAAGAATACTATCAAAACGCCGAACAAGGCACTTAGCACCCTCCCCATAATGACTATTGAAAGGTCATCCTTAAACTCAAAGACTGCATTAACGATCCTTGCTGCCTGAAGCATTAATATCGGATGGTGAAAATCCTGCCTATTCTCCTTAATAAACATCACCTTCTTGGCTTCATCACTATGATAGCCGAGAGGAAAATCATTGTTCCATACGTTTAAAGCCAATGAGAGCAGAAGAATCGCAGCAAGGCAGATTGCTTCCATCCTGCCGATTCCCCGGCTCGAGCCCCCCTCTCTATCCATACAGTTGTTCTTTTCCAGTATCACAAAATTAAACCTCTACATTACAAAATATTCAACAACCGTCACCCCCTATCAATGCAGGCCAACCGGAAAAATACGACATATCCACAAGATTTTTTCAGTAAAAATATTTACCTGGATTAAATAACCGCATCCATACCCGCACTCAATTCAGCAATACCAGCTAATTGTTGAAAATATCCGGTGCTTCCTCATACTCATCCATGTGTATGTAACGATTATCCTGTAATTCAGTTTTATAATAATTCGTTATAGTTGAATTTATATTTATTCTGCTGTCAGCCCATTCTTCCCAGAAGCCAGGTTTATCCCATGGGTCATTTATATATATAAAAGCCTTAACATCATTCTGCTCGATAAGGTTAAAGTAAGGAACAAACCAGTCATTCCAATTGTCATCATTACTAGTCCCACCGTCATTAATAGGACATGATTCGCATATCATGACCGGTTTGTCATGATTCGTCGCTGTAATCAGGAATTCATCAGAGTCGGTCATTTGGGAGGAAGTAAAATAATTGATACCCCACCAGTCAACGGCATCGTTACCGGGATAATAATCCATAAAATTGAAGTTATGCGGATTAACTACATTCCATACCCAGATATCCTTGTTTACGCCTTCCTCAAAAAAAATATTCCGAACATAGTGCCAGACAGCCTTGAATTCTGATGCCGTGAAAGAACCATGAACACCATTCGCATCGCCGAATTCAAAACCCGGTCGGATAAACACGAAAGAATCCAAAGATTTTATCAGGTTTGCCTGAATCCTGATGGAATCATCCCAATAGCCCAGGAGTATAGCATTAACATCTTTCAGTTGATTTTTATCCAGAAGATACAATCCAATTACTAGAATATAGTTATAACCATGGTTTGAAGCAATATCAAGGATATTCGTATTGTTCTCCTCAACAGATTCAGGGCAGATACCCAGGTAAGTCGAATAAATTACCGGTATACTCTCTGCTCCAAGAGCTGTTTCATAGTCCTGAACATTCTGCCAGTTTTCACCATCGGTGTAGCCCCAGTAGTCAGGTACATATTGTCCGAGACCATGTATGGTGCGCCCTTCAGGTACCGTAAATGATACATCCGGATTGCACGATCCAATCTGTATATAAACGGTTGCTAAATTGCTTTCATATTTACCGTCACTGACTTTAAACAAAAAAGCATCGACTCCGGTATAATCAGACTCCGGAGTAAATACGATGAGACACGAATCCGCTGTTATGGAACCATGTTCAGGGCCAGATGCAACAACCCAACTGGTGATTTCTCGATCGGAATTAAAAGCACGGAGGGTAATATTTACCGATGTATTGACAGGGGTACAGATGTTCTGATCAAATGCTTTCAGAAGATGAGCATCTGTTTTATTCACATTCGGAGAAAAACACTGGCTATAAAAACAGAGTACGGACAATAAACAAACAATTCTGAAAACAGCACCTCTGTTATGCAACTCCGTCATCACAACCCCCTGATCATTTTTCCAGATAGATTGAGAGTGCCATACTACAATTATATACCATAAAATCCAAGATAACAAAGACATAGTTTGAATTATAAATATCTACAAAATGTTAGTTGTAATTACTCCCTGGCATATGCAGACGTTTATCATACATATTCTTCCCAGAACCTGCGTAATAGCCTAGTCTTGAATATCGCTTCAACAGGTTTTAAGGTAAAAAATCTGGCAATCCACTTGAGCAACATAAAATGCAGGATGAACGGATGAAAGTTGGCATGGTACATTTTGATCCAGAGTTGTAAAAAAGGTCTGCTCTGCGACCGCCAGTTTTTCGTATAAATCTGTTCTGTCTTATTATGAATTATTCCTTCTTCAAGCGCCTTGTAGTACAAGGGCACTCCCGGAAACAGCATGAGTGAATATATGGGATTACTCCAGGGCCTGGGGAAACTGCATGCAAGTCGTAATGTATTGAGCATTTCGTCGAGAGTCTCCCAGGGATTATCAATGATAAACTGATAGGTGGGTGGCGGTATCTGCAGGTGACGATATTTTTCAACCAGAGCTATCGCTTTTTCTACGGTGCCGTGGGCATTGCCACGATAATACATGTCTGCAATCCTTTCCGAAGCTGTTTCAACGCCCATGGTGATATGTGCACAGCCATTATTAAAAAGTATTTCCATTTTTTCTTCGTTTATAGTGAGAGGATTGACCTGGACGAAAAATGGAATACCGATTTTCTTTTTATACAATTCACAAAAGGCCCGCAATTTCTCTCTTGACCGGGCGGTAAAGTTGTCATCAACCATGTAGACATAAGATATGGGGGCCACATCCCGTTGTATCATCCTTAACTCTTCGATGACATTTTCTGGGCTTCGCCACCTGACAGGTATCTCTTTTGGATATAGTCTCCGATATACATTGTTCCCACAATACGAACAGTTAAAGGGACACCCCCTGCTGGTCATGAACATGTACATTATTTTACCATTTCTGGACTTGAAACGCTCCCCTTCGTATCCTGCCAGTTTTTCCCTTGTCAAAAGCTGAAGATCATCACCAACAGCTATATAATGCCCCTGACAACTGTAGTCTGGAAAAGGGACAGCGTCAAGGTCCGAGATAAGCGGCCTCAACTCATTTTTAAGAATTCCTCCGGTAGTTTTAAAACATAAGTTTCTAATTGAAGTGTATTCTCGTCCCATTTGTAAAGCATCGGCAAGTTCTACAATAGCTTCCTCTCCTTCTCCCATGCAGATGATGTCAGCATACTCGAGACATTCTTCCGGCTCGACCGTGGGCTGAATACCGCCCCAGATAAACGGAACTGAAATACCTCTGACTTTCAGACCCTCGGTTAATCTGATTGCCTGCAGAAACTGGTTAGACATAAGTGATATACCAATCAGACCGCTATCGGAACATAAAACAGCGAGACGATCCAATAGTTGTTCGGAATATCCGGTAAGAAATTTATTGGCTGTTTTTACTGAATCGGGAGGCACAAGAAATGCTGTCTTAGCATCATGTCCTGCCTTTTTCAGGCACGAGGAAAGTATTCGTATTGAAATACTGAATAATTCCTTATCAAGAGAAATCAAGGTTGTCTTCATAAATTAAAAATATTTATCACATTTTGCACTTATTTATCGCACAATAAAACAATTCCGTTACTCCCGTCAACACGTATCCTGTTCCCATTTTTAATTTTCTTAAGGGCCGCTGTTGCATTCACAACTGCAGGAATACCATACTCACGGGCAACTGTTGCCCCATGTGACAGGAAACCACCGATTTCAGCAACCAGACCACCGCAGACGAGAAAAAGAGGGGCCCATCCGGGATCGGTATGATGGGTGACCAGTATTTCCCCGGGCTGAAGCATATAAGCCTGGTCGATATTCTTCAACACGCGGGCTTTACCTTCGACAATTCCAGAACTGCACCCAATTCCTTTTATAATTGGCGAATCCATGGTTTCATATTCCTTATCATCAATAAAATCATTCACTTCAATTTTCTCATATTGTTTTATTTCTCTTTTCTTTTCATGTATAATGTTCTTAACATAATCATTCTTCCCTTTTGCATTTAAAAGATCATTTGCTTCCCGGGGTGTCAGATAAAAAATATCATCTGGCCTTTCCAGAAGGTCATCCTCCTTTAACGTATTGCCAATATCAATAAACACCCTCCGTAAAGCGAGAGATCCTTCCATTAACCTGTATTTGAGATTTTCTCTCATGGTTGCAAATGATGAATATGAATTAAGAAGACGCTTAAAAATCAACCCGTGAAAAAATCCCAGTTGATCCTGAATGCAGCCTACCATATTGGTCCTGACTATTTGCTGTTTTTCCATGACAGCACGTAATGATCCTGAATCGGACGCCTTGATATACTGTCGCAGTATTTCAAAGGGAAACTGCGGATTCTCTATCCATCGGGGAATTGAGAGTTCAAATTCTCCCGCAGCCCGGGCGCCATGTGATTCAAGAAATCGTTGAAAACAAACAACGAATTCCATGCCATCCATCACTTTCATAAGACCCCGTTCCGCCTGGCGCCAGTCTCTGGCTCTTAAAAAAACCGAACGAGCATGGGGATGGGCATTTATTTTTTCCGCCATATTCATGAGTTCGATTCCCTGGAGGGAACTCTGGATATCCTCACGACCAGTAAGTATTGCGGAAAGTTTATCAATTTCACATGACGGAAGCAGGTATCCGAGAAAACGATATATGAATGAAAAAGCCGCGATATTGTAAACTGTCACCTTCAAATGAAGCTGAAAGCACCGGGTATTCCATTTAATCAGATCATGCAGGTTGGCAAAACTGGCAGGAGGCGGACTAGGGAGTCGCTTCACCATTGCCTGTATGCGTGGCACTATCCCAAAAAGATTTAAAAGAAAAAGGACCTTTGCCATATACACTGCCGCACCTGCAGGCCTCCTATATTGCATAGAATCACTGTGAATCGGAACACCCAGTACTTTATTCATCATCTCGGGAGTGACAAATGGAAGGTAGCAAAATCTGTTCCAGAAATCCACAAGACGGATATACGCTCTTCCTTGTTTAAGCTGAATACCTTCAACTCCGTTTGCCGATGCTTCCTTGTCACTTTCAATCAGCATATCCGGCCGCCCGCCAAGAGTTGCCCGAAACACATGCCATGTTAAGGGAGTCACCGGGCCCGGCAGGACCTCCCCTATATTGGCCCTTGTCCAGAGTGAGTCTATCCCATCCTTTACATGCGACTGCTTTCTGGTTATCGGTCTCGCCTGCAATAAAATAAATGACCCGCCAGCGTATGCCCATTCAATATCCTGAGGTTCACCGAACAGATCCTCCACTTGCAATGATATTGACGCAATTTCTTTAAGTTTATCCTTACCCAATCCTTTTTTTGTCGGAGTCGTATTACTAATAATTTCAACATTTTCCCTATTAAGTGAACATGACCACGGCTTGATTTTTCCTCCAACCAGGTCTTCAGCGATCCCTTCACAATATTCCACGCACATTTCATCATTGAAAAATATTGGATTTCTGGTAAACACAACACCCGCATATTGTGCCGACACCATTTCCTGGAGGACAACGCCCATGGATTGATTTTTTTTGCTTAATTTTTTTTGCTGTTTCATATAACGCAGTGCGCTTTCACCCCACAGGGAAGCCCAGCATTTTTTAATGGCATCAACAAGTGATTCATAGCCTTCAACATCAAGAAAGCTCTCATACATTCCCGCAAACGAAGCTTCCCCAAGATCTTCAGCCGTCGAAGAAGAGCGCACAGCCCATCTGATTCCCGGATGCCGTCGGAGAAGTTCCTTAATTTCAGATTCAAGTCCTTCCGGCAATTTGCCTTTAATGATTCCAATCGGGATATCGGTTAATTGCCTGCCCTCCTTAAAAATGGCATCGGCATTCCTAGTTTTAATTATCCCATGAAGACGGTTGTGTGAAAGAAAATCCCTGTATCCCTTGACTTTTATGACATATCCCAGGGGCAGATTGAAACCCGCATTTGAAAGACGATGTAAATTGTATGCTTTCATTCCAACAAGGCCGAGTGTTGCCTTGCCATTAATTTTCTGTATATAACGCTGTTTCATAATTATCAGTCTTTGAGAGTTACAGAAATATCAGGTATCGGAAAGAACGAAATATATATTTCTTCTCATCGGATGCAATATATCATTAATTATTAAAAATATACTTTAATTCTTTGAATAGTCTATCTTCCCGGCATAATTTCCATCAATGAGTAATTTAACTCTGTGTTTTACCATCCGAAATAATAAACTATACCTGGCAGTCAGATATTTATTATGCCGAATACGTTCAAGAGCCTGGTTTGAACTGAGGTATGATAAATCATTTTTAATAACCCACTCATAGAAATCATGTCCTGATGACCAGAATAAATCTGCGATTTCGGCAAACCTGTCAAATGTCTGCTTATTCTCGTGCATCCAATCTTTCTGATAAAGCTCAAGTGCAGAAATATCATTTGTTTCAATAAACGATGCAGCAGCCTCCCCGGCACGCCTCCCGTATAGTAAAGCTGGTTCGACACCCATGCATGTCCAGCTGGTCGCCATACCCGCCGCATCGCCTGTTATAATTATTCTGCCAATGGTCATCTGGCCTCTGTGTGTTATCGGAATCACTCCTTTTTCATAATGCATAATCTTCGCCTTTGAAAGATATCCCGCATAAGGATCTATTGAAGCAAGAGCATGCTCAAAACGCTCTCTTAATAACCGCTCATCTAAAAATGGCGTGTCGGCAATCTGGGCAATTCCAAAACTGGCGTCACCTCCCCCCAGCGAGTAGTACCAGCCTCCTCCTGTCCCAATGCTTTCTTCCGGAAAAATATAGCAGCAGAGACTGCCACATCCATTGGTAATATTATTAAACTGCGCACCATACACATGACTATAGAAGCTTTTTTTAAAGTCCACATTTATTCTTGATGCCAAACCAGCACTCCCGGATGCATCAACAACTACTGAAGAATGGAGCACCTTGCCGTCATCCAGTTTCAATATCACATCATCAGTATTGCCAATGATATCGACAACTTTACTCTTAATAAAATATCCTCCAAGATCCTTTATTCGAGCAAGGATTGCATTACATGCCTTGCGATAATCGAGCGCGAGAAGAACTTTAGTAGGATAATAATAAGTCACACTGCTGCCATAGGGATTTTGCAAACGAAATGTTTCGTATGACTCTTTAACGCAATGGGTCAAACCGAAGCTATCGATAGTATCTACGAATGTCAATGGTGTCGGATTACGCTTTCCCGGTGAATGAAAATCTATAACTGCAATCGAAACATCTTTTTTCTTCAATGCGGCATATGCAGACGAGAGTCCTGCAATTCCCGCTCCAACCACAATTATATCATACTTTTTTTTATAAATGGAAGGCATACACCTTCTCCTGCATTATGATTCTGAAAGCCATATAACTCAGTCTCTTTTGATTTTTTTATATAACATCGTTAATAAATATTGGCAGCTCTAAGTTAACTTTGAAAAAATCGCCCTTGCGCATATCAATCCAGATTCCATTGCCTGTGGCACACATGGCCCATCTGGAGCAACCGAATCACCAACACAGTATAAATTTTCAATTTCAGTTTCAATCGGGAAACGCCGTGATGAAAAGTCAGGAGCGATACCAAAGACACAGGGAGCAAAGCCGAATTCCTTTTCATACCGGTCTGGATCATAAACGATGTATCGGGTCACTTCTGCAGAGAGGCCCCTGAATAGTTTTTCGAGTCCTTCTGTCATTATATAATTCACATGCTTTCTCAGACCAACATTGCTTATTTTACCTCGGGGACAATAAAACTGTAAAGTTCCACTGTACCCTTCAGAAATGTCCGGTTCGTTATTCGATGGTATATGAAGAGTGAACATCGGATTGTCCGGAAAAAATCCTGCTTCAAGTTTTGAAAAATTATCATCGATATTTTCAGAAAGAAAATATACCATGTATTTCTCGGGAAACCTGAATGAACAGGAAAACCGTATAAATATATTCACCACTTTCAATGTCTCTTTCTGCGATGCTATTTCATTATAAAATTCTTGATTCCAGTTGTTTTTTTTTGTCAGCGACAGTACCGTTGTGCGAATTCCGGCATTGCTTACTATAATATTCCCTTTATAATCCCTTTCTGTCGTTCTTACCCCAACAACCCGCCCATCTTCGACAAGTATCCTATTCACACTTTCATTAAAGTGATAATCGCATTTTTTTTTGGAAAAATTATAGAGAAGTACGGCGATTTCACCATTACCACCGGTCAGATATGCCGGGGAATCAGTTTTATATTTAGCCAGCTCACTTCGTGTATACAAATAGCGGGATGGAAGCATATAGGGGCTTACACCGGAAACTCCAAATACCGCATTAAAAAAACCTCGAATTACTTTATCATCAGTTAAAACATCAAGGACATCTCCCACTGAATCATATTTTTCAAATGTAAGAGCATCAGCAAGGATACGTGATCTGGCCACAAACCTGAGTAAATTTACCCAGGACGTTCCGCACGAATTAAGTTCCAGCAACGTTTTCCAACTTATTGGGAATGACACCGAACCATCATCAATCCTTATATAGCATCGCACCGGCATGGTTTTAAGTGCAATCCCGAATTCCGTTTTCAGATTCTCATATACACCCCCGCCTATATAAAGCGCGCCGATTTCATAATTATCTTTTTTTATAAACCGTGTTGAACATCTTCCACCTGGAATATTACCTTGCTCTAGAACCAGCGCAGGGATACCCCTTTTACTGAGATATGCAGCAACTGTCAACCCGCCAATGCCTGCTCCAACAATGATTACAGGATACTCTTTCACGTTACACTACTCCTACCCATTTAAAATGATTGTTGGCATAAGCCAAGATAGGAAAAGTAATTCTTTTTACAGGCATCTTATCGGCAATCCATTTCAACCTACGCTTTAAATTATAATTTTTTGTCATTGCAGAAAAATCTCGGAAAGCCTCTTCTCTATCGGTAAAATATAATGACGCGATTTTTCCTGAAACGAGGGCGCCCGATATGCCATTAAGGTAAAAGGGATCTATCATACCGCTGATGGTACCTGCCAGCACGACATTATTTTTAACAAGATTTTTTTCAACTGGCACACATCCGGTTGAAAAACCCCATCCATCAAAGGATTCCCCATAATTATCTTCGAGATACCTTTTATATTCATCCAGATTTTCCTCATTTATCCCCAGTCGTGAAAAAAGAAGAGAGAAGGTCATAGATCCCGAAGATGCACAATATGCAAAATCATGATTTGTGTAATTTCCAAAAAGAGACTTCACCATGACCGGGTTCTTATGCTCTTTCATCGCTCTGTATCCCTGAATGGGAATAGAATGTATTCCTAAATTTTTGTATGGTTTTTCCTCCAGACCTGTTGCAACAATTACACGACATTCTCTGGAAGAATTCTCACGAATAATATCAACACCAAAGGATTCATTGAATTTGAATTCAACACCCGAGCTGATAGCACATTGGTATAAATAACTCTCGATAGAAGTTGACTGAGGACCTTTTTCACATACAAAGCTGTTTTCTGGATTACGCATCATTGATTTTTTTCCATAAAACGAGAACATATGACACTCAACGGGTTTGAAGCAGCTGCTGACATCAATTCCAATATATCGTGATGTCGAAATTACATCAAAGGTCTGATGGTGTACGGAGGGATGCCATGATGAGACACCTCCGATTGATTTTCTTATATCGCAAACACAGACATCAAACCCCTTCTGTTTCAGATTAACAGCAGCGACAAGCCCCGAAATTCCCGCTCCGTAGATTACTATTTTATCATTTTGCATTATATATACAACCAGCAACCGGCTTCTTCAGCATTACTCATTAATGAATATGCCTGATTTCTTAAAAAGGGAGAAAAACATTCTTACGGGATAGCTGTTTCGAATCCTTGACGCCGAAAAAAAACCCCTGTAGATCATGAAGGGAAACAGTAACAGCAGATACCGCCAGTCTAAATATACCAGCATACATAATAGATAAAATGCGACGATAATTGTAGGAAAGGTGTGATGAATAAACTGAAAGATATTGTTCCCGTCAACGGTGAAAGGATTGACATCGATAGATGGTTTTTTAATGATCTTTATAAAATGAATTAAATACAGGATTAAATATCCCGCAGGCAGCAGCATGATAGCAGATAAATCATGGAAACGTACTTCGCGAAGCCTGAAATAAAAAATGATGAGGCATGCTAAAAGCATCACCTTTTCAATTTCGAGAGAAACCCTTAGCACAACTCTTGCTTTACTGCTGCCGGTCTGTACCGCAAAGGTCTCTGTCGATGTTTTAACATCATTATCATAATCCTGCACTTGATGGTTCACATCAGAAGAGAATCCTCGGAAAAATATGTATATTGTCAGCGCAATAAATTCATACTGCGCAAAAAAATCAAAAGCAGAAAATATCATAAGTGCGGGGATGACCCTCTGTGCCATCACCACCAATAAAAGTCCGGTTTTACCCCTCTCTTTCAGGCGGAATGGTTTGATCGAATATGCCGTTCCTATAAAAATCCACACTATCCACAAAAGAAGGAAAAAATATCTATTTATAAAATAGAGACCCAGGGGAATCGACATCCCCAGAAACAACAGAACAATCAGCAGGGCCTTTACGTGTGAATCATCACTAAATGTGTTAGCCTTCCCATGCAGCCGGTCAAGCTCTCTGTCTCCAAGATCATTAATCAAGAAGCCATAGGAGGTACATAGAATGCTGAAAAGAAAAAAGACAAAAAAATCAGAAATAAAGTGAAAAAAATCAGTTCTTTGAATCAGCGCGATATAGAAAAAGGCAAACATGTTTTCTGCAACTGAATTGTATGTTAATACGGCCCAGTTGCGCCAGCCCAGATATTTATTGATATAAGTAAACACGCTCATCCTGGAATCACCTTTTATTCGCATGAATTACGCCGGGAAGCGATATCATTTTTTTATAACTATCTAAAACAACTTCGTTCCTGTATACACGACAATCATGTTTGAATGTTTTATCAGGGTATCCCTCCCAGGATGAGTTGATATAGCAGAAGGCCTTGATATGCTTATATTTCTTTATAAGTTTAAAGTAAGGCGCATACCACTCATCCCGGCTCTTTTTCCCATTAACAGATCCAAGATAGCGGGGCGTAGACTCTCCTATCATTACAGGTTTTTTATGCATTAAGGCATCGAGAATGAATTTATTTACAAAAGCATTTTCCGAAGCGTTATTGACAAATACATTTATCCCCCACCAGTCCACATATTCGTCTCCGGGATAATAATCCATATAGTCTTCTGCATCGAGAGTGTTCCAGACAAAAGCAACTTTTATTGCACCTTCATGCCTGAAAATACCATGGATTCTTTTCCATGCAGCAATCCAGTGTTTTTTTGACGCGAATCGCCCCTGCCCGTTACCGCCGAACTCATATCCAGTCCTGATAAAAACAGGCGAATCCATCTCAATAAACAATCTGGCAAGTTTTTTTATTCTTTGGTCATATTCTCCTGCTGCAATTGCCGGAGTAATATCCGTTGGCCTCAAAATATTAAAACTCCTGAAATAAGTATAAAAATCAAGGCCGATTTGCGGAATATAGTCATATTCTCGTTGAGTAATCTCTCGAAGTTTTGAACGCAATATATAAAAAGCCAGGGGATCGAGTGAAATATAATGCATGACAAGTTTCGGTCTTTTCCCTATCCGCACGGAATATTCATCAAGACCTGTCCAGTCTACTCCAATCTTGTTTATATGGGGAAGAGGCCGAACTTCGGCCTGAGCACCATGATACACATGACCATCCGGTGGTTCCAAAAGTGCACCAAAATAAGCCTGTACGCCAGTGGGCTTCAGCATAGTCGAATAGACCAAAACAGATACAAATATTATAAAATATTTTTTCATAATCACTTTATTCATAACACAGTTATTAACCACATCTACAAGCAATAAAGATGCTGATATACCTTTTATTATCGTTCTACATCGGCTTATCAAAAACACCCTTCACAAATCCCCTGATCCAGTATGAGAGCCCGATAAAAAATATAAGCACCGCCACAGGCCTTTTAAAAAGGGTTCCGGGCTGATACCGCAAAAACACCGAGATTGTCCTGAAAAACTTCACCAGCGGCAGCAGCGGCATCATGAGAAGCGCCATCACCCTGCTGCGGGCAATGAACGCTCCTTCCAGGCTCAATGTCTTGAGGACACGCGAGGTAATGGCTCCAATACGTTTCTGGTGTTCAAGAAAATCCCTGAGCACGGTCCGATGGTTATGATGAATTCGGATCGAAGGATGACACAATATCCTCTCGCCATTCTCCCTCAACGCATGATTGAACACAAGGTCTTCCTGGGGATAATATCTCCCCTGAAAAAAACCATAGTCATGAAAAATGCTTCTCTTGTATGAAATGTTGCAGGTGGGAATATGTTCCACTTCTCTCGGTGGCATCTCGGGTAAAAATTCCCTGAATTCCGCCATATAGCCGGCCCACGCGACATTGCTTGCCGGATCATTTCCATTACAAACGACACCGCCGACCACCCGGTATTCTTCGGAATGATGCCGGGCAATACTTTCCAGCCAGTCCCGTTCCGCAACACAATCGGAGTCGATGAAGGCGATTATTTCTCCCTGCGCCAACTCAAGTCCCCTGTTCCTGGCAGTCCCTGGATCGGTTTTATTTTCAAAATGATGATAAGTGATTTCCGGGAAGAGAGACGACACTATTTCCGGGGTCCGGTCCATAGAGCTGTCGACAAGTATTATTTCATATTGACCCGCATATGACTGGTCCTTCAGCGCCTTTATGCACTTTTCAATAGTGCTTTCAGAATTGTATGAGGGAATTATAACTGAAATCATCATCCTGCCTCTCGCACAACCACGGGTTCGCATATATAATAACGGTGATGTCCCCACAGTGCCTTGACAATACGAGGAGAATGCTCTAGAAAACTGAATTTTAAAATCTCATTTTCCATGAGAGGGTTTTTTCCTGAAAAATAATCGAGGATGCACAGGCATTCCCCTTCTTTGTCTTTAATGTCAGCTTCCTTTTTCTTCAGGCCGAACTTCCGCAGCAGGTCCTCCTTCTTCATGGCGATATCGGGCCATGGCGGCACATCGAGATACCCATTTTCAACAATTTTCCATTCGATATTGCGGATGGCAGAACATATATTTTTATGTTTTATGTTATCAACATTTTGCCCTGTACTCTCACCTGAAAGCGAGCGCAATTGATGAAAAACATTCAGCGTGTTCGGAACGCATATGAACATGGCTTTCCTGCTTACACGGGCCATCTCTCGCAGGCACTCTTCGAGGGAAGGAACAAAAAGCAGAGAAGCGAAATTCCAACCCAGATCATAACTGTTGTCATCGAAAGGAAGCCTTCCATAATTATTGACATGAACAATATTCGCATCTGTCTTTATTTCTCTCCACACTTCCCTGATACTTTTCTCACGTTCCGCATGGGAATCACATATAGTCACGTTACAATCATTGAAGGTCCACCAAAGGCTGTTTATCCCGGAAACACCGGTCATTCCAAAAGAGGGTGACTCGAGAACAGACGTTATATGATATTTTTGATGTATGTTGGTAAAATATTCATGGAGAATAAAACGCTCATAGGTTGTCCCCAACCCTTCATGATGATTTTCAAAGTAGTCACGCCATATCTTGTCTATATAGAGCATTTTCAGGCCTCTTCAATCTCTGTATCCGCTATTTTCATAAATAAACATTCCGAATCTGCTCCCGCTTATGGGAGTGAGATATCTAAATAATAATTCATCGAGCTTTGACATGAAAAGATATTTTCCAACCAGGACATACCTTTCAGGCATTATCCCCGCCTCGTGAAAATTCTCATCTCCCACAACGGCAATCATATCTCTCCTGTCATCGATATTCAACACACGTCCCATTGTACAAACCCCGCAGAAGGAATTAAACAGGGGATCAATGAATTCAGGCGCTGCGCCTGTTTTGTGATCAATTTTAAGATACTGTGTTGAATACGAAAATTCATTGAAGTAAACACAATCTATATGTCCCGATATGGTTGACGGCGGATAATAATTTTGCACTCTGTTGGAAAGCATGAAGAGGATACCAGAACAGATCCATATGACCGATAATACATTAAGAAACTTCATGGGTAAATGCTTAGTTAGTAACAATATTATCAATGGAAATATTAAAAAAAGAAACCGTGTATCTATAAGGTCTCTTCTGAAAATACTGAACAGGGGATTAATTGACAACAAAATCAGGTAAGCTCCGATAAGCGACAATAAGGTTCTGACTGAATGTTCTTCATCTTTAATGAGTACCTTCAGCCGGTGAAGCATCGTAAAGATCGTTCCTTCTGAT
>Ga0116154_10001500_pt1 | contig 19518 bp, 18 predicted proteins | sample AD_UKC030_MetaG_FD_89898 | JGI IMG/M metagenome (GOLD analysis project Ga0116154, IMG submission 89898) | Active sludge microbial communities of municipal wastewater-treating anaerobic digesters from USA - AD_UKC030_MetaG | ecosystem: Engineered > Bioreactor > Anaerobic > Digestate | place: USA...
CAGCGCCTCCTCCCCCGAAATCCGCGTCTTCGTGCGGGCGGTGTCTTCCGTCAAATGGCCCTCCGCGCCGGCGGGCGTGGACGAAGCCAGCACCCGGCCGTTCTTGCCGCTCTCCGCCATTTCGAACGCCCCGTTCCAGCGGAAGAATTTCCAGGAGGGGTTGCCGCGGTCGAAGGGTTCGATAGTGAGCCGGCATTTTATCTTTATCACCGGGCTCATCGGCGTGGCCGCGGGCGCGGTGGAATCGAGCACCTTGAAGCCCATGGCCGTGATCTTCCCCGTCACCGACTCCTTCAGGCGGGACGGGGTTTCGCCGTCGGCTTCCACCGTGAACTGGATCTGGGCGAGCGTCTGGCGGAGAAGGTTCTCCGCCTCGGCGGTGGAGTTCCCCGTTCCGGGCAGGTCCGGCACGGTCACCGGGTCCACGGCGCGCCGACGGGCGGCGAGGGCGTCCCGTTCCTGGGCCAGTCGGTACGCCTGCGCGTAGGCCCGCGCCTTCTCGATGGCGGAAGGGGCGGCCTTGCCGATGGACATCTGCGCGCCGATGCCCTCCTCTTTTTCCGTGATCTGTCCGGAGAGGGCGGCCAGGGTTTTCGGCCGGCTCAGGACCGCCAAGGCGTAATGTTTCTTCTTTTTTTTGTCGAACCAGGTCTGGGAGATCTGAACGCCTTCCAGGAGACTTTCCGTCGTCACTTTCGTGCGCATCTCGCTCTCCTGGGCGGATTCCACGGGGGAGCGTTTCCCGCCCACGGCGCCGGAGGTTTCCGACTGCACGTCGGAGGTGACCTGCTGTACCCGGGCCTGGAAGACTTTGGATATCTCCGCGCGCGCGTTGGACCGGGCGGCGTCGAGGTCGTCGCCGATGCCCACCCCCGTCACATAGGTGGCGTTGGGATAGGCCGGATCCTCCCCCTGCGTCCAGGCCGGCCGTTTGGCGGCGTGGGCCGCCGCGGCCGAGAGGACCGCGAGGGCGATGAGTCCTGCGAAGATGCGTGAGCGTTTCATGAGTGGCTCCTTTGTCCGCCTAGTGGGCGGTTCGGATCGTTAAAAAAGTCTTTTTCCCGGGCCGCACGTCCACGTCTTTCATTTCCCGCGTCAACACCGTGTTGCCGGCCGCGTCCCGGAAGGTCAGCGTCAGCGTGTGTTTCCCGGCGGGCAGCGTCAGGCTGGCCACGCCGATCTGGTCCGGAAGTGTCTGCCAGCAGCGCTTGTCGGCGAGTTCCGTGGCGCTGGAGGCCACCTGCAGAATCTTTTTCGTCAGCCACGCCGCACCGGCGCCCCGTTTCTCCTCCACCTCCGCCGCGATCTTCCGCGACAGGGCGAACTTGAGAACGGACCGGGCGATGGCCTTGGTCCGCACGCGGCCGATGCGATCCTGGAGGTTCTTGATGGCGATGGCGCCGATGTCCTCCGCCAGGTTAGCGGAATGCGAGGCGTTCGCCTCCGCCGCCCGCACCTCCAGGCTTTTGACGGCGTAGGGTTGGCGCACGTATTTGGGGAACGCCACCCGCACCACGTCGTCCGCCAAGAGGGAGCGGACCGCCGCCCCGGCCTGCTCCATTTTTTCCCGGTCTTCCCCCTGCGGGTTTTCCGCCTCCACGTAGGCCCAGCCGGCGATGAAACCGATCTCAAAGAACGAGTCCGTCTTGTAAGGCGCCAGGCCGTTGTAATGGAACACCACCACTTCGCCGTCGCCGGTGGGGGGCGTTCCCGGGACCGTTCCTCCCCAACGGTTCTTTATCTCCCGCACCTCGTCGGTGAACCCCAGTTTCGCCGCGGTGCGCAGCGCCGCCTGGATCAGCGCCGGCGGTTCGGCGGTGCCGTAGTCCTTCCGGTAGCGGACGTAGGCGTCCAGCGCCTTGCGGTAGGCGATGAAGGCGTCGTTGGTTTCTCCCGCGTTCTCATACACCATGCCGCTGAGGTAGTGGATGAAGGCGTCTTCCGTGTAGACGTTCTTGTGGCCGTAGTCGGTCTGAAGCTTGGTGAGCAGGAAGTCCGCCTGGCGGGCCTCCACCAGCGCCTCGTTCTCCTCGCCAAGGAACACGTAGTTCAGCGCGCAGAAGACGTGGATGAGGGCCCGCTCGAAATCCTCGCCGGCGTAGGGCCGCGCGTTGTCGCTCGTCAGGAACGTGGCCGCCTCTTTGGAGACGCTCTTGGTGAAGAGGTCCGTGGCGATCTTCTTGGCCGACTCGAACGCCGCGTTGCTCTCCGCGTATTTCCCGGCGAGGTGGAGGGTCATCCCCAGGTCCGCGTAATAGAGGAAGGCGTTTTTGGCGCCGTAGTGGCTGGTTTTGGCGTTCTTGACGAGCTCGGCGGCGGCGGGGTATTGTTCCTGCGTGATGAGCGTCTGCATGTCGCGCATCAGGGCGCGGGGCGAGGCGCACCCGGCCAGCAGCGCGGCGGCTGTCAAAGAGCCGATGAGACCGCGAAGGAGAACGGCGGAACGGCGGCGGCGGTTCACCCGGCGGTCCTGCAACCTCTCGGAGGGGCGATCGTGGAGTGAAGGGGGAAAATTAAAACTTGGCTTTCTTGTATTTGACGAGTTTCTTGATCTTCTTCTGGCCGATCCAGGCTTTTTCGTTGGTGAGCATGTCGATCAGTTCCAGCTCCACCTGGTAATACTTCACTTCCTGTTTCCCGGCGGCGTCCAGGATGGTGTTGATCTGGCCCTTCACCATGTAGTCGGCGCCGTATTCCTGTCCCATGCTCTTGGCGGTTTCCATGCTGGCGTTCTGGGCCTGGTCGACGCGCTCCTCGCGCACCTCGTTGCGCTGTTCCTTGGAGGCGACGAAACGCACCTGCCCGGAGTTGGTCAGCTCCCGCTCCAGGTCCTTCACGAAGGTCTCGGTGTTGATGTGTTCGTGGCTCTTGTTGAGGACGGTGCCCACGATCACGCGCGGTTTGGTTTGTTTGGCCGCGGAGAATTCGCTCACCCACGCGCGCGCCAGGGCGTCGCGCACCATCTCCTCGGCCACCAGCCGCGAGTCGGTGTCGTTCCAGTTGCCGCTGAGGTCGATCTGTTCGTCCACCTCGGTGCGCCTCACTTTCGGCGTGGAACTGCAGGAAAAGAGGAACAGGGCCGCCAGGGCGGCGCTGAAAAAAGGCAGGGCTCGGCTTGACCAAAGACGCATGTTTTTCTCCTTTGAACGATGTCGGATCCGTTGGCAGTGAATGCGAGGGTGTCTGTGCTGCTTACGGAAGAAGTAGCATTTTTCGGGCCCGAATTCCAGAGACCCGAAGTTCCTTGAAAGGATGACCGCCGTCATAAGTGCCTGAACCGCGGAAGGGTAGAATGGAAGGGAAAGGCAGGCGACTTTCTCCGGGAGGAGACCCATGAAAAAACGCGCCACCGAAGTAAGGAAGATCATCCGCATCAACGAGGATTTGTGCGACGGCTGCTCCAAATGCATCCCGTCCTGTCCGGAACAGGCCATCCGGTTGGTGGAGACGCCCCGGGGCCCGAAGGCCCGGCTCGTCAAGGAGTTTTACTGCGACGGTTTGGGGGCTTGTCTGGGGGCGTGCCCCACGGGGGCGTTGGTGATCGAGGAGCGCCGGGCGGAGGTGTACGACGAAGAGGCCACCCTGGCGCGGATCAAGCGCGAGGCCCCGGAAATGCTGGAGGAACACCGGAGGCATATGAGGGAACACGAAGAAAAGCCGTCGCCCGCGCGGCCGCCCGGCGTTTCCGCCTGCCCGTCCAGCCGATCGGCCCTGTGGGACGCGCCGCCCGCTTCTCCGGCGGCCCATCGGCAGGAACTGAAATCCGAATTGCGGAACTGGCCCGTTCAGCTGCATCTGGTGTCGCCGGAGGCGCCGTACTGGGCCGGGGCGGACGTGGTTTTTGCCGCCGACTGCGCCCCGTTCGGTTACGCCGGGTTCCACCAGGACTTCTTAAAAGGAAAGGTGGTCGCCATCGGGTGCCCCAAGCTGGACGACGTGGAGGCCTACCTGGACAAGGTGACGCGGATCTTCGAGGCCGGCCCGCGGAGTGTCACGGTGGTGCACATGGAAGTCCCCTGCTGTTTCGGGCTGGTGCGCCTGGTGCGGGAGGCCCAGGCGCGGTCCGGCAAAAAGATTCCGGTGGAGACCGCGGTCATCGGTGTGCGGGGGGAACGGCTCGGTTGAGGGGGGCATTTTAGTTCGGCACACCCCCGCCCCGACATGCTATAATGATACGGTTGAGCCGGCGGTCCTGGCCGCAAGCCTAACGAAGAGGTGAAAAAATGGAATCCATGATGCAGAACCAAGCCGTGTGGGCGGAGGAATTTCTGGGGCGGGTCGACCTGTTCGAGAAATGTTCCCCGCAGGACATCCACCTTTTGACGCTCAACATGCGCAAACAGAGTTTCGACAAGGGCGACACCATCCTTTTCCAGGGCATCATCTCGCACCAGCTCTATTTCGTGGTTTCCGGCATGGTGGCCGTTTTTTCGCGCAAGGACAAGGTCACCCGGTTCATCGCCAATCTGGAAAAAGGGGCGTTCTTCGGCGAGATCTCGCTGGTGAAGAACTGCGCCGCCACCGCCACCATCAAGGCGGCCGTGGACCAGACGGAGATCTACACCATCGAACACGACGTCATTCGGGAGATCATGGAACGGCACCCGGAGGTGAAGTCGGACCTGGAGGAAAAGGTCCGCGAACGGAACGCCGGCCGGCTGGAGGCGTTCGAGAAGCAGAAGGAGGAGTTGCCCTCCGCCGCGCCGCTGTCGGCGCAAGCGTCGGCCGCCAGGTATTGATTTTTTCAGAAACCGGGGTTATACTGAAAGAGATATGAGAAAGAACCAGACCTGCAAATTCATTACCGCGTCTCGCCCGATGGGCCTTTGGGTCCACACGGGTCGGGGGCGTTTTGCGGTCTGGACGGGTCACATGAAGTAAGCAAGCCGGATTCCCCGAAAGCAACGCAAAGCGCCCATTGTCCGACGGACAATGGGTTTTTTATTTTAGGGAGACACAAAAAGAAAGGAGACACGTCATGAAAGAACTGGAAAGGGACTGCCTGGAACTGCGGCTGGCGGAGCAGGCGATACTCCGGCAGGCCCTGGAAGAAAAGAACGCCAGAACAAGGGAACTGGAAGCCGAGGTGCGGACGCTGCGGAGCCTGCTGTCCGAACTGGCGGCCGCGCCCCGGCCGCAATACGCCCCGGCGCCGGCGGCCGCGCCCCGGACACGGGGCGCCGTTCCTCTCCGGTGGAAGGCGTGAACCGTTTGCTCCGGGCTTTCGACTTTTGTAAAGTCAGGAGACGGTCATGATCGAACACATCGTCCTGTTCAATATCCGGCGGTCCGCCACGGAGGAACAGAAGGGGCAGATGCTCTTGAACCTTCTGGGCCTGCGCGAGAAGATCTCCGGCATCCACAGCGCCACGGCCGGCGAGAATTTCAGCGCCCGCGCCAAGGGCTTTACCCACGGGTTCGTGGTCCGGTTCATCTCCCGGTCCGCGCTGGAGGCCTATTTGCCCCACCCCGCCCACCAGGAGGTGGTGGAGAAATACATCAAACCCATCGCCGAGGAGATCCTCGTCGTCGATTACGAGACGGATTGACCCGTTTCCGTCGCACCGTCGTGCCCGCCTTGCTTCCTTTTCAGACCCCATTTCCCGCTAGACAGTTGAAATCCCTTTTTCGGACCTTTCTGATCGCGGCCGTCGTGTCGTCGGCCGTCCTGTCCGGTCTGCGGGCGGAGGAGACGGGCGTTTCCGGTTCGACCGGCGCATCTCCTGCCTCGGCCTCCTGGAAAAAACGGCCCGTGCGGCTGCCGCCCCTGTTTTGGTACGAGGCGGACCCGGAAGAAGAGCGGCGGCTCCTGATGCTTTCCATGCTCTATTGGAACGTTCAGGACCGGTCCAGTTCCTATAAATTGATGCTGCCCGTTTTTTACCGCTGGCGCGAGTCGGACCGGAGCCTGCTGGTGTCCCTGCCGCTGGTCTTCTCCTACCGCCGACCGACGGAAAAATGGATGGTGGCGGGCCTTTTCTTCCGGCATTCCGATCCCCGCGTCACCCACACCGCGCTCTTTCCGTTTTATTGGCAGAAGATCCGCGCCGAAGGCGGGCGGGTCACCACCCTGCCGCCGTTCCTTTTTTACGATTACCGCAGCGGGGACAGGCAAAAGGTGGACCAGGTGTCGTTGTGGGGCTGGTCGCGCCGCCGCGGCGACCGGCGACTCGGCTTCCTTCTGAATTACGCGTGGTTCGACGACCCGGGCGTGCGCACGCGCGTTTTTTTCCCGGCCTATTGGCGGTTCCGGAACCCCGGCGGCAAGCTGGACGTGCTGGCCCCCTTTTACTGGAAACGTTCCGCCCCGACGGCCCCGCCCCAGACGGACATGGGCCTTTTCCCGTTGGCCGGGGCGGGCTGGGGCGCGCGCCGATCCCATTATCTTTTGCCCGTGTACCTCTATTCCCGCGGAGAGAAAAGCCGGAGCTTCCTCACCCTGCCGTTCAGCTCTTTCGTCAACGACGACCAGCGCGCCGGCCACCTGGGCCTCTACTTTTATTCCCGCGATCCGGACCTTCGGCTCTCCGGCGTGTTTCCGTTGTGGTATCTCCGCCGCAGCGCCGACGGTTTTGAGGAGAAGACGCAGATCCTGAATTTTTATCAGCGCCGGGAGAACGAGGACTATTTCCAGACGCTCTTCCCGCTCTACGGCTACTGGTCCGACCCGGACGGGGCCCACCTCGTTTCCTGGCTGGCGCTGTGGCGGCGGAAGGAGGGGTCGTCGTCGGGGTGGTCCTATCTCTACCACTGGAGGAACGCCGACAACGGCGACCGCACCCGCGTTTTCTTCCCGCTCTACTGGCACTTTCGGCGTCCGCCGGACTGGGGCGTGGATGTCCTTTTCCCGTTCTATGCCCGCACTCGCGACGGGGACAGCACCCTCACCGCCGTTCCGCCGTTCTTGTGGAAGAAGACCCGGGACCGCCGCACCTGGAGCCTGCTTTTCCTTTATTGGCGGGACCATCAGGCGGACCGCGGTTCCACAACGCTCTTCCCGCTTTTCCATTACAACTACAACGCCCGCCGCCGGCTGTTTTTTTCGCCGCTGGCCTGGACGCGGCGCTCGGCGCTGTCCCGGGAGGGGATCGTGTTGCCGGCGTATTGGTACCGCAGCGCCGAGTCGAAGCGGTTCATTTTCTTCCCGGTGTATTGGGGCAGCGCCACGCCGTCGAAAAGTCTGACCATCGTTCCTCCCTATTACCGCTGGCGGCGGGAGGAGCGGCGCGCCTACGGGCTGTTCCCTCTCTGGGGCCGGGATTTTTCGCCGGAAGAACGCGGCGGCTATCTCTTCCCGTTCTATTGGTATTCGGCGGACAAAAAGGGCGACGGGCTATGGATCGTGCCGCCCCTGCTGGTGTATCTTTCGAGGGGCGGCACGGGCACCGACCGGCCGCGATCGCATCTGCAATATCTCCTGCTGGGCGGCGTGGCGCGGGAGGGGGAAAACCTGGAACACGAATTTTTCCCACTCTACAAATATATCCGCCGGGCGGATTTCCGGAACTTCTGGGCGCCGCGCGGCATCGCGCTGGCGGCGTGGGAACGGCAGGGGCCCCGACGGAAAGGATTCGTTTTCCCCTACGCCTGGCGGCGCAGCCCGGAAAGGGATTGGGACCTGTTCGTGCCGCTGTGGTACCGTTCGCGGGAATTCGAGACGACCGGGTCGACGGCGAGCGTGGCGCGGGGCGCGGGGCGGGGCGGGGCGAGCGTGTTCTTCCCGTTGTATTGGGCGGGCCGGAATCCCGAGAGGGATTATCGCTGCGTCCTGCCGCTTTATTTTCATTACGGCGAACCGGGCCGGCGGCTCAACGTGCTGGCGCCGCTGTGGATGACCTACGACAGCCCGGCCGGGAAGAAGTTTCGGATGTTTTTTCCGCTCTATTGGAGGTTCCTGCGGAAGGGGGAGGAGAAATCGTCGACGAACGACGTGCGGTCCGTGGACCGGGACATCGTGGTTTTGGGGCCGTGGTACCGCGTGACGGTGACGCGTCCCGGCGGGCGCAGCCGCACCGTGGGTCTGGCGCCGGTGTTTTCCAGCACCGTGTCCGGTCCGAACGACCGGTATTTCGAAATTTTGGGAGGCCTCTTCGGCCGGGACATCCAGAGCGGTCTCCGGCGCTACCGGATTTTCTATTTCTTCTACACGGCTCCCCGGCCCGGAGGGCCGGCCGCTGTTCCCGCCGCTCCGTAACGTTTCCGGGCGGAACGCCTATTCCGCCGCCAGGTGCTCCTTCAGAAAATCTTCCATCTCTTCCCGCCGCTGCCGGCCGAGTTCCTGAAACGCCTCGTTTTCCGAGGCGGGGATCCGCTTGTCCGACGGGAACTTCAGCTTGATGAAATTGACGAAACGGCCGTTCTTGAGCACGCGGAAATCCAGGTGCGGCCCGGTGGACCATCCCGTGCTGCCCACGTACCCGATGACCTGGCCCTGGCTCACGCGGGCGCCGCGCCGGAGGTTCCGCGCGAAACGGGAAAGGTGGCCGTAGCAGGTGGTGTAGGCGCCGTTGTGCCGGATCTGCACGAAGTTGCCGTAGGCGCGTTTCCATCCCCGGAACACCACCGTCCCGTTGCCCACGCTCACCACCGGGGTGCCGCGCGGGGCGGCGTAGTCGATGCCCAGGTGCGGCCGGAAATAGCGCAGCACCGGATGGAACCGCCGCCGTGAAAAGCCGGAGGAGATGCGCCGGAAGTTGAGCGGCGCGTGCAGGAAGGCCTTGCGGATGGAGTTCCCGTCGGTGTCGTAGTATTCGCCGTTGTGCAGGAAGGCCAGGTGCCGGCCGAGGGCCCGGCCCTCGTAGAGGGCCGCCAAGATCTTTTGCTGGGTGACTTCGCCGTCCGGCGTGGTCCCTTTTTCCCACACCAGGGCGAACCGGTCCCCGTCCCGCGGTTCCGTCAGAAAATCGATGTTCCAGGCGAAGATGTCGGCGAACTGCATGATGAGTTCCGGCGGCATCCCGCGGGAACTCATGGACTCCCAGAGGGAGCCCTTGAGGGACCCGGCAGAGATCTCCTCTTGAGTGTGGACGGGGATCTCCTGCAGGTAGAGCGCGAGTCGCTGGGAAGGATCGAGGGAGACGATGTACTGTTTCAATCCCCGGGTGATGGTGAGGTGGTGGAAAGCGGCGTCCGCGGTCTGCACGAGTTCGTAGGTGTCGGTGTTCTTGAACGACCGGGGATTGATGCTCCTTTGGAGGGAATCGCCGATCTGCTGGATGAGCAGGGGGGAGAGGGACGCCTGTTTGAGGGCGTCGTACAGGGTGACGCCGCGGGAGAAGGAGCCGCTGGTCACCATCAGGCGTGCGGTCTCGCCGGCCAACGAGCCGGATTCGCTGAAACGCGAGGTGGCCAACAGGCACATCGCCGCCGCCAGGGAGATGCCGCCCAGCCAGAACCCGAACTTGAAACGGGAAGACAGCGGGGTTTTCAGGGGACTCATTGCCAGGTCTCCTCGCCGCCGGCTCGTGCCGGCTCGCCCGAGAAACTCCAGAATTTGGGCGTCCGCGTCCGTCGTTCTCCCGGCAGGTTGCCGAGTGGGTCGATGTAGAGCGCGCACGGGGCGCCGCTCTGCGAACAGTCCAACGCCATCCATTCCGTCCGCACCAGGAACGATTCGTTTTGAAGGGAGACCGTTTTCCAGGCCTGGGCCCGTTTAAGGTTCGGCAGCAACGCCACGTTGTCCGCCTCCACGCGGGAGTCCTTGATCTCCAACACGACGCGCCCGCTCGCTTTCACCGGTTGGCGGGGGGAGGTTTCCAGGCGGTCGGCGGCCACGTTCCAGACGAGGGCGGGCCTTTCGAGGGCGGCCAGCGGGGCCTGGAAAACAAAAAGCCCTCCTATTAAAAGGAAGGCCGCCGGGAAAAACGCGATGTTCCGAATGACAAACGCCGATGAAACCGTCGCCCTCACAGGGGCCTCCGTTCCCTCGGCGTTTTAGTGATGAACCACGTCCATTATAGGCCGCTGTCCCGGGACTGTCAACTGTTTTTTCTGATTTTTCAGGACGGGGAGAGCAGGGACTTTATCACGGACAGGAGGCGGGCCGGTTCCACGGGTTTTTCAAGGAAGGCGTCGGCGCCGGATTCTTCCGCCTTGAGCTTGTTGGCTTGGGCGTTCAACGCGGAGAAAAGGATGATCTTCTGCCGTTTCAGGGCCGGGTCCTGTTTGATGCGCGAGCAGAGGGAGTAGCCGTCCATCCCCGGCAGGAGGATGTCCACCAGCAGAAGGTCCGGCTGTTTGTCCACGGAAAGGGAGAGGCCGGTTTTGCCGTCCTTGGCGAGCAGGACATGATATCCCTGTTTGCGGAGGATGAAGGAGACGAATTCGCGCGTGGATTCAAGATCTTCGACGACGAGGATGGAGGGGTTCTGCCGGGCGGTCGGACTGAATTCAGGCATGGGCGGGCACCTCGTTCATGGGATGAGGCATGCTCCGCGGCGATGCCTGTCCAGCAACCACATTATATATCAGGGCGGCGTCGCCGGCGGCCCCGCCATGGAAATTGTTTTAGGAACGGGGCCTCCGGGGCGTTTCAAAAACAGATAAAATAGGGACAGTTCCTGCCGGACGGAGGGCATTCCATGAAGACGGTTCTGTTGCTGCTGGGGTCCAATATTTTCATGACGGTGGCGTGGTACGGCCATCTGAAGTACAAGGCGTATCCGCTCATCGCGGTCATCTTGGTCAGCTGGCTGATCGCGTTTCCTGAATATTGTCTGCAGGTGCCGGCCAACCGGATCGGCCACGGGACGTTCACCGCGCCGCAGCTGAAGATCATCCAGGAAGTCATCTCCGTCGCCGTGTTCATCTTTTTTTGTTTGTTTTATCTGAGGGAGCCGATGCGGTGGAACTACGTGGTGGCTTTCGTGTTGATCGTGGCGGCGGTGTTTTTCTCGTTGTGGGAGATGCCGCGCGTGTTCGCGCACGGACCCGAGTCGCCGGAAAAGCCGGCGTCGTCGGAGGTCTTAGAGCCCTGAGGCGGGGGCGTTGTAGCGGCGGGTGAAATCGTCGACGGTGTCGTCGCGCGTTTTCCCGCCGAGCCGTCGCGCCAGGTGGCCGGCGAGCCCCACGCCCAGATGGGCCAGGGCGTGCAGTTCCCTCAGGCGGGGGTGTCGTCTCAGGAACGGCGTGAGCGGATGCGTCGGCCGGTCCGCGGAGCCTTCCGTCGACACGGACGAGCCGTCCAGCGCGATCGAATGCGTCCGTCCGGAACCGCCTTTTTTCAACAGCCGAACGGCGGCGTTGCCGGTCTCCTCTCCCATCAGACGAAAATCCGACATTTTCCCTCCGGCGATGGTCAGGAACCCCGACCGTTCGCCGCGGGCCGCGTGGTCCAGCACCTGGAACTCCCGAGAGAGAAGTTTGGCGTTGCCCGTTTGACCCAGGATCGGGCGGGCCGCCACGATGGTTTTGGAACAGCGTTCCGGGAACGAATCGAAATAGCGGCGGAGTGTGCCCAGCAGCTGCGCCGTTTCCGCCGGCTGGGGCGACAGATGGTCCGGGTCGTCCGGCGAGGTGATGTCGGTGGGGCCCACCAAGGTCATGTCCCCGCCGGGGATCACAAAGACGTAGCGTTCCCTGTCTTCGGCCTCCAGCAACAGGCCGAACCGGCCGGCGGGGGAGCGCAGAATGGCTTCGTTTCCGTCGTAGACGAGGTGCGTTCCCTGTTGCAGGCGGAGCGGGATGGAGAGCCCCGCCAGGCGGGCCACCTTGTCCACCCACGGGCCGGCGGCGTTGATGACGAGGTCGGCGCGCAGGGTTTCCCGCTCGCCCCGGGGGGTGAGGACCTCCACGCCCTTCACGGCGCCGCCGGCGAGGACCAGCCCGGTCACGGCGGTTTTTTCGCGCACCTCGGCGCCGTTCGCCCGGGCGTTGTCGAGATTTTTTTCGACGAGTCGGACGGGGTCCACCCACCACTCGTCGAACACGAGCCCGCCGCGCAGTCCGGGGCGTTTGAGTTGGGGGACGAGCCGCGCGGTTTCCTCGGCGTTCAGCCGCAGGTGCGGCAGTCCGCCTTTCAGCGGCTGGAAACGATCGTAACTTTCCAGAAGGGTCTCGATGGTGGTCCGTCCGCGCGCGTGGTCCGCATACACGGGCCAGACGATGGGCAGGCGCGTGAGGAGAGGCCGGGCGATGCGGACGATGTGCCCGGAATCCCAGGCGGTGGTTTCCGTGGTGGGGCGGTCGTAGAGAAGGTAGCGCACCCCGCCGTGGATGAGATGGGAGGAGGCGCCGGTGGTGGCGCGGCCGGGGAGGTCCTTTTCGACCAGCAGGGCTTTGAGGCCGCGCAGGGCCAGATCGCGCAGCACGCCGGCGCCGGTGATGCCGCCTCCGATGACGATGGCGTCGTAGTTCATGTTTTTCAGTTTAGCAGTTTTGTGAAAATAAATCGTCGGGCCGGGACCCGATCGCCGAAAGGAACGCTATGCCGAAAGCCACGGACCAGCTCTTGAAAGACCATAAGATGATCCGGAAGACACTGGAAGGGTTCACGCTGGGGAATCCTCGGTTCGCGCTCATCTTGGAAACGCTGCAGAGGATCATCTTGGCGCACGCCTGGTTCGAAGACGAGCTTTTTTTACCGGCTTTGGAGGCGGAACCGCTGCTCGACAAGCGTTACGCCCGGGAGATCGTCCAGGAGCATGAGGACCTGGCGCATTTTTTGAGGCGGATGCGTCGGACCCCCGCCGCGCAAAAAAAGGAATGGGAGATCGACATGCTCCAGTTCCGGTCGCTGCTGGACATGCATCTTCTGAAAGAGGAGGCGGGGCTCTTCCCGGCGGCCGAACGGCTGTTGGGCGAGGAGCGGTTGGACCGTCTGGCGGCGGAGATGGAACGCCGGAAGGCCGAGGCGCGCGGCGCCGCCGACCGGCAAGGCTAGCGCCGGGAACTTTTTCCTACAGCGGATGTTATGAGACATTGGGGAATTTTCAGCGGGCGGGACGCCGGGGGGAAACGATGAAAAGGAAGATCGTGGTGGTCGGAGGGGTGGCGGGCGGGGCCAGCGCCGCGGCCAAGGCCCGCCGCGTCAATGAAGAGGCGGAGATCGTGATGTTCGAGCGGGGGCCGTACGTGTCTTTCGCCAACTGCGGTCTCCCGTATTACATCGGGGGGGACATTCAGGAACGGCGGTCGCTCCTCCTGCAGACACCGGAATCGTTTTGGAAGCGGTATCGCGTGGACGCGCGCGTGGGGCACGAGGTGCTCCGCCTGGACCGCGCCGCGAAAACGGTGGAAGTGAAGAACCTGAAAACCGGCGACGTATTCCGCGAGGCCTACGACGCCCTCGTGCTGGCCCCGGGCGCGGGCGCGGTGCGGCCGGCGTTGCCGGGCATCGACGCGAAGAATATTTTCACCGTCAAGACCGTGCCCGATTCCGACGCGGTGAAGGAATTTCTGCGGTCCCACCGGCCGGCCCGGGCCGTGGTGGCGGGCGCCGGTTTCATCGGCCTGGAGTCCGCCGAGGCGCTGAAACGGCTGGGGTTGGACGTGACGGTGGTGGAGAGGATGCCGCAGGTGTTGCCGCCGTTCGACCCGGACGTGGCCGACTCCGTGGCCCGGCATCTGGAGGAGGCCGGGCTGACGCTGGTGCTCGGCGACGCCCTGAAGGCCTTTCACGGAGACCCCTTGGCGACGGAGATCGAGCTGGCCAGCGGGAAGAGGATCCCCATGGACATGGCGATCCTCTCCATCGGCGTGCGGCCGGAACTGAAACTGGCCGAGGAGGCCGGGTTGGCCATCGGCCCATCGGGCGGCATCGTCGTGGACGAGAGGCAGCGTACCTCCGATCCGGACATCTACGCCGCCGGCGACGCGGTGGAGGTGGTCCAGCTGGTCACCGGGCGGAAAATCCGGATGCCGTTGGCCGGCCCGGCGAACAAACAGGGCCGCGTGGCCGGCGCCAACGCCGCCGGCGGCCGGATGACGTTCCCCGGCGCGCTGGGAACGGCCATCGTGGAGTCCCTGGGGATCTCCGCCGCCAAAACGGGGCTCTCCGAACAGGAAGCCCGCGCGGCGGGCTTGCGCGTGGGGGTTTCGCTGACGCATTCGCTCGACCACGCCGGCTATTATCCGGGCGCGGAGCCCCTGCACATGAAACTGGTCTTTGAGGAAGGCAGCGGCCGTCTTCTGGGGGCGCAGATCGTCGGCGAGAAGGGCGTGGACAAACGGGCGGACGTTCTGGCCACGGCGCTTTCCGCGCGCATGACGGCGGCGGACCTGGAGAATCTGGACCTGGCGTACGCGCCGCAGTTCTCGTCGGCCAAAGACCCGGTGATCATGGGCGGCTTCGTGGCCGCCAACGCGGTGCGGGGCGAGATAAAGACCGTCACTTGCGGGCAGTTATTGGAAAAACAGCGGAGGGGCGAACCGGTGCAGGTGGTGGACGTGCGCACCCCGGCCGAATACGACGGCGGCCACCTGGAGTCCGCCCGGCTCATCCCCATCGACGTTTTGCGCGAGAGGATTTCGGAACTGGACCCGAAGAAGGAGACGGTGGTGTATTGCCGTGTGGGGTTCCGCGGTTATCTGGCCGCGCGCATCCTTCAGCAGAACGGTTTCGGCGACGTCTTCAACCTGACGGGCGGGATACTGGCCTGTCCGTCGTTCGGCCGCCGGAAAAGCGCCGGGACGGGCGCGGGCCCGACGACGGAAATCCTCCCCGACGGCCGCTTGACGGCCGTCGGATTGAAGAAACGTCTGGCCGGCGGCGCGGTGGTGGTGGATGTGCGGGAGGAAGACGAGTATCGTTACGAGCATATCGGCGGGACGCGGAACGTGCCGCTCGGCCGGTTGGCGGCGGAGTTGCCGTCTTTTCCGAAAGACCGGGAGATGGCGGTCCTCTGCCAGACCGGCGTTCGCACCGCGCAGGCCCTGAAGATATTGAAAAACGCGGGGTTCGACCGGGTCCGGGCCGTGCAGGGAGGGCTGGAGGCGTGGAAAGACGCCGGTCTGGCCGTGGAGCGGCGTCGCGGACCGATCCCCCTCCTGCGGCAGGTGCAGATCGTGGCCGGGACGTTGGCGTTGTTCGGCGGGTTGATCGTGCCCCTGCGATGGGTGGCCGTGTTCGTCGGGGCCGGCCTGGTGTTCGCGGGGATCAGCGGCAAATGCGGCCTGGCCGAGCTCCTCGCCAAACTCCCGTGGAACAGGCACCCGGAGGAGGAAAAGCCCGCCGGAGGGTGCGGTCCCTGCGCGTAACGGCGCTCTTCGCGGCCGTGTTTGAAAAAGAGAAAGCCCCTCCGCACAGAGGGGCTTCTTTTTTGAGGGAAAGCCGTCGGTCCTATTGGGGCAGAAGTTTCAGGACCTCCGCGTCGTCCTCGATGGCGTCCGTCAAGGGGACCAGTTCGTAACCCGTCAGTTCCACCGTCTTGTCCGGTTGCATCCGGACCACCACCTTGCCGACATATTGTCCGTTCGGGCCCGCCTGCACCACGAAGGCGTGTCCGCCGGAATTCAGGTTGGTGACCCGGATGGCGTCTTTCAGGGCCGTTTGGGAATGCCCGCCCACCACGATATCGATGCCGGGGATGTTTTCCGCCAGGGAGCAGTCCGTCTCCAGGCCGCTGTGGGAAAGCAGGATGACCACGTCGTTGTTTTCCCTCAAGGAAGGGAGCGACTCCTGGAGTTTTTTCCGGAGGTCCGTGAGGTGGACCCACTTCTTCCAGGTCTTCGGGGCGAGGGTGTAGATGTCGGGGTCCATGGCCGCAATGACGGCGACCCGCAGATCGCCCCGCTTGAAAATTTTATGCGGCAAGGGGGCGTCGCATCCGGCGTCGTCGCACACCTCGAAGTTGGCCGCCAGGAAGGGACGGCTTCTGTTGAAAAGCGTTTTTCGGGCGTCCTTGCCGCTGAGCAGAATGTCTTGGTCGCCCAAGACCATGGCGTCGTAACGGAGGACGTCGAGCACGTCCATGACGCTTTGTAAAGAAGGGGCGCGCAGGGCGTAGTTGTCCCCGGCGTCGAGGAACAGGAGGGAGGGGTCCGGGAATTTTTTCCGCAGGCCTTTGAAAAAAGTGGACCGGCGCGAGACGCCGCCGAACGGCAGGTCGGCGCAGCCGCAGGGGGACAGGTACCCGTTGGCGCTGTTGGTGAAGACCAGCAGAAAACTGTCGGAATCCAGGGAGATCGGCGCGGCCGGAACGCGTCGGGCGAGGGCCTCGTTCAGGTCCCGGATCTGGTTCGTCAGTTCCTTTTCCAGTCCGGCCGCGGAGTCCTGGCTTCGCCACCAGAGGGTTTTGTCCGGCGACAGAAGGAACAGTTGAGGGGAGGTCGTTTGGGGGCCGGGGACGGCGCCGTACGGGAGTCCCGCGCGTTTCCCCGCCGGGTCGAGCAGGACGGGGAGGGTGAAGTTGTGTTTCAGGGCCAGCGATTTCACCCGGTCGGCCGGGGCGCTGTCCACGCTGATGAGGTAGGCGTCGACGTTTTGGGTCTGGGCGATGTATTCGAGCGTGGGGATTTCCGTCAAACAGGGGACGCACCCGGCCGCAAAGAAGGAAAGTAAAACCGGTTCCCCGTTTTCAAGGAGTTTTTCCAGAGGGATTCCGGCCGAGGCGGTGCTGGCGAGGGGGACGAGTTGGAAGGAGGGGCACGGATCGCCCTTTTTCAGATCGGCGGCCCGGGCGGCGCCGGAGAGAAGGGAAAAGGCCATCGCCAGAGCGAGAAGCGGGGCGCCGGGGGAACTTTTGGAGGCGCGTTGCGGCGTCATCGCGGAATGGAAATTGTTTGTGACATGACCGAGCTCCCTCTTCGGATAGGACCGGGGACGATGGGTCTATTTTACATATTTTCCACCGGCAAACGCGGATTCGACGGGTCGCGGGCCGGCCGGATCTTTTTCGGACGACCCTATGACGGCCGTCATAGACGTTTTTGTCCCGTCCCGGCTATACTGGAGGAAACTTTTCACGGGAGGTCTTATGCAGACTGTCAATCAATTCATGGGCGCGGACCACGACCGCCTGGACGATATCTTCCGGCGGTTCCAGGACGTCCGGAAGAAGGACCTGTCCGGGGCGATGGATCTGTTTCGGGCGTTCCGGTCCGGGCTCCTTCGGCATATCCGCTGGGAGGAGGACCTCCTTTTCCCTTCTTTTGAAAAGGAGACGGGGATGGCGTTGAGCGGTCCGACCCAGGTGATGCGGATGGAACACCGGGAGATCAAGCTGGACCTGGAAAAGATCGGGGCCGACCTGCTGAACGGCAATTCCGGACAGTGGGAGACGCCGTTGTTGGACGTGCTTTCGGACCACAACAACAAGGAGGAGGCCGTCCTCTATCCCTGGATAGACCGTTCTTTGACGGCGGAGGAGGTGGAGTCTCTGGTGCTTCTCATGAAAGCGGACGTCCCGAAGAGCGCGTGAATGAGGGACACGCCGCTGGCCAACGAGCCGCGCCGGCCGGGGCGGACGCCCCTCCCGCCGAACATCCGGAAAGACAAAATCGCCGTGACGGCGATGGTGCGGATATCTTGTTCCGCCCGTCACGGCGGGAAGAAGGAACCGTGCGCTTCCTGCCGTGAACTGCTGGAGTACGCCCTTCAACGGCTCGATCTCTGCCCTTTCGGGGAGAACAAGACCGCCTGCTCCCAATGTCCCATCCATTGTTATAAGCCCGACATGCGGTCGCGGATACAGGACGTGATGCGTTTTGCCGGGCCGCGCATGGTGTTTTATCACCCCTGGATGGCCCTGCGCCATTGGGCCCGGAGAGGCGCGCCGCCGCCCCCAAGACCCGGCCGCGTTTAAGGGGCGCCGTTCCCCATCCCCGTCCCGCGTCAAAAATTGGGCTTGGATGGGCCCGCCAAAGTTTGTAAATTAATGACACAGCCCCCGCGCACGATGCGAAAACGCCTCCCTCTTCGGGGGAGGGGAACCCCGGGGCTGGGATAAGCAGGGAATCCCGCCGTACGTGTCCTGCCCAACAATCATCAATCGGAGGAGCGATGTACAGGAAAGAGATCAAGGTATTGGATTGCACCATACGGGACGGGGGGTTGATCAACGACTACCAGTTTTCCGAGAAGTTCGTGAAGGCCGTCTACCGCGCCATCTGCGATTCCGGCGTGGATTACCTGGAGTTGGGCAAGAAACTGGTGGAGAGCGAGGATTACCCGCGCTCCAAATACGGCCCCTGGAATTTTTCCGACGACGACGTGGTGCAGCGCATCGTGGACAGCTATCAGGGAAAGCACCGGCCGCAGTTGTCGGTGATGTTCGACGTGGGACGGGTGGACATCGCCACCCTGCGCGACAAGAAGGACAGCCCCATCGACATGGTGCGCACGGCCTGCTACGTGCACCAGGTGGACAAGGGGCTCGACCTGGTGAAACGCTGCAAGGAGAAGGGCTACGCCACCACGCTCAACATCATGGCGGTGTCGGCGGCCATCGAGGCGGAACTGATGGAGGCCTTGGAAGACGTGGCCAAGACGCCGGAGTTGGATTTCCTCTATCTGGTGGACAGCTACGGCGCCTACTATTCCGAACAGGTGACCCACATGCTGAACCTGTACGGCAAGTACGTGCCCCGCGAAAAGCTGGCTTTTCACGGACACAACAACATCCAGCTGGCCTACTCCAACACGCAGCAGGCGATCATCGACGGGGTCAACATGCTGGACGCCACCATCAACGGCATCGGCCGCGGCGCCGGCAACTGCTGTCTGGAACTCCTGCTGGGTTTCCTGAAAAACCCCAAGTTCGACGTGCGGCCCATCTACCGGGTGATCCAGGAGGAGTTCGTCCCGCTGCGCCAGGAGATCGAGTGGGGCTACAACGACATCTACGGCATCTCCGGCCTGATGAACCAGCACCCGCGCGAGGCCATGAAGTTCCGCGCCAACCGGGAGAAGCGGGACAACTGCTACGACTTCCACGAACTGGTGACCCGCCAGGACGTGGGGCCGGTCTGAGATGCCGCCGTTCAAGCTCGCCCGGCCGCTCGTCTTCTTCGACCTGGAGACCACCGGTCTCATGCAGGAGATCGACCGCGTCATCGAGCTCGGCCTTCTCAAGCTCTTTCCCGACGGCCGCCGGCAGAAGCTGCTCCAGCGTTTCAATCCCGGGATAAAGATCCCGGCGGAGTCCTCCGCGGTGCACGGTATCACCAACAAGGACCTGGAGGGGCAGCCGAAGTTTTTCGAGAAGGCGAAGGAACTCTTCGACCTCTTCGCCGATTCGGATCTGGGCGGATACAACATCAAGCGGTTCGACATCCCCATGCTGACCAAGGAGTTCGAGATCGCCGGCCTCAACTTCTCCATGGAAGGGCGGCGGATCGTGGATCCCAGCGTCATCTTCCGCGTGCGGGAACCGCGGTCCCTTTCGGCCGCCTATAAATTTTATGTGGGGAAGGAATTGACCGACGCCCACAGCGCCGAGGCGGACAACGACGCCACCTTCGAGGTGTTCCTGGCCCAAATGGAACGCTACCCCGACCTTCCCCGGGACGTGGAAGGGCTGCACGCCCTGGGGAACGCCCCCGACCCCGGCTGGGTGGACGCCGACGGCAAGCTGGTCTGGC
>Ga0116154_10001501_pt1 | contig 19508 bp, 15 predicted proteins | sample AD_UKC030_MetaG_FD_89898 | JGI IMG/M metagenome (GOLD analysis project Ga0116154, IMG submission 89898) | Active sludge microbial communities of municipal wastewater-treating anaerobic digesters from USA - AD_UKC030_MetaG | ecosystem: Engineered > Bioreactor > Anaerobic > Digestate | place: USA...
CAAGTGCTCCGGCATGGCAATCGTTACCACCGCGGGAGAAACCGCAGCATCGGCGCCGATCAGGCTGAATCCCAGCTCACGCAAACGCGCGCGCAGCCAGGCCGAAAGCTCGACCAGCCCGGCAAATCGTTCCTCCCACCCGACACGCCGGACCGCCGCGGCCAGGGCGTGCAACAGGTTGGACGAGAACGTGAACGGCACCCCGTCCAGCGCCGCGTAGTAACCCAGATCCAGGTAGCGCGGCAATGCGTGCGCGCTGGGCACAATCTTGTGATCGTAGAAGACCATTGAGAGACCCGGATACGACCGCAATCCCTTGCCGCTGGCACACGAGGCCAGCCAGACGCCGCGCAAGTCCACCGGCACGGTGCCAATCGAGCTGATGCAATCCACGCACAGCTTCACGTCGAACTCCGCGCAGAGGTGTTTCAGCCGGCCCAGGTCATTTAGCAGCCCGGTCGAGGTCTCGCAGTGGGCGCACCAGACCCAGGCAAGTGCGGGTGCGCGTTCGAGACACCGGCGCACCGCTCCGAGGTCGAGCGGTTCGCCCCAGGAATGCTCCACCGTTTCGAAGGCCAGGCCCCACCGCCGCGCGTGATCCACCAACCGCTCGCCAAACTCGCCGTTGCTCAGCACCAGCCCCGGCTTGCGCTCCAGCGAAAGCTGGCCGCCAACCACATCATTGGCCAACGTGCCCGACCCCAGGAACAGCTCCACGCTCCGTGCCTTGACCAGCTCACAGAGCACCTGCTTCGTGGCGTGGAAGTCCTTAATGAACGCGTCCGCCCGGTGCGATTCCGGTGCCTGCTCAAAGGCCCGCCGTACTTCGCGGCGAACCGTCACCGGCCCTGGCAGGAAACTCACCGCGCTGGGCTGGAATGCGCGTGAGGGGGAGGAGCGCAGGAACTCGCGCGCGGTATTCTCAAACGTCTCCAAGGTCACGTACATCGGCTGAAACTGCGCTTCGCCGGTCCCCACCAATGGCCCGAACGGCACAAATCCCAGGTGCTGATACAATTTGAACTGCCGTGTCGTGCCGGAAATGATCGCCAGGTCGTACCCCTTCTCAATGCCGTGCTGCCAAAGCAGCGCCAGAATGCCTTGCAGCACCTGGGCCCCGCGATACTTCTTCTCGATCGCCAGGAGACGAATTTCGCAAATCCTGCGCCCCGCCGGCAGATACGAATCCAGCCGCTCGAGCTTCTGATCGAGCGAAAAGGGCCGGTTCCCACGCACCGCCAGCATGCCGACGAGCTTCCGCCCGCACAGGCAGATCAGGTAAGTGTTCTCCGCGTGGAACTTGTCCACCAACCGATGTGTTGGCGCGGCCTGGTGCTGGGGAATCTCCTCGACGAAGGTTCGGTAGTTGAGCCGGTGAACCTGCTCAAATTCCCAATCCTCATTAGCGAACTTGAACACCAATGCAGGCTTAGCGCTCATGCTTCAGGTGAGTCGTGTTTGGGGTGAACATTGCGATGCTCCACGAAATTCGAGAATTCAGACATCAGGTTCCTCCGATGCGCAATCAGCACCAACCCCGCCAGGGCGGTAGTGCCGGCCACCTCCGTCTCCCCGCGCGCCAGATACGCGCTTGCCAGCGGCAGACACGCCAACGCAAATAAACCGGGTAAAATGGTTCTTCGCAGCACAGCAAACGCCCCGGCAAACAGGACCACGAAAACCAGCGCCAATTGCCAGTCATAAAACAACAGCGCGCCCAGCGCGGTTGCTACTCCTTTGCCCCCGCGGAAACACAATTGCACCGGCCACACATGCCCCGCCACGACGGCCAGCAGAGCCAGGGTGCAGATCGTGTCATCCATCGTGAAATGCCGCGCCGCCCACACCGCCAGCGCGCCTTTGCCAAAATCCCCCAGCGCCGTCAGCACGAAACCCCGCCACCCCAGCAACCGACCCACGTTCCGCGCACCCACGCTGCCGCTGCCCACCTCCCGCAAGTCCTGTCCGGTGCGAAACCGGACTAGGTAGTAACCTGTGGTGAAGCACCCCAGGACATAGGCGGCCAGGGCAATCCAGCCTGCCTCGCTCCAATCGGCGGACTGCAGTTGTTCCAACCACGGCATAGCTTATCTCAGATCATCATCCGGCGACTCGCTGCCCGTCGGATTGCGGCCTAGTGTAACCCGTTCATAACCCCCCTGGGAACAAAAAACTTCGCCCCGGTGTAAGGCCTGGGGGGGCCGCCTCGCCGAGGCGGTCAAACAGTGGTGCTTTCGACGAAAGCGCCCTGCCCGACTGAGCGATTAAGCCCCGGCAGGGCAGCCGTTGTCGCGCCGGGAAGCCGCTCGTGTCCTCCTGTGCTTCCATCCGCATGTCCCCTTTCCACTCAACCCACATTTCGCCGATACCAATCCATCGCCAGATCCAACCCTGCCTGAATGCTGTGTGTGGGAGCATACCCGAGCAGCCGTCGCGCCTTGCCGATGTCCGCCACCGAGTGCCGCACGTCGCCGGGCCGGAAGTCGCGATAGATCGGCTTCTGCTCCGGCACCGACGCGTCCCTGGCGCGCAAGGCGCTCTCCAGCAGCCGGAAAAGCTCGTTGAGCGTCGTCCGCTGGCCAAGGGCGACGTTATAAACCTCGTCCAATGCCCCGGCCTTCCTGGTCGTCGCGGCCAGCAGATTGGCTTGCACCACGTTGGCCACGTAACAAAAGTCCCGGCTCGTCTCCCCGTCGCCGTTGATATGCACCGGCTGCCGCTTGAGCAGCGCCGCAATCCAGTGCGGAATCACCGCCGCGTAGGCCCCCTCCGGGTCCTGGCGCGGTCCGAACACATTGAAGTATCTCAGGCCGATGCAGCCAAGGCCATAGGCCTGCGCGAACGCCTGCGCATACACTTCGTTAATGCTCTTCGTCGCCGCGTAGGGGGATAGCGGCCTGCCCTCGCTCCCCTCCGTGGCGGGCAATCCCCGTTCATTTCCGTACACCGCGCTGCTCGACGCGTAAACAAACCGTTTCACCCCCGCATCCCGCGCCGCCAGCAACATGTTCAGGAACCCTGTTACGTTGCTCTCATGCGCCCCAAGCGGATCGGTCATGGACAACGGCACCGAACCAAGCGCCGCCTCGTGCAACACGAAATCCACTCCCGCGCACGCCTCCCGGCAGAGGGCCAGGTCCCCGATGTCCCCCTCCCGGATTCGTAACCGCGACCACTGCGCCTGGCTGACCGCCTCTTTGACCTCCTCCAGGTTCCTCCGCTTGCCGGTCGAAAAGTTGTCCAACCCGATCACCCGCTGGTCCAGTTTCAGCAATGCCTCCAGCAGGTTCGACCCGATGAACCCAGCCACACCGGTGACCAGCCACACCTTGAGCGCGGTCTTCAATTCTTCCTGCACAATGTCGTAAGCAGTCATTATTCCTGTCGTATTGCGCGCCGAAGCATGCCTCAGCCGGCCACCCGACAAAAGCAGTTTCTGCCTCACCAGGCGAGCATCGCCCCAAAGCCAGGTTCCGCTGGCCAGCAGAACCGGTCTATCTCCATATGACGTGAGCCCTCGCAAACCCCGCTTTCCGGTTGACGCTTCCTCGCCCCTCCGCTCAATAATCCCGACCACAACACCATATTGACGCTCGATGAACATTGCCATCCGCCGCTGGACCCCGCCCGACCTGCCCGCCATCCAGAACCTGCTGCGCGAGACGTGGCTGGATGCCTACGGCTCATTCATCCCGCGCGAGGACCTTGCCGGTTACCTCCAGGCGCACTATTCGCAGGAGAAACTGGAAATGCTCTTCGCCGATCCGGACGTAACCGGCCTCCTCGTGGAGATGGAAGGTGTGGTGGCGGGTTACGCAAAATTGTTTCACGCCCGTGCGGAGCAGCGGTTTTACATGCACCAACTCTACATCCGGCCGGCCAAACAGGGCCTCGGGCTTGGCCACCGCCTGATGGCTTGCGCTGAACAACACGCCCGCCAGTTGGGCGCCGACCGAATCTGGCTCGGCGTAATGGTCAAGAATACCCACGCCGTGAGCTGGTACAAGAAAATGGGCTTCGCCGTCACTGAAACCGCGCCCTTCGTCATGGGATCTACCACCGTGGACCACTACATAGGCTACGTTCCGCTCCCGCTACCCAACAACCGGTAGATTGCTTTTGCGCCCCCGCCTGTGCTCAGTGCTGCGCGGGTGACTGATTCTCACACAGCGGTGCTTTCGCGCCTTGCCGTGCCCAGGGACAGACACTCTCCGGCAAAGGTCGGGGCGTAAGTCCCGGGATCTCACACAACGGGCAGCAGCTTTACGCCAACGCCAAGTCAGATTATACTCCCGGGTCGCTTGCGAATGAAATGAAGGAAGTCGCCAATCACCGGGTTGCCAAGGGCGAGACTCTAATTACGTTCGAGGATCGCCCGTCGGACTCTCCGTTCATCGAACGGGTTTGGAGGAGTCGAAGCGACCAGGCGGGCAGGTTTACTTCCCTGGCGTCCTGTCATTGGGGAATGGTGGTCATGCGCCTTCAGGGCAAGGTTTCGTTCATCGTGCGCGGGCCTGAAACCAAGGCAACGATGGCGGATTGTCCGGCGCAGGGCGAGTGGGTCGGGGTCCTCTTCAAACTCGGCTCCTTCATGCCATTGCTGCGTCCCAGCGGGTTGCGCGACCGAAATGACTTGGTGTTGCCAAACGCCACGGGGCGGTCGTTCTGGCTGGATGGCTCAGCTTGGGAGTTTCCCAGTTTTGCAAACATGGAAGCGTTCGTAAACCGACTCGCCCGGCGCGGGTTGCTTTGCGAGGATCGCACCGCGAAGGCGGCGATCAGCGGTGAGTTGCAGAATGTTTCACAGCGCACGGAGCAGCGGCGCGTACGGCAGGTCACGGGGCTAACCTGCGGGGCAATCTACCAGATAGAGCGGGCACGCCGCGCCGTTTTGCTTTTGAGGCAAGGTATCTCAATCCTCGATGTGGCGCATCAAGCGGGTTACTACGATCAGGCACACCTCACGCGATCCCTGCGGCGATTCGCCGGGCAAAGCCCCGGGCGCATCTCGCAAGGCCAGGATCAGTTGTCGTTTTTATACAAGAAATAAGCTGCGCTGCGTGCCAAGCTGTGGCTGTGAATATGAACTGCGACACAATCATTCAAACGCCGGCGCAACCTTCATCCAGGGCCGGAACGATGCGGAAGGCGGGCACGGGGCTCACCGGGTTGATGGTGCTGTTCCTGGCCTTCGACGGAATCACCAAGGTGATTCGCGTCGCTCCAGTGATGGATGCCTGCCAGAAAATGGGCATCGGCCCGGACATGGCTGCGGCAATCGGCTTACTGTTGCTCGCCTGCACCGTTATCTACGTGGTTCCTCGGACCGCCCTCTTTGGGGCGGTGCTTCTGACCGGTTTTCTTGGCGGGGCGGCGGCTACGCACATCGTTCATGGAAGCGGGGCTTTCCCCGCCGGTTTCGCCGTCGGCTGTGGCGTGCTGGTTTGGACGGGGCTGGTTCTGCGCGAACCCTGCCTGTTGCGCTGGATGTTCCGGCGCGGTAACACGCACTGAAGTAACGAGTGGTCGAAATTAGTCACCAGAACAATCAACCACCCAAACACCATGTCCTACCAGGCCTACCTCACCAATATTAGAACCAAGACCGGCAAAAGCCCGGCCGAGTTCCGGGCGCTCGCCGAGAAGAGAGGATTCACCGATGGCGGTCTGCTCACAGCGGGAGTAAAAGCGGGTGCAATCGTCAAGTGGTTAAAAAAGGACTTCCACCTCGGGCATGGCCATGCCATGGCCATCTATGCCCTGTTGAAAGGGTTGAAGAACGAAGACAGCCCCTGAGACAACCGCATGCCACGCAAATAAAGGGGGCAAACAACGGAAACGCATGGAATTGATTTCGCATCAGACAATACGCATGCCCCCTGGCGCTTGCTCCTCTCCGGCCTCGGGCTTCGCCTTCGGCATCCGTGACTGTATCAATCCCTCCCTCTGCGCTCCGGCGGGCCCATCTCAGTTCGCTCACCCGCCGTACCCGCAAAAAAACAAACCGGCAGGAGCTTCCTGCCGGCTCGAGGGTCTTGAGCTGAATGCCGGGCGTTTAAGCCGCAGCCTTTCGGCGCAACGCTAGCAGCGGCAAACCCAGGAGCAACAGGCCCATCGTGCCAGGTTCGGGTATCTGGCTCACTTCGATGTTATCGAAGAGGGCGATGTTCAGGAGAATGTTGTTGGGGTCAGCAGATGAACCCGCGTTAGTGTCGCTGAATGCGAAAAGGATGTTACCTCCTCCCAGCGTGACGGTGCTAAGGTCAACCACCGCCAACGGCAACCCGTCAATGGACCAACCCGCGAGCCCGCCGGCGACCTCGATAACCACGCGCCGCCACGCGAAGCTCGTTTCGCCGGCATCGGTCGAACCGGTCTGCCCGGGGAACAGCCCCACCTGCGCGGCTGGTGCGGCTTGCGCTGGGAAAAAGTCTGTGTAGTAAACCGCGCTATTATTGATGCCTCCGCCCGGCGACTGATACACGGCGTTGCCGGCGGGATAGCTGCTTGTGGCCGCCGATGAGTACGCCCGGTAATCTGAGGCGGAACCCCCGTCGAGCGTCGTGCCAAAGGCAACGCTCTCCTTGGTCGCCGCGCCAGGCCAGAACGCGACATTGCCGGCCGTGCCAATCCCATACAGGGCAAGCTGCGTGCTGCCGTTGCCCCCAGGGCCCAGCGGCCCTACATAGTTTTGCCACATGTCGAAACTCACCCGGTAATCCCCCGAGAAACTCTCGCCGGTCGGTGACACGCTGAACCCGCTGAATACACCGCTGAAATTGTTCGCTGTCATCTTGAGCCCGCGCGTGCCCGACCCGTTCGGAGCGGCGGGCACGCCAATCGCCGAATAGTCGTAGAAGAAGTCCACCGTCGTGTCCGAAAGCCCGGGATCGTTCACGGTCCAATTCGCCGTGTCATCCACGTTGAAGTCCTGGGAATACAGCGCCGCTGATGCGTTGCTGCCACCCAGCGCCCACCCGAAAGCTGCCACCAGCACAATTCTCAATGTCGTCTTCATAATCATTCATAGTCTCCCAATCTCGCTGGACCTGCTGCCATTCTTGGCCCAGCGCTGCCATTCTTGGCCCAGCGCTGCCATTCTAGGCCCACCGCTGCCCCTTGTCAATGGAGAACTTGCAGAAGCCGCGAGGCCGCAGCGCGTATGCATGAAGCCGCCGGAGGCGCGCGGGCATCCTGCCCGCTTTTCGGTTGCAGACCAGACAAGCGGGCATGATGCCCGCGCGCCTTCATGCATACGCGCTGGCGAGGCCGTAAGGCCTCAGTATTAGTTGGGGCCGCCTCGCCGAAGCGGCCGAACGATGGCGACTTCGGCGAATGCACCCTGCCAGACGGAGGGATTACTGCGGCGGCTACCTGCCCCTTGACAAAACCCAATGAACAGCGCAGCCTTTAAGCGAGTCGTTACGAAACGCCGCTCGACGGCGCGCACTCAAGCGCCCCTGCCCGGCTACAAGGTCATGGCTGTAAGGGCAAAGTGCTCATGGAGATGAGCCGCGGCTTGAAGCTGCCGGCGGGTCAAGTGCGGGAACAGGAGGCCCGAGGGCGAATCAAGGCCCAATGATGCTCCAATCATGCTCCAATCATGCTCTAATCATGCTACCAACACCGTCCCAACCCGGGCCACGCACGCTCCAGACACCACCAAGGCAAGCGCAGCGGAAGCACTGCGGCGCCGCGGACAGCAGATTGCCGTCGAACCTGCAGACCAAGTCCGAGGCCTGGCGATTGTCGCTCACCGCGTCCTTCGCGTCGGCGAGGGGGGCGATCCGCCAATGGACCTTAAGCCAGGCGCCACTAGCGCCGGGCTGGCTCGGGCGGACGCTTGCCCTCCCGCCACTACGGCCCAATGGGCAGCGGCTTGCCGTCGAAGGTGCGCACTGCGTCTGACGGGCCCAGGATGTCTTTCACTGGGTCATCTGCCTCGGCCAGGCGGGCCACAAACCAGAGCGACTTGAGTGTGCGACCGCCTCTGCCTGCGAGTTCGCCCTTCCAGAGCATCGAATAGTTGGTGGTAGTCAACGTGGCTGGCGGGCGCATGCCAGTACCAGTCACGGTCGCGTCTGTTTGACAGCGCACGTACTCCCAGATGGCGCCCCGCCCACCATTCTCTCCCGCCCACGCATCTTCGATTTCCACCTTCCACTTATCGGGTTCTGGATTCACACGCAACGCGTAGTCCTGTGTGCCCTGACCCCCCTTGCCTTCCATCCCCGTGACCACACGCTGTGGATGCTGTGGGTCGGTGACATCCAGCACCCCATAAATCAGCCGCGCGGGCGTGGGTCGCTTGATCTGCCATCGCCAGTATCGCCGTGCCTGGTTGGCCTCCAATGACCGCACGCTCGCCGTCAGCGGCAACATGGCTGCGTTGGTCCGGGCCGACTCGACCAGCTTGTAGCGTATCTTCACCGTCGGCGGGTCGTTGGTGCTCAACCACACGATTTGCAGCAAGCCCCTCCCCCCTTCGCGTGTCTTCACGGCGTAAGTCGCCGGCAGCCTCCCTTTGCCCGACATGGTGACAGGCGTGCCGAGTGTGGTCATCGCGAAATAGTAATCGAGCCCGGACGGCGGCAGCCGCTCCCACTCTTCATTGGGCACTGGCGCCGCCACCATGTTAAACCCAACCAGCCCGCCGTAGGCCGCCCTCGTGTCGGCCACCGCGTCAATCCCGGTCTCTCTCAGCCATTTCTCCGTCTCAGCCGGGCTGGGCTCGGCTTTCGGCCCAAAATACTCCGCCGCCGCAAACAGCCGCCCCTCGTCCAAGTCTATGAACCGCCGGTTCTTGTCCCCTGCCCCGACAACCACCCTCTCGATCACCGGGCCGAAGGACGTGGCGCCGGCCGGCCGCTGTTGCCGCGCCAGCTCGACCATCCGGCCGGCGATGCGCTTGAACTCCTGGCGGTATGCGTCGTTGCCCCGCGCGGCCTCCTGCACCTTGTTCCAATCGCCTCCCTTCAGCGCCTGCTGCACCTTGCCGATGTCCTTAAAGATGCCAGAGGAGAACTCATACCCCGTCCCCTTCACCACCGCATTGTAGTTGCTCAGCAGATTCAGCAGCCGCCGCGTGCCCGTCTCCGCCGCCGGCACGCTCTTGCTCGCAAACGCCGCCTCGAACTCGTGCCCGAAATCCTCGATGTCATTGAACAGCGCCACCGCCCGCGCTTGGTCCGCCTGCGACAAGTCCTCCAACCGTGACGGCGTGCCGCGTGAACCGAGTCCGCCTGAGCTGCCCTCAATGGGAGGCACCGTAGGCCTTGTCGCGATGCCCGAAACCCGCGCCCAGCGCAGCGGCAGACGGTAAAGCTCGTAGGCGACCACCTCCGAGTCCTGCAGGTTCTGGATCAGCGAGCAGGTGTGGACATTCTGCAAGCCGGCATACTCAACGCGGCATAGCCGGGCAGTCGTGTGCTCCCCATTCTTCAACCTGGCAGCGAGACGCAGCGCGAACTTCCTGGGATCGAGGTTGTGATCGAGCTTGAGGCACGTTTGGTCATCGGCGCCGGAGCGGATCAACCGCACGGTGCTACCGCTCTCGTTCTTCAACAGAACGCCCGCCTGGTCCCAGGTGGCCACGCGTTCCCACGCGCCATCGGCCAGCCCGATCTTGCAGATAAGGCTCCCGGGCACGACGTCAAGAAAGCCGATGAGGGTCACCCGCCCTTTGGCCTGACTGCCCTGGTAGAGGTCAGTGCAGGTGACATAGTGGGGCCGGGGCTCAAAGCCCAGCAACAGCTCCGTCTCCGGCACAAACTCTCCAGCGCGCCTGGTCAGGAGGGCAAACTCGGTGCCGTCTCTTCTGTCCGGGCACAGGGTCGAGAAGGCACCCAGCCTGTCACCCGGCGCCTCGGGCAGGAGCGTGCCGTCCGGCCGCCACCAGACGGAGCTGGAGCGCGGGCTGCTCGCCACGGCCAGCACCTCGAACTCCAGACCGTTGGTGAGGCTGACCTTGAACTGGCCCGGCCTGGCCTGACTGAACGGCAGCGAAGCGTCCGAACTTGCGACCAGACCGGCGAGCTGCTGTGGATCACGCGCAACTTCCAGCGGCGGAAACAAGGCCATTTGCGCCACGTTCCCATCGTCGCTGAGGGCAAACACGCGTCCCTGCCGCAGATTATACTCCTTCCCGTTGATGCGCAGGCGGTCCGGGCGCGGAGACTCGCGCAGATAGCCGAAGGTGCGCCCGCTCTTGAGCTTGAGGCTGCCGTCGTCTGTCCACGCTTGGCTTCTGGAATTTCGAGAGCCCTGCGTAGTAGAACTGAACTCGCCCGCGTAAAAGAGCGCGTAGTGCAGGTCCACATCATCATGGTAAACCATCACTGAGTAATTGCCTCCCCCGATGTGGGCATCCTTTGGGAATTGGCTGCGTGCGGGTGGCCGGGATTTGGACGCACGCTCAACCAGGCGGGTCGCAGGGTCAGGGTCCTCTCGTGTGGGGTATGGAAATCTCAGAGGGCCCATTTCCGCAGCGGTGTCCACAGTGAAGGTGACATTGGTGAGATCACCGCTGCCCTGAACGGCCCAAAGGCCTTTGCCGCTGTGGCGAATGTCCAACTCTCCCGATAGTGCTTCAGAGAGCTGCGTTTTGGAACCGCTTTCCAGCCCCTCGCCCACCAGCTTCCGCAGTCCCTCGATAGTGCACTCTGCGACGTCAGGATTGATGAAGTAGTGGATTGCCAGGGTTTGTTGATCCCAACGATACCCCTCGGCCTCCAGATAACGTACGACCTCCTTGCCCAGCTTCTGCTGGACCTCAAAAGCGTTCTGGCCGTGATACGTGGTGGCCCGGGCAGTCACGTGAAATCGCAACTTCTGAAGCGCGCCGTTTCCCACGAACGACCATAATCCGCTGCCTTCGTGGCGGAATACCCCGCCCCCGGCTACCTCGGAATACATTCGCTGCCTGCCGGGTTCCTGTGGTCCCGCCCCCCAATATTTTACCAGGCCGCCTATCAGGCATTCGGCGCGATTACGCCTGGCGCGATCAATGTTCACGGAGACCGATGCCACACCGAAATCAGCGGCAATCACCCGTGCTTTCAATTCCCGCGCGAGCTCTTCTTCGATGTGGACCACAGCGTCGGGACTGACCGCAAACCTGCGCTCCCACATACCCCAGGCGATCAAGCCCGCAACCAAGGCTAGTCCTGCGATGATGCCCAGATACCACGCTGGCTCGAAAGGCAGCTTCCACGCTCTTGCAGGGTGTTGGGCACCGGGCGAGCCTCGAGCGCCGGTGACGGGTACCTTGCCAAACAAGTCTCGCACGTCGCGCCGGTTGGCGGCCGCCAGCGACCATACGGCAAATGGCAGGCACAGGAAGTTGAGGAATGACCCGGCACAACCAGCGATGCCCCCGGCAATCGCCCATCGGTGCGATTCCAGGTGCAGCAGCTTATAGCTCCCGAGTACCGTCACAACGATCAGCGCAATCTGAAGAACCAGCGGCAGGAACATCCATGCGCCGGCCTTCATGCGTCCGATGGTTATCAGGAAGCCCAGCATGAACGGGCCGAGCAGGCTCGTCGTGATGAGGCCGATCGCCGGCCACTTCACCAGGCGCCTCGCCCGTTCGAGGGCGGCCGATTCTCCCTGACCCCTGCCCTGGCTTCGAGTCGAGTCTGACCTCCGCTCGCTGCTGCCGGTGCTTTCGACACTGCACCGCTGCGCCCCGGAGAAATGGCGATAAGCGGCAATGCCCAGGAACACTGTCGCCACCACGCTTAGCACCGCGGGCAGCGCCTGGTCCGATGCCGCAAACGAAAAGGTCGCAATGAGGAAGCAAAGGGCGGCGAACGCGAAGCAGCCGGCCTTGACCAGCAAGTGGCGGCGCAGCTCCGCCATTTCCTTTGGCCCTATGTCCGCCGACGGCGGTGTGCGGCCAATCGTTTCGACATCCGTCTTCACCTGGCTGGCCTGCTGATAACGCCGCTCCGGTTCCTTCTCCAGCGCATGCAGCACCACCTCGTCCAGCCGCACATCCACTTGCACCTTCTTGGACGGTGCCTGGAACTTGCCCAATGGCAGCTCGCCGGTCAGCATCTCGTAGAAGACCACGCCCAGCGAATAGATATCCGCCCGGTGATCCACTTCCTGCGGATGCTCGATTTGCTCCGGCGCCATGTAGTGCGGGGTGCCCATGACATCCCTAGCGCCGGTCAGGCGCACGGCGGTCGGCTCGCGACCCAGAATCTTCGCCAGCCCGAAGTCGGTAATCTTCACCCGCCCCTTCGTGTCGAGCATCACGTTCTCGGGCTTGATGTCCCGGTGCACGATCCCCTCGTCATGCGCGAACTGGAGGGCGTCGCAGATTTGCGGGATGATCTTCAGCGCTTCGCGCGGCGCGAGCCGACCCGCCTGCTGCAACTGCCGCAGGTTCAGCCCTTCCACGTACTCCATGACGAAGTAGTGCAGCCCGCCCGCCTGTCCGAACTCGTGCACCGCCACGATGTTGGGATGGCTCAGTCTGGCCAGCGCCCGTGCCTCGCGCGTGAACCGGTCCGCAAACCCGGTGTCGGGGCCTGTCTCGGGCGGCAGGATCTTCAGCGCCACCAGCCGGTCCAGCGCCGGCTGCCGGGCTTTGTAAACCGCCCCCATCCCCCCCTGCCCCAGCAGCTCCATGATCTCGAACTGGGGGAAGAGCCGCGCCATCTCCGCCGCCGCCGGCGGCACGAAGGCCGGTGTGCGGCTCGGCTGCCCCGGTTCGGGGGCCACCCCGCTCCCAAACCCCGCCTTCATCAGGCATTCCGGGCACAACCCCTGCGGCGCGCCGGCCGGCAGCGGCTTCCGGCAGGATGGGCAAATATGTTCAGTATCCATAACTCTGTTCCAGCCGTCTGTTAAGCAACGCCGGGCCGAGGTTACACGGAAAAGCAGGCAACCCGGCGAGCTTGGATTTGGTACAGGGCAGGCCACCCGCCCCCCATTAACACCGGGGCTTTAGCCCGGTGTAAAGACGCCCACAGAGCCAGCAGCCGTTTCAACGGCTTGCCCCGCTGGGGGACAAACTGTTGACACAGTTGGGCATTCCAAAGCACGCGCTTGCACCGGGCTGAAGCCCCGGTGTTAATGAAAAGCGACGCCTGAGTGTTCAATACCTGGGTTAAGTGGATCACGCTGATCGCGCCAGCACGTTAAACAAATGCCTCATCTCGGCATCCACCTCGCCCGGCGAGTCCACCGTATTGGCAATCTCCGCCCGGAGCAGCTCCCGATACCGCTGGCGCAATCGATGCACCGCCACTTTCACCGCCCCCTCCTCCATCCGCAACCTGGCCGCCAGCTCCGCGTAGGGTTGCGAGGCCCGGTCCCCCACCAGGCAGGGCTTGAGTGTGGTAAACAGCTCGACTTGATCCCGGGCGCGGAACTCGGCCTCAAGCTGCCCGACCACCTCGTCCAGCAGGGCCACCGCCCAACGGTATTCAAACGCCTGCTCGGGCGTCTGGGTATCCGCCGGCTCCACCCCGTAGCGCGTCTCCGCCGTATCCAGTTGAATGGGAACGTTTCTCTGCCCGCCGCCCCGTTTGAGCGCGCGCACCTTGTCCCATTCGTTGGCCATGAACCGCTCCATGGCGGTCAACAGGAAGGTGCGAAACCGGCCCCGGGCCTGGTCCGCCCGCGCCAGCCAGTGGTGTTCGAGCACCCGCGCGAAGAACTCCTGCGTCAGGTCCTGCGCGTCCTCCACCGAGTAGCCGCGCCGCCGCGCATAGGCATAAAGGGGAAACCAGTACGCCCGGCAGAGCTTCTCCAGCGCCGCGTGGGCGCGCGTTGTGTCGCTGCGCCCAGCCGCCACCACCACCGACCAATGCGTGGTGACGAAGCATCCCGCCGGCGCATGCGGCGTCTCCGTGCCCGGCGTCTCTCGGCCACTGGAAGTCATTTGGTGACGTGGAGGATACCGAGCCGCGCCCAGCGTGTCTATTCCTTCGGTCTTCGCCCCAACACCTGAATCCACCCGCCGTAAATCTGGTCATAGCGAGTGAAGGTGTCGCTGCCCATCGCTTCGCGCAACGCCGCCCGCGTTTCCGCCGCGATGGCCTTCAGCCGCTCCCCCCGCTGCTCGGCACTGAGCCCCGAGGTGGCCAGCAACTCCTGCCTCGCCCGCTCCGCCGCCTGCTTGATCCCGAAGGCGCTGATCGCGATGGCGGGAGACAGCTCATGCTCCGCGCCGAAGAAGCAGAGCTCCTGATAGGTCTGGTCCCCCGAGCGTTGATACTCGGCAAACCGGGCGTCGCCCAATTGCTGCCGGATGGCATCCTCCAGCCGCGCCTGGTCCGCCTCCTTCTCGCGCGCGACCTGGGGATCGGCCGTGTCGGCGTTCGCGTACTTGTCGTCGAACGTCTTCTGGAACTGGAACAGCCGGCGAAATTCCTCGGCGCTGGGATCGAAGCCGACCAGTCTGGAGCGCAGCGTGTCGCCGGTCTGGGAAAAAGCCATTTCGTACTCCTCGATCTCCGCTGGTGTCAAAATGCCCGCCAGGACGGCTTGCTGTTCCCGCTCGAGCTGGCGCAGTTGTGCCGCACGGTCGGCGGGGTTCAACTCGGCGTCGTCCACCGCGTCGCGCCGCCATTCATACTCATCGCGCCAGGCTGAGAGCCTCTGCTGCTTCTCCTCCGAAAACATGCCCAGCTTCCTCAACTCTTCCTCGCCCGCACCGGTGCCGAATAGCCCGCCCGCGGGTAGGTATTGTGCCATTTCCCGCGCGAGATTGATGCCCAGCAGTTCATGCAGCAGTCTGGGAAGGTCCTTCTCGTAGTCTTGCTTGGCTCGGTTGAACTGCTCCCTCTGTTCCTTCGGAAGGCGGTCCTTTTCGTCAGCTTCCCAATACTTGAACGGCCGGCGGGTCTGGACCGCCCGCGATCGTTGAGCATAGAATTTCATGGCGTCAGCGATGACGATGTCCTTGATCGTCTCCCCCGGGCAGCCGATGGCGCGGAGGTTGGCGACGTATTGACGGTAGTCGGGCGACTCCACCTGCCGCCAGTCGAACGCCGCCGGAGCGGCATTCGTCGGCAGGACAGGCAGCGCCCGGCTTGCCGAAACGACCTCGGCGGCGGGCGCGGCCCCACGGCCTCCGGCGGCTTCAGCCCGCTCCGAACCGGGCTGCTTGCGTGAAAGCAGCACCCCCGCCAGCACCACGTTCGCCGCCACGGAAATAATCAACAGCGCTCTGGAAGTCATCCCGGCCCGAGGCTGCTCGCCTTTACGGCTCCTCAACGATGATTCCCCGCGCCGGCGCCCCGCCGGGGAAGTCGGCCCAGAAGATCTCGCGGAAGCCCGGCGGGTTGTACTCCCAATGCCACGGCTCGTTCTGGTAGGGATACCAGCCGAACTCCTCGCCGCGCAGCAGCAGCCACTTGTGCACCGGCGATTCGCGCATGCGCACGAGTTCCGACATGGGACGGGTCGAGAGTCCCCTGAACTTGATCTCGTCGCGGTGGCTCATGTCGAAGTCAATCGCCAGCCCCAGTGAGTGCGACGAGAAGCTCGCGACCGCGTTCGAATTCCCCGCGCGGGCCGCGTTCGCCTCGGCCGTCTGGCGGCGCCGGTGCGCCGAGAGAATCACCAGGTCCACGCCCTCGGCCGTGGCTTGCTCGCGCATGCGGACAAACGAGTCCTTCGCGTGACGGTTGAGCATCCAGCGCTCCTGGCCCGGCACGGCCACCCACTGGCCGGTCATGTACTCCCAGACCGCGTCGGTGGCTTCCGCGCGCAGGACGACCGCGTCGCGCGTGCTGTTGGCCCGGCGCTCCGGCCGCACCAGGTCCACCACGTCCACCATCACGTCGGCGAATTGCTCATTGGGACCATCGGGCGATCCCGGGAAATCATTCTCCTGCCACTCGAACCTGCGGAAATGCTGGCTCAATTCTGGGCCCAGGATGTCGAGGCCCGAGGTCTTCGGGTCATGTATGAATTTCAACTCGAGGGCGCGAACCAGGGCGAGCTGGGATTCGGGGGTCCTCTGCGTGAGCGCCTGCTCGAAGGCGGCGTTGATCTTCGTGTCCTGTTCCCGGTGCTTGAGCGTCGCCCAAACGTAGTTGGGATGCAGGAGCGTCGCGTCGGTCCCGGCAAGGTCGGCGGTAGCCGCGATCAGGTCTACGGATGCGTCCATCTCCGAGCGCAGCGAGGGTTCGGTCTCGGGCGGCGGGGTTGCGCAGCCACTGAAGAACATCGCGCCGACCAGGAGCGGAGCTGAGAACCGGAAGGTTGCATTCATCGGTTTCTGTTCCATACCCGTCCCGGCGGGCAATGGCAACCCTCTAAATGCAGCGCGGGCGTCCGCGCAGGACGGAGGCTACTCCTCGGGGATTGAAGTTACGCGTTCCACCTCGGCCAGGGTGGTCAGACCGCGCAGAACTTTCTTCACCCCGTCGTACACCATGGGACGATAACCACTCTCCTCGGCCAGGGGCTGGAGATCCAGAACGGTAGCCCCTTCGGCGATAAGACGGCGAGCTTCATCCGTGAGGATGAACACCTCGTGGATGGCCAATCGTCCGCTGTAGCCGGTTCCGCGGCAGGCATCGCAGCCGCGACCATGCCACATGCTTACCGTTCGACCTCCGACATCGCCAAAGTAGCGCTCGGCCACGGCCTTCGGCATCGGGATCTCCTCCCGGCATTCCAGGCAAATCCTGCGCACGAGACGCTGAGCGCTCACGCCGACGACTGCCGAGGCCACCAGAAACGGCTCCACGCCGATCTCGATGAGCCGGGTTACCGCCTGCATGGCGCTGTTGGTATGCAAGGTAGTCATCACCAAGTGGCCGGTTAGGGCCGCTTGTGTGACAATCTTGGCTGTGTCCTTGTCCCGCACTTCCCCCACCAGAATGATGTTGGGGTCTTGCCGGAGGAAGCTGCGCAAGGTCGTCAGGAAAGTCAGGTCCACGGCCTCATTGACCTGCACCTGGGTGGTGCCAGGCAGCCGGTACTCCACCGGATCCTCCACGGTCATGATGTGCACCCTGGGTTCATTCAGCAGCTTGAGGACCGAATAGAGGGTGGTCGTTTTGCCGGAACCCGTCGGTCCGGTGACGAAGAACACTCCGCTCGAGTTGGCGGCGATCTGTTTAACCGTGTTCAGACAGTCCTTTGAGAAGTCCAGCTCTTCCAATAGTGGGATCGGCCGCCCGCGCACGCTCCCCAGAAGCCGCAGCGCAAGCTTCTCGCCATCCATGGCCGGCACACAGGAAAAGCGCACATCCAGGGAGCGGGTCGCCAGTTCGAAGGCAATGCGACCGTCCTGCGGCCGGCGTCGCTCGGCGATGTCACACCCCGCCATGATCTTAAGGCGCGATGCCAGCGGAGCCAGCAGCCGGCGATCAAGCTGAAATCGCTCCTGGAGCATTCCATCTATGCGGAAACGGACTCGAACCTCGTGCTGCGACGGTTCGATATGAATGTCGCTGGCTCTTTCTCTCAGCGCGCAAATCAGGAGCTGGCGCGTCAACTGGACGATGCTCTGGTCGGCGGCCACTCCCGCCAGGCGCTGCGGAGTTGCCTCAGATTCCTCCACGAACACATGCTTCAGTCCCATTTGCGCCTGGCTTTCCTGCAAGACGGCGACAGTGGAGTACTCCACCTCGATGGCGTCCTTGATCTCGCCCGGCAGGCTGAACACGGCATTCACCGGCATGGACACCAATCGCGAGGCATCGTCCAGCACCGTTGGGTTCAGGGGCTCGGCTGCGGCCACTGTGATGCTGTCGGCAAAGCGATAGATGGCGATCATCTGATGCTTGACGGCGAAGTCACGCGGCAAAAGCTTGACCACATCCGGCTGGATGATCGTGCGGGTCATGTCCAGGTACGCCACCCCAAGGGTGTCACCGTACATCTGGCACAGCTCCGGCTTCGCCGTCTCGTACCGGTCAATCAGCTCCTCCAGGATCGCCAGGGTCGCTTTGCCGTGCTTGGCGGAGAGTTTCTCCGCCTGCTCGGCGGAAATCAGCCCCCGGTCAACAACCAACTTTAGAAACGAGTCACTCCTCATGCGGTGAAGCCTTGGGGCCGGCCTGCTCTTTGCGACGGCGGCTGTCTTCAATCAGTCGGCGAATATCGTCTTGCGATAGAATGCGCGGCACCGCGCGGCACACGGCCTCGTCCTCGGGAATCTCCGCGAGAAGAGAGTCGAGATCAAAATGCCGTAGCTTTGCTTCACGCACAGCTCACCTCCAGGCCACGCCGAGCCGCGATCTTCTGCCGCAACCCGGTCAGCACACGGCAAAGCTCCTCCACGGGTGTATCTTTGCGCAGGTACTCCGCAGCGCCCTTTTGAATACAGTCCCGCACTGTGGCTTCGTCGGCCATCGAGGTTAGCATCACAACCTTGGCCGCCGGATGCGCCGCGATAATCGCCGGCAGCGCGCCCGGCCCGGTCTGAAACGGCATGCAGACATCCAGCAGGACGATGTCCGGTTTCGTCCGGCTGACTGCTGAAACGCCCTCATCTCCATTCGTCGCCTCCGCCAGAAGTGTGAACCCAAGCCGCTTCAACACCCCGCGCAACAGCCAGCGGCTGGTTAAGTCATCGTCCACCAGGACGGCTGTGCAAGGTGAGTTTGCTGCTGTTGCCTTATTTTTCATGGACGTGTGATTCCTTGGCCAGGCACGGGATGCTGCCTATCCGCCCGAGGCGGCTGGACTCTCCAGCAGGCGCCGGACCTGCCCCGCCGCCGATCCGGCAGCATAAGCACGAAAATACCCCTGGCGGCCGGGCCGAATGCGACTTCGGCCGGCCTTGCCCACGCAACAATAGACACAATAAGCTCATGCGAAAGCGTTCTACGGCAAATGCGGTTGACGAGCGTAACTAAGCAAGTCTGGTGCCGTCTGATGCCAGTTGCAGTTCTGCAATTGCTCCATTCCTTGCCCGCCATTCTCCCCCAGTCCTTCCAAAGGGAGAAGGAGAGTGATGAAGGGTCCGCTCAGTCCCAGAGGTGTGCACTTCCGAACGGCAAATGGTGCGAGGCCCAGCGCCTAAAGCGCATTGGGAAGCGACCTCGCTTAGAATTCGAGCACCTCCAGCCCACCCACGGCTGTTCCTGTGACTCAAATTGAGTCAGTAACGGCATGAATAGGAACACCCCCATGTCAGTCACTTCCGGCCAAGCCGGAGGTCACTGGCAGGATCCGCGTGTTGCCAGGGCATGAGGTCAGGAGAATGAGCGCCCGATCATCGCAGCGGCAGCGCCGCCTTGAACCGAATCCGGAGGTTGAACCGATTCTGGCTCGGCCCCAGCACCTGCAGCACGCCCATGCCGCCTTCGCGGGTGCGATAGACGAACACCGGCTGCGCCTGCACCTCGGTGCGGGGAATACTCACATCCTGCGCCCCGCCGCCGCCTGCCAGTTGGCGGCGCACTGTCGAGGCAGCCACGCTCTCAAACGTTGCCCCGCCCTCCAGCCGCAGCAGCACGCCGTCATCCAGGTGCAGCGCCGGCCCCGCGCCCATCTGCACCGTCAGGTCCGCCCCCCGCTCCACCATC